>Ga0247831_1002729_pt1 | contig 27687 bp, 22 predicted proteins | sample LaCruzMarch2015__9_FD_192406 | JGI IMG/M metagenome (GOLD analysis project Ga0247831, IMG submission 192406) | Freshwater microbial communities from meromictic Lake La Cruz, Castile-La Mancha, Spain - LaCruzMarch2015_1m | ecosystem: Environmental > Aquatic > Freshwater > Lake | place: Spain...
AGTTACACAGCAATAGAGCGAGGAGAGCAAGTAATTGTTATTTGCGACCGGCGAGAACCCGACAATAAACGTTAGTTGTTGCTGCAGCAAAGCCAAGAGGACGGCCAGTGTTAACAACATCATGATTGGCATCTGATTTTGCGGGAGATGATGACAATCTCGTTTGAGCGCGGGAACGTCAACTTTTGATTGCCCTTTTGTGGTAACAATGGCCGTCGACTTCCCCGTAGACCAAACACGTGCCTTTGGCAAATTGATCCTCTTCGGGGAGCATCTTGTTGTATACAAGGCCCCGGCAATCGTCGGTGCTGTTTCAGCCTATACTGACTGCAAACTTGAATACGTCGACTCATCCCCCGGTCTACTAGATGTCATTGACAACCGTCCAGCTGTACCCAATTACAAAGTTGAAAAGAAAGAGGAGGGTGATGAGGCGATTAAACTGACTTTAGCACATCTCGGCGTGGATCCAACTGTACGTGGAGTACGACTAACATTTGGGGGCGATCTTTGCTGTGCAAGTGGCATCGGTGCATCTGCGGCACAAGTCGTGTCATTGGCACGTGCAATCAATATTGCCGATAATCGGTCACTGACCGATGATGAAATTAATGCAGCCGGATATGAAGGTGAGAAGGGATATCATGGTACACCCTCGGGAATCGACAATACTGCCGCAACGTTTGGTGGACTGCTGCGCTTCCGTCGTACCGACGATGCACCGATATTTGAGAAGATTACCTTTCCGGCACCCATGCGTATTGTATATGCTTCCACGGGGATTACAGCTAGCACGACCAAGGTCGTTAATGATGTCCGAATGAAGAAAGAGGCTGATGAAGTATGGTTTGCAGACATTATGACACGATACACTAGTATTGTAAGGATGGCTGAAGGGGCTGTCGAGAAGGGAGCTTTATCACAAATTGGTGAATTGATGAATGCCAATCATGCATTGTTGCAGGAGCTTACCGTGAGCTGTCAAGAGCTTGATGACTTGGTATTAGCTGCACGTGATGCTGGTGCTATCGGGGCTAAGATGAGTGGCACCGGTCGTGGAGGTCTTATGATTGCACTTACCCCCACTGAAGAGATACAAAACTCTGTCGCCGCTGCGTTGGAAAAGTTGGCTCCACAGGTTTGGAAAACAACCTTTGCATGATTGATAGTATCAGAGCAACATTTGACTCTGAAGTATGTGTAAGTAAATGTTACGGTGTATCTGCGGCTATTTCTTAAAAGTAAGCGAGTAAAATAATTGAGCTAAGTTTCTGCTTGTTTCAGAATACGTTGTCTGCTCTGTTTAAGATGGTTATGCTAATAGTCCTACATCACTGTCACTGCCACAATATTTACAAACAGTTATTTTACACATTATGAGATCTGGTTACGTTACATTGGATGTAATAATACTTTCATGGGAATGGACACGCCTGTTGTTAACAGAGCTCCAATCTTCATCATGAAAAGTGTGAATCCACCGACAAATACTATATTTGCAACAACCCACGAGAGTATTAATGACGAATATCGTGTAATGATTGGAAACTTGGCCCGTAATGGTGAATATCGTGCCATACCAACGACAAATTTACGATATTGGAAGAAGAAAGGAATTGTAATTAAAGCACGTGCTGGTAAACATGGGCCACCAAAGACTTTTTCCATGATCGATTGAACATGAAACACCTTTGTCCATAACATCATGTCAACAGATATAAGAGGAGTCGATGTTGTCCCTGCTACTGCCTCCATGACAACCTTTGTCCATGCAGCAGCCAAGACCACCCCCGACATAAGATTGGCAATGAAGTTGTATGCAAGTATCATAATCGCTCCAGTATAAACAACCACCGTGAATGCCTCTATCCGTTCTATCTCTCCCATATGATTGTTATAGTACATATTCATCAACTCAATAAAATCATGTATATCACCATCATGGAATGCCTCTAATGACTTTTCAACATATGTCATGGCACTTCCGGCTGCGCCTATTGTCCCCTTGGCAAAATCACCAAAGTGATAATCCTCATTGTGTGTGACCGACCGGACAATTGATTCTTCGAATTGTACAGCTTTTTTGACACCCTGCTTTGTAAGGTCGGTCAAGTCATCTATTACCTCCTCAACCCCGTGAGTTGTGGCATCGACAACCTTTTTCGTTAGATCTCCGAATCGATAATCCTTATTCTTTGACACCGTCCGTACGGATTCCTCAACCCCGTGCGTTGTGGCATCGACAACCTTTTTCGTGAGATCTCCGAATTGATAATCCTTATTCTTTGACACCGTCCGCACCATCCGTTCGAAAGTATTCGGCGACTTGTTGTTGTTGTTGTTTTTTGCGGTAGCGTCATCATCGTCGCTGCTTCCGCTCGCTCGAAATGGAGTTGATGTTCGGAACAGATGTCGTCCAGGAAGGATGGCGAGGGCTTCCGTTGTAATTAGCAGTGATAGCAATAGTGTTATTGCCGATATTGGCAGGAGTGAACGAGATACCATCGCAACGCCGCGCCAATCCACCAAGCCGACGATGAATCTCGATGAATTCATGATTCTCTGCAGTGGTAAGCTCAAATCTACGTCCGCACCACTACTCCAACGTCCTCGACCCACCAACCAACGACGACGGTGACGAGCCACCAGCACTTATACGAATAGGGTGAACTATTTTTAGTTTTGTGGATATACAATTGTAATACACAATTTTAATGACATCCTACAACGATATTATTCACGACGGGTATCCGATGGGGGGTGCCCCATCATTGAAAAATCGATTAATCAAATTCCGCAAATGGGCCACGAAGGATGCGAAAATTCAAATACACGGGGCCGTTTGTATTGTGAATGGGGAGGCGACGGATGGGACACGAGGCGCACCGGTATTGCTGTACGAGGCAGCACCGATGCCATTTATATTGGACGATGTTAAGAGTGGAGGGGGGATTGGTGGAACGAATAATACTAAAATTAGTGCCACAGAAATGGCTGGTTTAGGCACCGGTGGTAGTGCCATAGGAGGGGGAGGATCAAATGGGGGAAATATGAGTGGTGTCAATGGCAATTCTGTCAATGATACAGAAGCACGATGTGGCGATGTGGATAATTATGCAGATAGGGCAATGTACGATAGATCTGTTGGGTGTCAGGTCCGGACGGTACGTGATATGAAGGGTGATGAAATTGTTTTGTCGGTACCACTATCGGCCATGATTACACCCAACTTGATTGCATCGAGTGATGCCGGTCGTGCAGTATACGCTTGCTGTAGTCGTCGTCACAACAACAATGGTCATTTAACTGATACTGTTGATGAATGTGATACCGATGATTTCTGGAATGTCTTTGGACCAACTGGAAGGTTAGAGCAGATTCAGGCTGAGAAAATACACGGGAATAGTGGTACAACGCTACTTGTTAAGATACTAACAGAACGAAAAAAAGTTGAGGCGGCACTGGCACAACATGTACTGGGAATGAAAGATGAAAACGTGAATTTTCAACCTCATCTTGCATCGGCTGGGTCAATCTCATATAGGACACCGTACTTGGCATTCCTCATTCATCAACGATTTGCAAATGAACAGAATCCACTCGTGGTAGGGACTGCATTAGTCGATCACACGGCGTCAAAGGGGAGAAAGGCTTTGCTAGATGGAACACCATTGACCTTTGCACCGTATGCCCGCACACTGCCATCATCGGTATGTTCACCAATATGTTGGAAACGGAATGAACTTGCAATACTTGCCGGATGTATCCCTGGCATGCCAGCGCTACAGAGTGTCGCTGCACGGACTGTCCAGCTTGCATATGAATTAATGGCAATTGTCGAGGCTGGATTACTTCGACATTATCCAATGATATTTCCACTTGGTATGATAACGTGGGATCGTTGGGTTTGGGCCGCGGCAGTGTATGAATCACGTGTTATACATGCATCATCATCGCCACCGACGTGGATGAAGGGGAATATTGATGACAACCACGTTCGTGTATGGGAATCGGCCGGTGTTTTAGTCCCATTCGTTGATATGCTCAATCATGTTGATGATCTTCCAGTTGCACGATGGCGTGAACAATCACATGATGTTGTCGCGGAAGATGATGATGTTGGTGAACAACAACAACGAAGGTTGACATTCCATGCAGATGAGAAGACGAAGAAGCATAACCAAATATATCGGAATTATGGCGTACATGACAATGAAACCTTCATGTTACAGTATGGGTTCACGCGTATTAATAATCCATCGGACAGAGTAAAAATTGCATGGGCACTTGTGGATGGGGTTGGAGGAGTCGAACCTCCCATGAACTACGAGCCGGTGTCGTCAGAGAAAGGTGTTGACGAAAAACACATCCCCTCGTCAAATCGAGTGTTTGACTCAACTGACCCAATCATCATTAAAGCGTGGTGGTCGGAGCAACGTCTTGCATTACTAGGGAGAGTAATGAACAATGCCGATACGTTAGACTCGTTGAAGAAGGGAAAGCAGATACGATTTGCTGCTATGAACAACGGGAATATTGATAGTATGCTCATCGCCGTTGCAGTTGTTGCTACAATTAAACCAGAATTGGTCTACGAAATGTATGGTAAATCCATCGATTCATCAATGCCACTACTGGATGGATTAAGATTGGATAGAACAGCTCAAAATGTCGTGCGACTTTACCTTAGTTATCTATTTGCGAAGAAACTGGGAAAACTCCTTCAGAGCTTGAATTTATGTCTTCGAGATCACTTCGACCTCAATCAGCTGTGGACGAAGGCGTTGTTGGGCGGGGTCAACTACGTCGGTAGGTTAGAGGTGAATGACGGTTCCGTCGAGGTTGGTGGAGCTGAAAGTTCGAGTAATGCCGTAGGCTGGAATACATTCTTTGACGCAAATGTTTACACAAACTCGATGGAAGTGGAACCGGGTTGTGGTAATTATTACGCAATGGCACCAAAAAGTTGTGTATTGACTCTATACGATGGACATGTTAAGTCACTTAATAGGTCGTTGGATGTCATGGCAACGGATGCTACATTCTATGAAAATACCAAACGACAATTGGAGAATCTCGGCTGTGTACTTGATAGATCCACAAATATAACGGCAGGTATGACAGAGGTTCAGCCGATAGTTACTCCTACGAGCGCAACCGTATCGGAGAAAGAAATGGATGAACAAATAAAGCAGTTGGATGAACGCAAGGCATCTCAGGACCCATCATCATCGACGAGAAATTATGAGCATGATGATGGGCAAATAAATATGGGCAACAAACGAGATCGGGATAAGGATAAGAGCAGCAAGATTGATCAACGAACTCCTGCTATCAAATTGCATATTGGGAATTTGTCATATAAAACTCAACCGAACAGACTGTATGACTTCTTCACAGCTCTGTATGGAAAGGGAAGTGTTCTTGAATGTCACATCCCTACAGAGCGCGAAACTGGCGCCTCTCGTGGATTTGGCTTTGTGACCATGCCGGATCACCATGCTAGGGCTGCACTCAAATCTGGACGTGAGCACAAAATGGAGGGTCGAATATTAAAAGTAGCTGAGAGTAATTCGGTGGGGAGTAGTGCAAAGGTTATGAAACAAAGTCGTAACGCGCCACCCGCATCGTCGAGCGACAGATGTCACGATTGCGGCTACAGTCCGCGTTGGTGTACGTGCAATCCACACATTCCAATGCATATGAACAACAACATGGGCATTGGTGGACCACCTCTCGATATCTACGGACCAGGACCGTACATAGGTGGTCCGCCTCCGATGCTTGGTGGTCCTCCTGGATTATATGGCCATCCTCCTCGTGACATCATGGACGATCGCCATGGATATGGTTTTGGTGGAGGGAGCTCTGGTAACAGAAGATCGTACAGTCGCAGTCCGTCCTATCGTCGTGATCGAGATAGGGGGTATCGTAGGTCTCGGAGTCGGTCGCGTTCCTACAGTCGCGGGAGAGATCGTGGTGATCGACATCACCGTGATAGGAGGAGGTATGACGACGACGACGATCGGAAACGATATGACGATGACAGACGGCGGGGCTCCTCCCGTCGCTATCGTAGCAAGAGCAGGAGTTCTTCCCGTCAACGCGACAAAGCTGTGTCTCCGAACCGTGGTAGGTTCATTGGTGGTGATCCTGCTGAGTTTTTTGACAAGCCAGAAGTAGGAGACAGGAGTCTCAGCAGAAGCCGTAGTCCTCCCTTAGATGAAAGTGGTATGGTCCGTCCTTCCTCTTCCTCGAAGAAGAAGGAAGGAAAGGATGCAAGTGGCAGAAGTAGGAGTCGTAGCAGGGATCGTGGTCGTCGTCGACGGAAGCAAAGCAGCAAAGGTAGTCGTCGTGATAAGGAGTCAAAGAGACGAGTTGGTGGTCGAAGTCGATCAAGGGAAAGACATTAAGATGTTGATTTATTTACATACGAAAATAACAGCAAGTTAATATTCATATTCATCAGCACAACCAGCAGTTGTACGGAGCAATAGTAGTATCACAATGTGAGTGAACAAAAACATATGCTAAGTTTCATCCCCATGATGTCTGAGGAATAGCTGGAATTATTTTTGACAGTTATTAATCAATGTGGAGTTACACGGATACTTCGTATTACCTTGCTGTGATGTAGCTGATGGGAATTCAATGTGTGTATGCAGTCCATGCCTCATCCAATTGAACCATAATGGATTTGTAACGATCATTTAAATGCTCAACGTGTAATGCCTTGTTCTCGGCGCTGCGCGAATGAAGTTGACTGGGGAAAGGTACGATTATTCTCCGCTTGTATTCATAGTAGCACGATAACAAGTAGGGATGTAATGGTCTCGGTCTTTCCAGTCACAAAAACAAAAAAGGCATTCAACAATTCAACGTCTACATAGGAATAGTACAAATCAACAAGACAAACATCTCCCTAGAAGCGCTTTCCTGTCATTGCGCGCGGTGTCGTGTCACGTGTCACTCACAAAGTCGGAGACGTGGGGCAAAGAACTATCACGAGTGCAGTGGAAGGATTGAGTCTGTCTTATTCCGTGAAACATAACATTATTTCTAGTAAGTAACCGCGGAGATGATTGCAAGTGCGTTAATAAAGGTCTCAATCATTGGCGTGCACCTGGGGAGCATCGCCGGCTTGAACCTCACTGGCTCCTCTAGCAACAATTTGGAATCAGCAGTGGCTGATGATTCCACAGGCGATGATGATCGCTGGAGTACTTTCTTGAACGGTACAATAAAACGACCCAAGAGAACAAAGGTCACGAAAAGCGACAATGATGACGATGTAAGAAAGAGTAATGATTACGCACCACCATTGCCTCCTGGTCAATGCGGATTATTTCTTGCTCCTTCGACCTTGCCACATGCGGGCCTGGGTCTCTTCTCTGGATCGTACATTCCATTTAGTCACTCCGTCAACGAATATATTTCAGGAACATTTCATGGCTATAATGATGACACGGATCCACCAATTTGGACAGACCTTTATATCCCAATAGCTGATGATTACAAGGCATTGCCATACCGTGGACAGCAGCGCTTTCCAAGTTGGTTGCAATACATTTGGCCCAAGGAACATGGAGCACTTACTGATCTTGACGTTGATCCTTTCCCCACTGTACCAGTTGAATTATGGGACTTTGATCTAGGTCTTAATTTGGCAGACAGTATCAAACTATATACTGTCAGTGAGAAGGGTAAACATAACGAACGGGTGAATGCATTCGTGCCTGGATTGGCAACCTTGGCAAATAGTCACAGTCACTTATACAACATGCGTAGGATAGATGAAAATTCTAAGACTGACTTTAATGGCCAAGTAGCTCCTTGGCAACCGGGGGTCGGGGCTTTTACTCCTCACCATGGTATTGAATTTTATGTGGCAAATAAGACTGGTGGTGTATATGCAGGGATGGAATTGCTACTGAATTACGGATCAATGTGGAACAAAATGAGCAAAAGGAAGCTTGACTTTATCGCATGCAAGAAGAAGGACGACGAAATGTTCTACAATAATCGGGAAAAGAAGGGCTTCGTTGAGGGGATACACAAGAAGTGGGATATGCTCGATGAGCGTGAATTAGATCATGTTCCAGATGAACTTCCCACTGAAAAGGCAAAGAGAGAAAGGCTTGAGAAAGGCATGGCAGCAGACAGTTCGATGTTTAAAGAGGGCGAAAAGCCGTATTCAGAGTATCGGCCGAATGATTATCATCCGTCGAAGAAGAATGACGATGATGTCAACACGAAAGACAAAGATAGGGTTTGCCGTTCAGAGCCCAGAACTTCGAAAGAAATTATGAAGCCACTCCCTTGGCTCAATAAGAATGGAGTATGCCTCTCATCTGGTAAACTTCGGGTTAAGCCATCACAAATTCCGTTTGCTGGACGCGGAGTGTTTGCCACGACACAACTTGCCAAGGATGAGGTACTTCTGACCTCTCCACTAATTGTCATGCGTCGTGAGGATTTTTCTATTTACAAAACAAACGACACGGCGTACTTTCTACGGCACAAAATCGATAAGACATCCGTCGTGGCAGTTGAATTGCTATTCAATTACGCATTCTCACATCCTGAGTCACCACTGTACCTTATTCCGAACGCGCCGTTGGCCAACTTTATCAATCATGGTGTGGGTGTAGACGAGGACAATCCCATGAAGAGTGCAAATGTCCAAGTCCGATGGCCAAAGTCAGGTTCTACTGCCGCGAAGCTATTCGAGTGGGCGTACAAACAGCAACATGCGAACCATTTCGATAACAACTTCGAGTCGACAACCTTTAATGATCCTAATCCATGGCTGAAAGATCATCCCATTGATGTCCTGGAACGCTCTGGAAAGCTGGCATTGGAATATGTTGCTGTTAGAGATATTCGCAAAGGAGAAGAGATTCTGATTGATTACGGACAGCTATGGCAAGATGCCTGGACAGAATTTAGTGAAAGAAGTGCCTACGCTCGTTCGGGATATTTTCGACACAGCATTGCTGTCCCAGATGGTCTTTTCCCTGACAATTGGCTTAATGTAAGTGATAGATACGAGATTGCCGAGATTCAAGACTTGGTTAACAAGCCGCTGGCGCCTGGTGTGGCAATGCCAATGACATGGTTTCATAATGGCAAGCCGGTGTCGTCCAAATATGCGTACATTGTGGGATTAGAGAAGGGATTCTCGGAACACTTCTTGGAGTACTCCGAGAAGAAGGGTGTCATAGAGCTCTACCGAAAACTATTGACTGAAGAGGAGGGATATCAGCTGCCTAGTGATGGCTTTGGCGTTTACAGACCTAGTACACTAGTAAATGATACCACCGAAATAGACAAGGCAATGGAATTCTTTGCACATCGTTACAAGTCAAGTAGTTGGAATTTCAACATGCACTTTGTCGCGGCTTGGGATGAGTCTGCAAGGAAAGATATCTTGAGTGCGCTTAGCGATGCTGGATTTGACCTCGCCGTTGACGCTATTGGTAAACGATTTGGATATGACAATATGACCTGCTTTCACAGTTCATACATGGGAGTCACGCACTGCGATAAGAGTAAGATGCATTCAGACATCTATGCCACTGGAGATAAATCTTGGAACATTATCTTCCCATTGATCACAGTGGAGGGCTCTGATCCAGAACTTGATATCATGGCCGAAGACATGAACACAGTGATTGGAGTGAACTACCTAAACGATGTTGCATTTGCCGTTGGGGACTACGGTTTTCATCAAACTCGTCCGATTAATTATTACAATCCAGACGATAGAGAGAAATTCGGCAACCTAGCCGTCAACGGTGTGCCCATTCGAGTTGTCTTTGGTATATATTGCGCTCAGATTGATGAAGAGAATATTGCCATGATCCGACACGTCTACGATGGTGACGATCCAGCACCGTTTGCAGATCAGTTTACTTGTTTGCCCATGAAGGAATTTCATTGGCAAAAGGAGAATAATGGTGAGTGTACATTAGGCAAGCCTGGCAAGCTTTAATGTCAGATCAGAATCTTTGACTGTTCACATAACAGAATGATTAGTATCTATTAGTATGAGGTGCATGAGAAATGTCATAATAATTTGTGAGCACTGTCAATAATTGTATAAAAGAATTGTTTCCTCTTTATCAATGCAAAATCAAGTAAGAGCTGCATCAAAAAACGTATCGTACCCATGAAGAGAGCGTACGTATCGTATCATACATAAATACATACATATCATTTTGTGGTTCAATCTTCAATCTGGTATGTACCTATGTTAATTATTCTCTCCCTTCTTGCGATCACTAACACCACACAACCTGGGGACACGATGGCGACCGATTATTCCTATTCCGACATCGTGCTACGCCGGATTGCGTTCGGTTCATGTCATTCACGGGGTGCTTTCCTAAAACAGAAACAACGAATGTCGTCTGATATTGCCAATGCTAACAATAGCACAATATGGGACACAATGTTTATGTCTCTCCAACCACAGACATTCCTTTGGACTGGTGATGCCATTTACGCCCCTGCAAATATCAAGGGTGATACACCGCTTGATGTTCTACGGAACGAGTATCATCAAATGCTGCATAATAAGACGATGGGATATACTCAATTCCTTCAAGAGATTGGAGGGGCAGGTGGAATACACGGTACCTGGGATGATCATGACTACGGTGGCAATGACCGTGGACATGAATTGACAGAGAAGGAGAAACGGAGAAATGCCTACTTGGAATTTTTGGATGTGCCTAGATACAGTCCACGGTGGCAGCGAGATGGAATGTATTCGTCAATTGAGTTTGGTGATGATGATGGTGTAGTTAGGGTGATATTCCTCGATACTAGATGGCATCGTGAAAAGTATTGCATCCCCAGCGTTGCCGCTAACCGTTACATTCCATTCGGTTCGCTCGTCGCATGTGTAACTCGTTGGTTTACTGCGGCTTTGAATTTGCCATACATTTTGCCACTGTGGACAGAATGTACCGAGAACAAGGAACTGTTAGGACAGAAACAATGGACATGGCTGGAGGAACAATTGAAGGAAAGTAATGCATCAATGCATATAATCGTAAGCTCTATTCAGGTATTGACAACGAACCCGGTCATTGAATCATGGAGTCACTTCCCCTCCGAACGAATACGTTTGCTGACATTGCTTAACAATGTTCCAGGGTTGGTCATTTTATCTGGGGATGTGCATTATGCAGAAATAGCATCTACCAACACACAGCAACAACAACTTACAGCCACAAACCAAGGTGGTATTTTGGAGGTCACATCGAGCGGACTGACTCATTCATGCGACGAGCCCTTCTACGGCAGTCTTTGTAAGCCAATACTAGATACCTTTTCAGCGCATCATCCCGAGAAGGGCAATAACGTCATGGATGTCGAATCATACTATACAGGTAAAAACTTCGGTTCTATTGATATTGATTGGATGTTGAAAACATTCCATGTTCGTGTGCATGATGTTACTGGCAATGTAGTCCTCTCAACCAGGACATGTGATATGACGGCAGTGGCAAACATGACAGAGAAGGAAATAAGCGAGGTTTTGAAATGTATTGATGGTCATCTTTTGCCATTATTGAGAAAGACGATTGAATTTCTTTCGGGTATGACTGTCATGCTCGTTATCGTTTACCTCATTCGGAGAACCAAGAAAGTAAAGTCTAAGAGAGATTGATGATACAAGTCACTATATTTATCATTTATCCAATGAAATCTTCACGCTCGATAAGATTTGGTTCCATCCTCTAGGATTGGTTTCCTTCAGGCTTGAAGGACACATATTCATTGCATGAGTCAAGTCCATATCAAGTCGCTGGACGCCATACAGAATGCAGTGCACCAGTCCGTCCATGACACTTTTCCTACACTGCTGATCTCTATGATCAACGTGACTGTAGAAAAGATTTATCAGCTTACTTAACCCGTTCTCATCCAACATCGGTTCGACGATCTCCATACTTCTTTCTCTTTCGACTACTTCTGCTAGCCACTCAAATACTTCAATACTATTCGCATTGCCAGCGTTGGCAGTTGATGAACGAGCTTTGGGCGCAGACGCAGCCTTGCCTATCCCAAGAACATGGGCAACACAATCCATTGAATTCGACAATGTGAAACCATGACCATGCAGCTGTGCAAGCACTGTCTTGGCCACCGATGATACTTGCTTGTTCTTCAACAGCTTTAATGTTTCAATCATGATAGTCTTCCACGAAACTTGAGACACCAGTTCGTCACCCATTGCAACACCAATCATACCCACGGCAATGAGTGAACTACGGAGCACGTGGACATTTACATTCTTCCCGGCGAGTGTATCTTCGATCACCATCAGGGCTGTCGACCGTGAGCTATCAGCATCTGGCTTCGAGGCACGTCTTCCTAGTTGAGAAAGTAATTCCGCCTTGTCCTTCCACTTCATTTTCCCTTCCTCGGTGCTCTGAAGTTGCTTCAGGACGTCTTGTACATTTTGGCCCTCGTCTATAGACGACTCGTCTTCTGATGCTGATTGTGATTCGTCTGCATCTACATTATCTACCGGTGGCGGTGGTTGATGCTGCTGACGAAATGAGCTTTGTTTCCCAGCCTTGGGGGCGTCTTCCTCAGCGCTTGTGTCCTCTCGTTTCTTTGAGACGGCCTTCGTAGCAGCTGATGGTTGCACCTTTACATCACGTTCTTCGCTGCCTCCTCGTTTCCTTGATGTCTGCGCTGTTTGTGGAGAAACCGTGTTTGTCGCGGGGGTAGCCATCTTGCTAGAAGATGATAGATATGTCAAGCAAGCGTCACTTGAGAGGAAAGCCAAACCATTTTCGCTCATGTCATCACCCAAACGAATATATCCAACTCCCTTTGAACGAAATTGCGGAGCGACTCTTCGTCCACCATCACCAGCTTCTCTTTGTGGATACCACCCTCCCACATCTTTCTGTGGATCTAAGATGACATCGATCGCACCGTTACAATCTTTAAAGAATTCCGCGACTGTCTTTGACGCGGATTTACCCGTCAGGAAATGAGCGTTCTCTTCGCCAAGGTGAAATTCATACACTGATTTATCTTTCGATAAACGTGCAGCAGCAAGGTTGTGATCGACATAATAACCTTTAGCATTTTGTATCCGAATACATTCAGTACCGACCGCGTTCTCTTCACGGCTTTCACGACCAACGTCTTTTCCAAGACCTGCATCGTTGACTTTCCCAATGAAGTCAATATCACCGAGAAGAATCCGTACACAATTTTTCTTCCCCGGCTCCTTCGTCTCCAGCATACATTCCATCTTCTTTGGGCCAGAGGTAACAATCCTGTCACCAAGCTGAGGGTTGTCGTGCACGATCCACAGTGCCTCATGATGTACGACGAAATCCACTTTCGGTGCAGTGTTCTTACCTGTTAATTGGTTGCGTACCAACTGTGTTGTGCTAGTCTTCGGTGGTCCTTCAGCAACTGCATCATACTGATCCCAACAAGCCTTGCAATACACGATTCCTGGATTGTCAACGTCAGGCTCACAATCATGAGTAGATCCACATGTTGCACAACCACTACTACTACTATTGGGAGGCTTCCGATGTTTGTTTCCAGGGGAAGGCTTCGACTGCTGCGATCTACTACCGAAAGGATCAGATTCGTCGATTTGAAAGACTTTGGCCTTTTGAACTTTCTTCTCCACCTCTTCAATCTTTTTACGACGAGTTCGATCCGAAGACAATTTCATTACAAGGTCGCCATTCTCTGATACAGTCTTTGCTGTAGTTGTGTCATTCGCCTTCGGTGGCGGCGCCTCCCAAACGCCTGTCTTCTCCTTATATTTGTTCTCGTCCAACTTTCGCTGTCTGTGCAGCTCGAGTCGTTCTTCGGCAGTGAGTTTCTTCGATTGAGTATCAGCACTCCCCGCACGAGGGCCAGGGTGTTGGGGGGGCAACTCATCTAGCTCATCAGGATCGCTACTCATACTCGTATTGGCCAGCTTGGCTTCCAACGCAGCAATCTTCTCCGCTTGCTTACGAATAAGAAGCTCCTTCGCCGATACCAATTCCATATCAATATTTCGCTCGCGACTGGGTGGAGTGTAGTTGGTCATTTCCTGACGAGCATAATCACTTAGCAACGAATCCTCGATTGGTTTCCTGTCGTCAACAGCATTCTCATCGGTAATATCATCTGTGAACAATGACAACGCAGAGTTTTTCCGTGTCGTCGTGCTACTCGTAGCGGAGGCTCCTCGCCTTTCACTCCTCATACAACTAGAAAAGACGGCACGTTTGATTCGACGTATGTGGCCAATTTTTACTCCGAGCTCCTTCAGGTCTAGCTCTGTGGCATCTTGGAGAGATGCAACATCATCGTAACCGTTTTGAATCAACGAGTTGCAATACAAGTCAGCAACTTCGCTGGATATTCTCAATTCATCGTGGAGGAAGGAGTGAAGTCCATCGCGACCACTGGGCAAGACTGGCGATGATTGCTCGCGTTGTTGTTGTATCTTCTCCGATGATGGCCTAGATCTTCCTTGTTGTGCAATTGACGGACTCGGTGGTGAAAATGCCTTCGTTGACGACATCGAATTAGAAATGGAAAAATGGCGCAGAGGATTTAATTTTTTGTAGTCAAATTTTATTCGTACAAGCCCAAGCAAAAAATTTTGGTACGCACACTGATACTCACACATAAAACAGATTTCTTTATACTAATTGTTGGACATGTACTTACGGATGTAAGCGTCTCTTGATTCACTTCTCATCTCAGCACACGAATTATTGTATGCTGTCAAAGTTGAGTCAATTGGATCACTACTAACATAACCTCTTTCAAATTGTTTAATCAAGGTATGCATGGCTTTACAATGACCAGCTGACGCTGCAATCATCCAATGCTTAACAGCTCGTTCCATGTTATGAGCCTCTGCCTCAATGCATCCAAGGTTGTATCTTGCAGCTTCACATCCTGCCATAGCCGCGGCCTCATAGTGGAACTTGGCCTTCTTCAAATCCCCCCCATCATCAAAACCGATGCCCAGGTTATAATGCGCCTGATTGGACCCAAGGTCCGCGGCCTGAGTCCAAAGTTCTTTTGCTTTCTCTTCATCCTGAAGTAAACCTACCTGTCCATGTAAATAACAACTACCCAGCGCACATATCGCACCAGCATCATTTACCTCCACCCGCTTCATCATTTATTCAACTCTTTCTTCGTCTGATATTCTTTTTCTTTCTGCTTTGCAAAAAGGACAACTCCCAATATTACCAGACTCACGGAAGGATCCAATACACCCTCTACAAATGCTCTTTCCGCAACATGAATAATAAGTCCATAGCCTCATCTGCCAAACCCCTATGATCATTTACAAAGTCATAAATTGGAACGGATGATACAGACGCGGGTGGAAGCGAGACACAAGATAATAACTCTATCGGCTTTGGCAAGAAGCAAATGGGGCAGTCCTCCTTGTCCGGTGGGTCCTTGAACAGCGCCTCATCGCGTAGCTCTTCAGCACGTTGTTTGCATTCTTTTTTTGTGTTTTGCCCAATGATTCCTTTGACACATGGGTTGCAGTACTTGACGAGCTTACACGATTTGCAAGTCTTAAGACTAACGACGCCCCCTCCTCGCCGCACTCAGCGCAGTGGGTCGTCATTGCAAGATTTGTCAGTCGTTCCTCCGCCATCCAAATATCCACTCGTGATTCATACCTTGTCACTCCTCATTCAAAGCTAGGTGTGAAGATCATGGTTGACCCCACTATCATTGCATTCAATCGAAATGGACCAAATAATCTCGGTCTATCAGTCATCGACGAATCCGAGAATGATCTACCACTGATGTCAGGATCCGGCGTACGCGTTCAGCGTGGTGATACCTACTTCACGGACGAGACCGGCAAATTCACAGCGGGGATATGGGAATGTACTCCTTGTCAGACAGCTCTGGGACCGTACCCAGTGAATGAATTTATGATATTACTTGTTGGGTCTGTGATATTAATCGATGAGAAGGGGAACGAAATGACATTCCATGCCGGGGAGGCGTTTGTCATACCCAAGGGTATGGTGGTGTCATGGAAGCAGACTGAGGTCGTGCGTAAATTTTACGTAATGACCCTCGATGAAAACATGGCGACTGGTCCATCAGGAACACTGACTCCAAGTCGGATTATCAATATTCCGGATGAAAGTGAAATAATGGAGACGGTGGTGTACAAAGACCCAAGCAAACAATTTTTGGTGGGATGTGCTAGAATTATAAATCGTGGTGGGCCTATCCCTTTCCCAACGAGTGATACGCTGTTGCATGTTGTTGATGGTAAAATCATCATAATTATTCGAGGAGTCGCTCGGACATTTGCGAAAGGATCTACCTTTTTGATACCAACAGGTACACGATGTGAGTTGGACTCTGAATTCCTTGGCCATGCGATTTTCTGCTCCTGGGAACCGAACAGGCGTCTTCCATATTGATCATTGTCATGTCAAAAACTTAGCTGGGTTGTGCGGGGCGTAAAGTGAAGAATGCATAGAAAGATTGTACAATATATTCTTGGTGTGAACATTAGAATGAATTATTGTACTATCTACTGAAAAGAGTCGCGACCATACGTTGTTCCCTTACTCATTAAATCATCCAGCAGACTTCGTTGTAAATTAAGTTTGTCCATAACAGTACTTGCCTCATTGGCATCTATAGCAAATATCTTTAATACATCTAATGGTATATTATCCAGTGTCTTTTCGTTGTTGCTTGGAGGAAAAGCTTAGGTGCATGACCAGCATTATAGGCCTGTGCCCATCGTTGCGCACAAAGACACCAAATATCACCGTCATTTAATCCAGGGAAGCTATACTGTGGCATGGGTGTGCTTAGATCATTCCCTACAGACCTCGAGTAGGATAAAAAGTCATCGGTGACACGGACACATACGGTATGTCGCCCGACATCTTGCTCGCCAGTTGCACAATATCCATTACGATAATATCCTGTCCCAATGCCAGATCCACCCACATTTGAACAACAGCATGATAGTTCGGTACCAAGGACGTTGTATCCAGAATGCTTCGTTTCTACTACAACGTCTTCGTCGGAGATATTGTCGTCGACCTCATCCTGTTCTGCCATCAAACGAATGGTAGATGGAGCTTTACAATGTCGGACAACGTCAAAAACTTGCCCCATTATTGATGGTCTACTACCGGGTGGTGACGACCATGCCGAGACCCTTGACATGTACGAGAGTAGGAATGTAAATCCCACGACGAGCAATGGACGCGGCATGTGGTACTTGTGTGTTTTTTTGTTCATTTTGGCGGGATGACGGTTATTCTTAACCATGACTTTGACAATCAATTATATGAGTTGATAATGATGTTAAAGAAGATTAGCAGAGTCATGAGTCATACTATGACACACGAAACTTCATTTGATAAGAGTTGAAAGTTCAACGCAACTTTCGCTTTTTTCTATACAGAGAACAAAATGGTTGGACGATGCAATCGGACCAACAGAATCATGTTCTATCATAGCTTTAGTTGTTGGATAAAGTCATCGTCCATTGTAGGACTAATCCATAAATCTTTGTCAAATGACACATCGCACCACATTTTTGAGACAACAGACGCATTGAATAGATCGTCATTCGTGAGGTAAGAGAAGATTATAAGTGTGGTATGTTTCGTTTGACTGGGCAGGTCTGGACCAAAGTAGGGCTCCTTCCACTCCGGAATAGTCTTCATTCTCAATTTGTCAAATCGTCGTTGAAAAGAATTAGTTCGAGGCTTCGAAGTACTTTTCTGTGGTGGCATTGAACTACTTTCCGTCATTGAGTAGATAGGATGTGATGATACCATACCATGATACGTCATCGGCGACTCTTGGATCCTGTCATCCGCAGAATAAGGAAAGTGTGACGGATTAGAGTCTCTCGAAAGATGATGTGGACTGTGGAATGCAACGACAGGGCTTGCTATCATGGGACCATTAGTCATACCACGAGATGATGGTTCATGCACAATTGGGGACTGTGTCCACATAGTTGGAAATGTCGGGTGGGTGTGATCCAATGTGCTGGTACCCGACCAAGCCTGGTATTCGGGCGTAGGTAGCATCGCAATTTCGACACCTCTGCGATCCTTTATTTTCACTCGACGGTCAATCAAGGCCTGACTACCAACGAAGTTCTTACAATTGATGCAACGACAATTTTGACCACATATCGCACCACCCTGAAAGCATTCACAGTATTTTTTAAGACACGATGACTTCTTACATTTGCAACCGACGGTATGAGATTGTGGGACGTAAGCTGTATCAGAAGACATTATTTTTGACATAAAAGCCTTGGGATTCTTCGATCGTACGTCGAAGATAGCCTTATTACGAATTGCATTGAATTGGGGCATGTTCTGACAGTTACTGCACTTGCACTTATCACCACAATAACTCTCTGCCGCAAAACAAACACAGTACAGCTTTAGACACTTTGAGTTTTTGCATGTGCAGACCAATTTCGATGACGACCTAGTAGGATCAACATGGTCATTATTCTCCTTCCCGGTACCTCGTCGAGCCGCAGCAGCGGGTGTTGTTGTTGTTCGTCCTTGTCGAGTTGGCGTGGTTGCGTAACCCATGGGATCATCCGAATACATTCTGATTGCTGGAATGAGTGGCCCCTTCTTTCCACTACCAAGAGATGACTTCTTCTTCGAGGGATCTGACACTGGACTTCCACGAAGTACACTATTTATACCAGCAATACTCGACCCCGTGGACCCACCGATACCTCCTCCAATCTTGACTCTCATCCCTGTCCTAGTTGCCGACTTATCACTGCTTGACTTTCCACTACTCCGCCGAACGGGGGTGGTATGCGATAGATTACGTCTGGGTGTTGATTCGACGGATAACGCTTCGGAATTACCACCTCGAACTTTCTTTGACAAAATGGGCGACCCTTGAATTGGGATACCAAATGTCGATGAGGCATGCTGTGATTGAAGACCATCGAGACTACCATAATTACTATCCTCTCCATCATCGCCTATGAACGCATGAATATGGCTTGACGACCAAGAAGCGGCATTAAAGATTTCAGCACCATCAAAGGATGAAGAATGAATATGGCTTGGCGACCAAGAAGCGGCATTAAAGATTTCAGCACCACCGAAGGATGAAGAATATCCTAACCCTGGAGGCTGCTCACCACCACCTTGGCGCTTACGCGATGGAAATATCGATCCACGCTGTGGTGTGGCGTCATCCTGAAACGCGGTCGGCGAGAGAGTTATAAGATAGTTGAGCAAGAAAGAAAACTAAAATGGTAGTACCAACTTTCACAAGCACAGAAGGACCTTACATTTGCATCACCAATACTATCAAAAGTAAATGTATTACGCGGAGGTGATCTCCTTGCCGCAGTTGAGACCGAGTATCCAGGAGCTCGTTGCTTGGATGACGGAGGCGAGAAAGGTCGATCAGCTGCAATCTCATTGTCTTCGTACATCGATTCATTAGCAGTCGATGACATGGTAATATCCATATTTCTTGATCCCTTCCGCTTTGATGGTGTTTGCTGTGAGCCTAATGATGGCGAATAATGCTGCTCCTGTTGCGGGTATTGCTGCTGTGGAGGATACATGTCGTAATACCCAGGGTGCTGACTGGGTGGAGGTGGAGCATGTGGTGGTGGTGGCGGCGGCCATTGATGTTGATAATGATAACCACCGTAGCCAGACGAGTAGGGTGGTGGTGGTGGTGGCATTCCTTGTAAATGAGATTCTGGAGGACTTGATGAATGAGGGTAATACTGCTGATACGTCGGATTGTATGAATAAGAGCCCTGCTTAATCTCCCGTTGATGCTGCTGATCGTCTTGTTCTGGAGACGATTTGAGACTGTGTGACCCCTGAGATGACTTCAAACTGTGATACGTGCCGCCAGAGTTGTCATCTGGAGAGGATGAACTCTGTACTGTGTGGTCTGGACTACTGTCAAACGTTAGCTGCAATGCGGCATGTATTTCATCAGAAGTTGTGGGTGATGATGATCCACCAGCATTATTGGCTACCCTAATGTCATCACCACCGACACTGCGGTGATGGTCAAACTGTCTTGAACCCTGGGAATTCCAAGAGAACAGCGATTCCAAAGGAATAAGTTTAGAGGTTGGGAAGGTTTAGCTTTGTAGGATAAGTCACTATAAAACAAAGGAGCAATAACAACTTACAGGTATTTTTGCTGGTGCTGATTGCTGCTGATGTTGCTGCTGCTGCAGAGTATAATGTCTACTACCCGGCTCACCTCCTCTCTCTCTATCCACTACTTCTCCGTGCACAGATCGTGGGATATGTACCAACTTAATTCCAGCATATTGTTTATACTTTTGCGATGTACTCATTGTCATACGTTGTTCAGCTATTAATGTATGTGGCGTGTAAACTGTAGGTGGAGACGAGGAGTTACGTTGATCTCGATCACTTTCCTCATGACTTTGTAATGGTAGTGATGAATAAAATGCCGATGTTGTGTATGATGTACTGCTATGTTGATGGTGGTGTTGCTGTCTCTGATGGTGACGGTAATGAAACTCTGTCGACGAAGACTGTGCAGTATTATAGTATTCATCCTCCTCTGGTATCATTGGATCATCAGTTGTGGGCGGTCGTCTCACACGGAGCATCGTTGATGGAGGAGGTGAGAATAAAGCCTTGATACTGCTTTCACTGTCAGCAGCTCCCGAAGAAGTTTGGCTGCGTGCGCTGGATGATGGTGACTCGTCTGGACTCGAGAAGAACGAACCAGATATTGAACTACTCTTGGTAGTACCAGGTGTGATCATTTTGACTTGTGCTGTTGAAGAAGATGCAAATGTTTCTCGACGTGTATTTTTAGTAATTATTAAGGGAACAATAATCCTTGTTGGTTGGATAGTGGTAGTAGTACTTGGTTCAGACGGATTTTGTGGCGAGGATGATGGTGTATCTTCGGTCGGTGCAGCTCTGTCTTGATCAGGCGTGGCAATGTTACTACTACTCGATGGATTATCATCGAATGAAGACGACGACGCAGCCTCGTCCGCCTTGACAACTGAATCTGTAGACTGCATTCGTCTACTTTCGAGGCAAGCAAAGAATCCGGTTGATGAGGAAGAAGTAGTGGCTTCTTCAGCTGGCTCGACTGTAGCAGTATCATCAACTTCTTCTTGAGCACAAGGAGAAGAATTCCCGACGTCTCGCAATACTTCAGATGAGGTATCCTCGAGCAGCCGCCGTCGTGTCGATCGTGACATTCTATCAGCAATACTATCTCATTCGTTTTTTTATGCACACATATTGTCGATTAATGAGTTAATGAGTCGATATAACGGTCTACCAAGCACGGACCCGGCCGCGCCTCTGGGTGGAAAAAAATGCTGCAGACTGCCTCTCCACAAGACTTTCCTACAAGAACCGTCACGTAGGACATGGTACTCTAATTCAAATTATTTTTGTACCAAAGCACGTATGTAGTTTGATGAGTCGTTTGAATGATTACTTTTGGAGTGATCTTGGAGTGATGATGGATGTGTGCTTTAGTCTTGCCGAACGTTAGGTATCATTTGCCTAGCTCTATTTGGAAGTTTATAATTTACCTAACTCTATGGGCTCCATTTTCTGATGAGAGAGTTTGGACCAGAAAAGCAACTGCCACAAGACAAGGCAACCAGCAACTATGGGTGAATGGTCCACCCGCCTCAGTGCGGCCACTGCGCCGCGCCGTAATCTACCTCATCAGCAGACTCAGCGGAATCGTTTGGTGGCGGCGTGGTGGTCGTGGGCGGCTCGGGGGCTGACGAGTAGGGGTCGCTTTGCTGTCGTGGCACCGTGTTTTTGCACTGTATGAGGTGGGATAATGGAAATACCCCATCAATTAAATGGATCAGTGTTTTAGAGGCTCTGTCGAGCCTCATATGCATGGGATATCATTGGGAATTGGAGTCAACAAGCGTAGAGGCGGAGAAGTGGACGAACTGTAAAATTGGTAGTAATATAATGCACAAAGAGAGTAGTGGCGGAAATGGGATATATTCAATGAAATAATCGTCAAGTGACACAACAAACGGCGAATAAATGATGTGGGGTGATACTAGAGGATAAGGCGTGATGGAATGGCGAGAATGAGGGTGACAGGTGTCGTACCAACCCCATGAGTGGAGCATGCATTTCATGGAATTTGTTAGTAGTGAATTACTATGTGAGAGGTGAGAGTGATTATTAACCCAGCTTCTTTCGGATCTATTTAACAATGACAACCACTGGAGACACTATTAAAATAGCATATATAGTATCACAAACGTACTTTAACACACCAATTTGACAATACTAGCCATTATATCCATCATTATTAGCAATGTAATTGAATGCAAATAGGGGGCTTCGCCTTGGTGGACTAAGCTCTCTCGTGCCCTCCCGCGCCGCCCCGCCCATGAGCCGAACTCCTTGAAGATTCTGATTAAGGGCTTCCCAGTGTCATAGCAGAACAGAATCTATTGAATTATGCCTGCGTCCATGTCACGGCTCTTCAACAATCTGTCTTTGCCAGACGGTCTCATTCTTTGCGCATTGTCGACATCATCAAAAATCCACAACTCCACATAAATAATACGATATTCGATAGATTCTGCGCGTAGGCGTTAGGCAAAATTGGTATCCTTGCCTTCCGTGGTTCAACACTGCTTCATAATAATTTATTATTGTTCATATAACAACATGATGAACCTACTATCATCCCTATCATTCGTCGGCGTATCATTGTCGTTGCTTTCTTCTCCCTCGTCGGGATTTTACTCCACTATTCGACCAACGAGTGGTAGTAGAGTTCGTGATCCATCCTCGGCCACAACACGCATATATTACAGCAATTGGGATGCCTTCGAAAATCGTGACCATCTCGAACTCATGATTGGTGGGGCACGGTATGAAATGGTCGAACTACCCGACTCGATGATGAGTACGACACTTTGGGTGGGGAACCTATGTGAATTCGTTACCGATGAAATGTTATCGGAACTATTCCAGCAGGCAAGCAGTTTAAAATTCGTACCGGCATGTGTGGCACGGAAGCCAAATTGGGAGAGTATGAGATATGGCTTTGTAACATTTAGGAGTGAGGAGGAAAAGGAGGTGAGTAAGAAGAATCATATTATATAATATATATTATATATTTGTAGTATGCAACTATTGATACATATCATGTTTTATATATTTTTCCTCCATCCACTCTTATTGGGAACTAGACGGCAATGTCACTTCTACATGGATATGAATTCCAAGGCAAGGCACTCAAGGTGGAACCCATATGTGATCATGAAGTTCATGGACGTGTACGTGTACCCGAAAAGATCGTATCGTACTCAGTTGGCGCTATCAAACGCACTAGCAAGAAGGGCGAGCTCAATACCATGCGTCGTGTCACGCCTGGTGGTGGTAGTACGGGAGGGAGTGATGGTGGTGGGGATAAGTATGGACACGAGAGAGAGCAACGTAAGGCTAGGTTAGAGAGGAGGAAAACTCGAGGCCGTTACAAGAATCAACAGATGAAGAATTCTCGGGCAACTCGTCTTGCGGCATAGACGGGGTACAGTTGTTGAACGTGTTTGAGTAAGATTTAGCAATGAAAAACAAACCAGTCAAACCAAATCGGCGTTGCTACAGTGATTAATTCAATTTGTTTGTATATAGAGTCAACAAATATTAATTGATAACACGAGTTTATGTTCCTGATAATCATGACTAACACAAGTCTTGATATTTTCCTGTGAAGCCTTTAAGTCTTACACCTCCAAGAACTTTTAAAAACGTCACAATAATTACAGAGGACGTGAAAATATCTGGACTTCGCAGTCAACCCTTCCATGAGATAGATACTTGCGAATCCTAACCCCATCATCTCCCGCTATATCCTTAGATGGCCACATATACATGGATTCGGGAGTAGTAAAGTTATTCATCTCAAGCCATGTTACTAAACCTCCAGTAGTTTCATTGACAATTTGTTGTTCTTCAGGATCTGGTACATGTGTAATGAGCGCCTCGGAGTAAGGGTTGGTTATGTCATTGACCTCGTTATCATCATCACCGCGAAAGAAATCAGATGGCGCTAATATCCACTCGGTTGCCTGCTCAGTATTCATCACATACACTGCAAATTGTTTAGCAGCATTTTCCCTCCTCTTTCTGATTTCATCTTGCGTCAGGATGAAAATGGAGGTCGCATCACCAGTACGCATCGCAGAATGTCTTCTACGCGAGAATGAATACAGGGATCGATTGTTATATGTGAAGTCACGTTTTAACTTCTCTCCAGGAGAAGTATACCCAGATGCATGAAGGCCATTCAATGCACCAAATATACCACCGCAAACAATAGATTCGCCATATGTGCCATTCACAATTTCATTCACCGATACCGCCTTGCCTATCGATCCACCGTAAATAGTCATGATGGCTCGATCCATCTCAGCGTTGACATTGTCTTGCTCAACGAAGTAATGAAATAGATTGTTCGATATTGCCTTCGAAATCCCTCCGTGTACTTCGTGAAATGCAGCAGCAATACCCTCGTCGGATTCAAAGTCAACAGGTCCTTTGCCAATATTAAAATACCATCGAACCTTCACACCCAGGAGTAGTCTATCAAGTCCAAGAAATTCAGCAAGGAGCAATACGTCAATATCAATATCCTCAATCTTGATCATACCCCTACGCATAAAACCCAATAACTTGCCAAAAGTGACAGGATCTTGATCGAGGAATAATTCTTGTCCATCATCATTGGAAGACGACTCCATCCATTCGCCACTAAGGAGGGAGGCGAAGTAAGTCGAGTTCGATTTCAGTGTTTGTGTCGCGGTTACAAACTTGGCACCACCTACATCGATCACGATACGATCCTTCGCTACCATGCTGAGAGCCTATGTAATATGTAACATCATTCTATTCTAGCAGCCTATCATCTCGACACATCAAAATTTCTTTTTCCGTTTCGTCAATGAGGAAGACAAAACACCAGAAGAAGAGTGTTTCTCCCCGATTTTGGCCACAAACCGTCTCCTCACGTTGGCTGTTGATTCATTATGATTCATTAATTCCGTTGTCTACAATGACGTAACTATCCATCGTCGTCAAATATTGTTGAAAATCATACAAGGCAGTAATGGTCCCTCATTATTCATCTACATTTTTTAGAGTGAACATCATCCATGAGCACTCGGCAGCGTACTCCGTTCGGCGATGCGCCGGCTGATATTGGAAATCAACACGATGATGAACTAGAACCGTCCGAGAAGAAGGTGAAGGGAACGATCGATGAAACAGCCAACAATTTTACCATCGCCGATATCCGGGACGATCATATTAACGATAATGACGATACTGACCACCTCACTCTCTTACATACCGCCGCTCGAGCATCTCGGTTGGCAGACGAAATGAAGCAAAAGAACGACGATGAGCTAATGGAGGCCATGGCACAAGAGCTAGAGAGTATTGAGAAGGAACTCGCAAATGAAAAATCGCAACACTTGTTAGAAAAAGAACTATGGGATCGGAGGGAGGCTGAGCTGTTGAAACGATTGGAACGTCAGAAATTGGACTTGAGTAATGCAAAAAAAGATGCCAAGGATGGCATCGCCATCGTTAGAGACTTGGATAAGGGATTGAGGGCTGCTCGTGCTGAACGAAATCAGACACGAATGCAAGTTGCCACTCTACAGGCGGAAATAGAACAGATGCAAAAGGAAACTGAACGTACGTCATATCTGATGGAAGAAAGACAGTCATCTCAAGTGGACCGATGTGCAACGCTGACGGAGTTGGAATGCCTAAAAGTACAATTAGAACGGGTAGAGACCGAAAGGAACGATGCGAGAGCTCAAGTTGGTGTGGCACTGTCGGAATCTTCGTCGTTGCGTATGGAAGTAGAAGATCTTACTATGAAGTGTTATAATCTTGAGCAGTCAAACGAAGAGCTTCAGCAACACCTCGAAGCGATGCGTCAGAAAGAGCTGACCAATGAGATTGAAGCACAGCGTGCTCAATTTGATAGTCAGCAAGAAGATATGATGATGAAACTCTCGGTGTCGGCATCATACAGTCCAACAAGTCCAGACAGTCCAACGTCACCGGCATATTCGCCTACCTCTCCAGCTTACAGCCCAACGAGCCCCACCTGCTCTCCCACCAGCCCTGCCTACAGTCCCCCCTCACCCGCATACAGTCCAACAAGTCCTGCTTACAGTCCCACGAGTCCTGCCTATAGCCCCACGAAGGATGAAGTTTCTCATCTACGCAAAAATTACGACGATTGTGCCCTTGCACTGCAAAATGCCGAAGCCAAAATAGTTTCGTTGCAGCAAGAGTCAGTACTTCAGGCAGCATCTTTGACAGCTCACATTGAAGAACTTGAGAAAGACTTAAGACGGATAAGGACGAAAAATAGAAGTCTTCGGGACGGACTAAAGGATTGCGAGACAGCTCTTACTTTGGTTTCCAGTAGTGGGAGACCACCCCTTTCACCACAATCAAAATTGAGGAAGCAAATTGAAGACAAAGCGTTGAAGGAGTATTTTACTCAGCGCATGTACTGAAACTGAAAGATAAAAGCATAATCATCAAATATAGGATATCAAAATACAAAGAGTGCCGAGTCGTTTTTAATTTTGTATGGATGTTGTTTCCAGTATTATGAAAGCCATTGTGGGTTTAATTGTTCTCATGACTTTTAGCTCCTTCCCCTACCACGACCTCTTCCTCCTCCATCGCCAGTTCGTCCTCCTCTCCCCCTTCCACCACTATTAACCCCCCTCCCCCTACCACCACGCCCATCTCCCCTGCCAACACGACCCCTGCCACTATCGCCACCACGCCCCCTTCCACGACCACCATTGATACTCTCCTCCTCAACAACTCTATCTACGGCCTCATCTGGCAATCTTAAATATTTAATACTACTCCCACGGATGTAGCATTCATTTAACTTAACAAATCGCTCACCATCCTGACTTGTACAAACCACATCTCGTAGATTAATATTCATATAGGTATCACATGATACCAACCTGCCGTTGTATGTGGTACCAGATTTCAATTCGACAAGCAAAGGCAGGGATGTTGATGCCTTAAGGAGTGAGAGTGGCAGCATGATGATAAATAATCTGCAAAAGAAAACAAAGCAAACGAGGTGAGATGATAAGATGACTTTATTCAAAAAAATGCAAGTAAAACAAAACTGTAGTCAACAGCATTAGAAAACATGTTCATCAAATCAGAGATAGATAAAGAGAGAGAGAGTGCTCAGGTATGATAATGGTATCTTCTTCATCCGTTTTGTTGTCGAAATTAATGAGATTCATAATGACATCATTGCAAAACTCATCCCCCCCCCCTTCTTAACAATACAAACAAGTTGCTGCACTCGGATTAAAATTTATGTTCCATTTTTCATGGAAGGATTACTTCTCAATGAAAAGTCTGAGTGTATATTTGTAAAATCTTATCCTCATTGTGCAGCACAATGTACAAAATGATCACTCAGAGTAGGATTGTCTTATTGTGTAATCAAAAGGGAGTAGAGTAAAATATAAGTAGTCCTTTTGACTCTCTTTTTTCTCTCTCTCCTGAATTCATAAGAAGTCATGTAAAGTGTGTATTTTTT
>Ga0247831_1002735_pt1 | contig 27634 bp, 19 predicted proteins | sample LaCruzMarch2015__9_FD_192406 | JGI IMG/M metagenome (GOLD analysis project Ga0247831, IMG submission 192406) | Freshwater microbial communities from meromictic Lake La Cruz, Castile-La Mancha, Spain - LaCruzMarch2015_1m | ecosystem: Environmental > Aquatic > Freshwater > Lake | place: Spain...
TCGTCGGTTCAATTTATCCCTGATGAGTTGCTCCCCAGCAGAGCTCATTTCAGTTTCAATTGAACAGTTCAAATTTCAATTTAATCAACTATATTTACAAACTGTCGAAAAAATCAACCACTTACCGAACTACTGTATCCTTTGTTATTAAAACAGTATATGTATTCTACATCGCCATTTTGTTTTTTAGAATAATCTTTATAAATATGGCTTTGAGAGAAATAAAATTTTGCAAGAATAATAAAGATAAATAAAGGAATATTTTTTTATAGTGTATATTTTTTTATGCAAATATAATTTAAAATTTTACAAATACACTATAAATAGTACATTTTATATTAGAGTACTAAATAACGTCAAACATGCTGAATTTTGTGTATGCAGCAGCCCGATGATTTCGAACAAGATTTTCAATGGATTTCAAAGCGTTTAAAAGAGCTTCGGAAAGAAAAGGGCTTTAAGAATTATGAACATTTTGCATACGAACTTGGCATGAGTCGTTCTGCGTATTGGCGCATTGAAAAAGGATCAAACTTTGAAATGAAAACCTTGTTTCGTATCTGTAAATTATTGGGAATTTCGGTTCAAGAGTTTTTTACTCAAAAATAGATAAACTAAATTTACACGAACTAATCAGCCAAAAAACATATTTAAAGTTTAAAAATGGCTGATTAAAAAATTATAATCAGCCAAAAACAAGATTTTTTCATTAATTTTGGCTGATTATGAGAGAAATTATTGGACGATTTGTCTTAAGAAAGGAATCAAACCAAACATTCTTCTATTACTCGAACAAGATTCTTGATGAAAATCAGTATTTCTATTCACCATTCAACAATTCTTCAAATTGAATTTTAAGATCAGGTAATTCCCTACATACGATTGTCCAAATTACTTCGTCAGAAATATTGTTATAGCTATGAATAATTCTATTTCTAGTTCCAATGATATTTTTTGCGTTTTTCAACTGAAAAGTATTGTCTTGCTTAAGAATCCTATTAACTGCTTCTCCAATTATTTCAAGATTTCTTTCAACAGCCTTTTTAGTTTTTAGGTCGGCTTTGTATGCTACAAAGTCTCTTTCTTCACCGGGAAAAAGAAAGCTTTCTTCAATGCTTTGCTTGATGTCGAATAACCACGTTTTAATTTAATATCCATAGATTTTAATCTTGGTATTTTCGAGTTGTTGCCGAAATATTTTATTTCTAATTGCTCTCTCTTCCAGAAGGTCTACTTGGCGTTTCAAAATTTCTTCGAGCTTAGATTTTAAACTAAAATAAAGGTCTGCATATTTAAAGGGATCTTTTTCGTTAAAGTCAACAATTAAATCTACGTCAGAATTTTCATTAAAGTCGTCCCTTGTTACAGAGCCAAATGCGAAAAGTGATTTAACATTATTGGTTTTACAAAGTTCTTCAATTTGCTTTATTTTAGATTCGTCAATTTTCATACTCAAAGTTAATTGTTTTTACTTGAACGTCAAAATAGTATTAGAACTAACAAGCAAATAGGTCTCAAATCTAATAGAAATTCAAATAAGCTTTTGCAAAATAGACTTATGAATGAAATCTATTCCAAAACATACCTTTCCTTGCTTTGTTAGTATATTATATTACCTAACATGCTCAAAAAGTACAAATCAGTCAAACTAATCCTAGGCGATCAACTCAACGAACTGCATCCGTGGTTTGATAAAATCGATGAAGATGTGCTTTTTGTACTGATGGAAGTGCGAAGTGAAACAGACTACGTAAAACATCATATTCAAAAAGTAGTGGCCATTTTTGATTCCATGAGAAATTTTGCGAATCAATTGATTGAAAATGGATATCAAGTGCATTATTTCAGAATAAACGACTTAAATAATCAACAATCGTTTACGGAAAATTTGAACGCACTTGCAAAACAATTTAGTGTTCAAGAAATTCATTATCAACTTCCCGATGAATATCGAGTGGATCAGGAATTGAGTGCGTTATCAACTACGATTGGTTTACCTGTTTTCACTAGTGATTCTTATCATTTCTTGACATCACGAGATGAACTAAAAGACCTTTTTGAAGGCAAGAAAACGTATTTGATGGAGACCTTTTACCGTAAAATGCGTGTAAAACATCAAATTTTAGTAGATTTTGCGAATCAACCGATTGGTGGGAAATGGAATTATGATCAAGAAAACAGGAAGAAAGTTCCCAAAAATCATAAAATTCTAACGACTGAACTCAAAGCGAAAGATTGTAAGGAAGTATATGAGGACACTTTAAACGCAGGAATACAAACAATAGGAACCATTAACCCAAATCAATTTCATTGGACAACTTCACGTTCTGAAGCATTGGATTTGTTGGAAGAATTTGTGGAAATGGCACTACCGTATTTTGGGACCTTACAAGATGCAATGACTGAAAAGCATTGGTATTTGTATCATTCACGTTTATCTTTTGCCTTGAATGTTAAGCTGCTTCATCCTTTAGAGGTAATTCATCGCGCTGAAAAGGCTTATTCGGATTTCCCTAATCGGTATGAATTGAACCAAATAGAAGGGTTCATTCGACAGATTCTCGGTTGGCGTGAATACATGCGTGGAATTTATTGGGCAAAAATGCCGGATTATGCAACATTGAATTTTTTTAATCATCAAAATCCACTGCCAAATTGGTTCTGGACAGGTGAAACGAAAATGAATTGCTTGAAACACGCAATCAAACAATCACTTGAACAAGCTTATGCCCACCACATTCAACGATTGATGATTACAGGGAATTTTGCATTACTTGCTGGTATTCATCCCGATGAGGTTGATCAATGGTATCTTGGGATTTACATCGATGCGTTTGAATGGGTAGAGATTACCAATACACGAGGAATGAGTCAATTTGCTGATGGTGGAATCGTTGGTTCCAAACCCTATGTAAGTTCGGCCAGTTACATCGATAAAATGAGTGATTACTGCCAAAATTGCCATTATAAAAAAAACTTGAAAATTGGTGAAGGAGCTTGTCCGTTTAATTCTTTGTATTGGAATTTCTATGATGCGCACCAAGAAAAATTGAAATCAAATCCAAGAATAGGAATGATGTTGAATGTTTGGAAAAAGATGGATCCAAATCAGAAAACGGAAATATTACAACAAGCGTCTTATTATCTGGATAACATTGAAACATTATGAAGAAAATTGGCATCATTCTATTCACCTCAGATTTAAGACTTCACGATAACACAACCTTGCATCAGGCGATTAAAGAAAATGATTTGGTGATTCCTCTTTTCTGTTGGGATGGTGAATTTATGGAATCTCCGCAATTTGGTTTTTCGCGCGTTGGAGAAATTAGAAGGTCATTTATTCAAAAAGTTCTGTTTGATTTACATATTTCTTTGAAAGAAATCGGCGGATATTTACTTGTTAAAAAGGGATTCGCGATTGATGTGATAACCGATATTCTGAGTGAATTTCAGATTCATAAGATTTATTCAAAGAAACAAGTGGGTATTGAAGAAAAGCGTGCAAATGAAACTTTGAGAAAATTTTTAATTACCAAACGTGTTGATTTTGAAGAATACAGCACAAGTACGCTGTATCATCCATTGGATTTACCATTTTCGATGTCTTCAATTCCTGAAGTGTTTACTAAGTTTCGCAAAATCGTTGAAAAGGAAGTTGTTGTGCGCGATCCTATTTCCGCTCCGACCAAAATTAATTGTCCACCGATTCCAAAGGCGTGGACGGATTTTTCGTTTTCTGATAGCAATGCTCAAATTGAAAAAGGATTTTCACTTCCTGAATTAGGTGGTGAGCAAAGTGCCTTGAAACATTTGAATTGGTATGTTTTTGAAAATCAACATCTTTTTCATTACAAGGAAACAAGAAATGAACTTTTTGGACTTGAATTTTCATCAAAACTTTCACCTTGGTTGGCCTTAGGTTGTTTATCGCCTAAATTCATTTACCATGAAGTAAAGCGTTTTGAAAACGAGTTCAAAGCAAATGATTCAACCTATTGGCTCATTTTTGAATTGCTTTGGCGTGATTTTTTTCGGTTTTCATTTAAAAAGCATCCAATTGAATATTATCAATTACATGGAATTCTAGGGCGTTCGGAGCGAAAAGAAAATCGAGATTTTGAAATTATAGAATCTTGGATTGAAGGAAAAACAGAAAATAATTTTGTGAATGCCGCCATGATTGAGTTAAAATCTACAGGTTGGATGTCGAATCGCATGCGACAAATCGTGGCGAGTTATTTTATTTACGATTTAGACCAAGATTGGCGAGTGGGTGCGGCTTACTTTGAGTCACAGTTAATAGATTATGATGTTTCATCTAATTGGGGCAATTGGGCATACATTGCAGGAGTGGGAAATGATCCTCGCGCAGGTCGAAAATTCAATACAGACAAACAAGAAGAACAATATGATAAAGATAAACGTTATCAAAACACATGGAACATAAACTAATTTGTCATTACAGCGATTTGCCTTCACCCATGGCTTATGTGGAAGAGAAAAAGCCAGAAGCGAAAATGCTTTCGGCGAGTGACATTGATCGAATCATTGAAATGGCCTGGGAAGACCGTACTTCTTTTGATGCCATAAAACATCAGTTTGGATTGAATGAACAAGCTGTTCGAAATTTGATGAAAAAAGAACTGAAATTTAGTAGCTATCGTTTGTGGCGCGAGCGCGTTGAATGTTCAAATACGAAACATAGTAAATCGCGAGTTGCTGATATCAATCGATTTAAATGTTCTCGTCAGCGCTCTATTTCAAATAATAAAATCGGTAAGCGATGATTGGTATATCGAAAGAAAACTTCTCCACTTGGAACAAAATACCTAAAATAAATCTCATCAATAGTTGCATGGGATATAAGTCTGCCAATCTAATTGGAACTCAATCAAAGGACGGATCAACAAACTTAGCCATTTTTTCAAGTGTCACTCATTTAGGAAGTGATCCTGCATTGTTAGGTTTTATTGTTAGGCCAACTACAGTGCCGCGACATACTTATGCTAATATCAAAGAAACTGAATACTTCACTGTTAATTCCATAACTGAAACTATGATAGAAGAAGCTCATCATACTTCGGCGAATTATGCAAAAGAAATTTCCGAATTTGATAAAGCAGGTTTGTCCAAGGAATACCTTGATACTATTGCAGTTCCCTTTGTTGGAGAAAGTCCGCTGAAATTACTCTGTAAATATGTCAACGAATATGAAATAAAGGAAAATGGAACAATTCAAATTATTGCTTCAATTGAAAAAATATATGTTGACGAATTACTGTTGCAAGACGATGGATTTATTCAATTAGACTTAGGGAAAGTAGTTTCAATTAATGGATTAGATGGTTATGCAAAAACTGAGTTGGTGAGTCGTCTTCCGTATGCTCGGCAGTAGTTTATCGTAATCGGAAATTGTATAGTTGAAATCTGAAACGAGATAAAGATGAAAATTGAAATTTGGAGCTCAGCTAGATCAAGTATTGCTAACTGAAATGATTAAATTAGGTATTCTCGCTAAAACTTCTACAGATGGAACGTGTTCAATAGATGGCTGTGATTAGTTGACGTACCATTTTTTTCTCAACCAAAAAGCCAGTCGAACCATCAAAATTAATGCGGGCACCTCTACTAATGGACCTATTACACCCACAAAAGCTTGTCCACTGTTGACACCAAAAACTCCAATGGATACGGCTATTGCTAATTCGAAATTATTTCCTGATGCGGTGAAGGAAAGCGCAACATTTTCATCATAGGTGGCGCCCATTTTTTTTGCGGCAAAAAACATTGAAATAAACATGATTGTAAAGAAAATCACCAATGGTATCGCTACCTGAACTACATCCAAAGGAATGGAAACAATCATTGCTCCCTTCAAGCTGAACATAATAACAATGGTAAAAAGTAAAGCTATTAAAGTAATGGGGGAAATAGCTGGAATAAATTTTCGATTTAGCCAATTTATACCTTTTGTTTTTACAATAATTGTACGCGAAATAACGGCTAGAAGAAATGGAATGCCAAGATAAATCCCAACCGTTAATGCAATATCAGAAAATGCGATATCAAAAACTTGAGATTCAAATCCGAATAAAGGCAACATGATTTTCAAATAGAAATAAGCATAGGAACTGAAAAAGAACACTTGAAGTAAACTATTAATTCCAACAAGTCCAGCTACCAATTCACGGTTGCCTTGAGCTAATTCATTCCAAACAACCACCATTGCGATACAAGGTGCCAATCCAATGATAATCAATCCAGACATGTAAGCCGGATTATCTTTTAGAAATGTAATTGCCAACAGAAACATCAAAAAAGGTCCGAAAATCCAAGTGATAAAAAAAGACAGTGAAAGAAGTTTTGGTTTTTTTAGAATGGAATGAAGTTTTGTGAAATCAACTTTAACCAATGGTGGATACATCATTACTATTAAACCAACGGCTAATGGTATATTCGTTGTATTATAGGTCAATTTGTCCATGAAAGTAGATACTACTGGAATAAAGTACCCCAGTAAAACTCCTACAGCCATTGCAAGGAAAATCCATAAAGTAAGAAATCTATCCAAGAAACCTAAACGCTTTGCTTTCATACTAAATTAGTTCACGTTAGAAAATACATATAGACATTCAAGTGCAATTTGGTTCGCTCTTACTAGATATTTTTCTTCTTCCAATGGAGTTCCGTCAAACTCTTTGGGGTCATCATAGGTTGTTGAAATGCGCAGCGCAGCCTCGGGTATAAATGGACAATTCGTTTCTGCATCAGAACAAACCATAATTGCAGCAAAATCCTGTGCTGGATTCGTTGAATCATTAAAAAGCTTGGAGAAACAAAGCAGATTATCATTTCCCCCATAATTTATCTCATACAATGGATTAGTTGAATCGGAGTTGCTATGTGTCTCAAATCCTTGATTTTGTAACGCATTGATAGCATTCGGATGACATCGTGTAACTTCCATTCCTCCTGAGTATGTTGTGCAATTATCAATACCGTAGAAACTCGCAGCAGTCTGTGCCCAAATTTGCCCAAAGAAACTTCTTCTTGCGTTGTGCGTGCAGATATAAACTAAGGAAATAGGCTTATTCGAGTCTTTTCTTTGCTGAATGTAAGCAGTTATTTTCTCTAATATTTCCTTTCTTTTTTCAGGGATTGAATCAAATTGAGTGCTCAATGATTTGCACATGGAATTAATTTTATTATTCATAGCATTATTTTAACAACATCCGCTTTTGGGATCGCAACAACTATTTTTAGTTTGTAACTCCGAGAGATTCACTTTTTGTTTTTGGGAAGGAATGCCGCATGCATCTTCTGCTAAACAAGCCGTTTGCTTATTTGTCAGCAAAAATGTAATCCCATTAAATTCTAGGCCGTATTTCCCAATGGTTTCACTTTGATATTCTACTTCAATTTCAGTATCTGGTAAATGCAAGGCTTTCTCTGCCAATTCAACAATCGATTTTAATTTCTGTGGTGCTATGCGATGATCAAAATCATCTGCTTCCCACAATTGAAAATTTATTACTTGCTCTTCCCGAATCTTACCACCACAATCGATGTAATTCTTTTTGGTTGCCCCAACTTCTGTTACATGAAAGTGAATGGGTACGAGGTTTCCATTGGGTAACTGAAATCTAATAGAATTGATGTCGGTTAAAATTTCTTTAAATTGGTGTAGTTTCATGATTTTTTGTTTTAATTGTTCTTAACAGCATTGATCTTCAGGGTGTAAATTCGATAAAATTGAATTGAAAAAGCTTACTAAATCTTTGATAACTTTTGGATTTATGCAATAACATCTCGCTTTTCCTTCAATGGTACCTTGAATGATTCCAGCGTTTTTTAACTCTTTTAAATGTTGAGAAATCGTTGGTTGTGCAAGGGGTAATTCGTTAACAATATCATTGCAAATACATTCTTTTTGATTGAGTAAAAATTGGACGATTGCTATTCTGGCTGGATGTCCTAGCGCTTTTAATCGACTGGCTGTTTCAATCTGAATTTCTGTATAGCTACTTGTTTTTGATACGCCCATTTGTATTTATATATTGCAATATTACGATATATTATTTAATTATAGTTAACCGTAAATGAAAAAAAGTTGTATTTTTGTCACGTTCTTTGGTTTCCATTGAGTTGGAATTAATAAGGAATCCGGTGTAAATCCGGAGCTGTAACTGCAGCTGTAAGCACTGTAAGCTGTTGATAACCACTGTGAAAACGGGAAGGTAACTAGCGTTGGTGTGAGCCAGAAGACTTGCCAATGAGCGGAGAGAAGACTTCAGATTAAAGTCGGACTCGGTTATGGGAGAGTTGCACCCATGCCTTGCCCTCTTTTTTCTTCTTCATGTTTTTTTAGTTTATTTATTAACCGTTTAAAACAGAACGAATGAAAAAGGTTTTATTTACAATTGGCTTCGGCTTTTCTACGCTAGTACAGGCACAAAATTATGTACATCAAGCAATTATTTTGAATGAAGGTTACTTTGATTATCAAACGAATGAAATCTTAGTTCCAGTAACTGTTGGGAGTTATAATCCGGCAAATCAAACGTATCAAGTAGTCGATACTTTGGAAGGAATGCGTTTCGGTTCCGATGTGCTGATCGATGGAAATTATTATTTCGTTGCTGCTGATTCCAAGATTTTTAAAATGGATTTGAATACGCATCAGGAAATTTCATCTGTTTCTTGCCCTGGAGTTAGAAATCTAGGTATTTACCAAAATAAATTGATTGCTACTCGTGGTGAGTATTTGACGACGTATGACTCATATTTACACGTGTATGATGCTACAGCAATGACTTTAATTTCTGCTATCGATACAGTACAAGGTCCAAAATGGGCGTCACAGAATGTAGTTGTAGATGGTTCAAATGCTTTTATCGCAGTAAACAATGGATACGAATGGGGGAATGAAAAAGGCATCATTGGAAAATTAGATTTGAATTCCTTGAGCTATGGAAATGAAATAGATTTGGGCCCAGAAGGAAAAAACCCAGATAATTTACTGAAAATTGGTTCATTTATTTATTCGGTTAATAACAAGGATTGGACGGGTGCATCTATTTCAAAAATTGCATTGGATGGAACGTCTAATTCCACTGTGAATTTGGCAACTGCATCAACTGGTTGTGGAACATCGGCCTTACGTGATGATAAATTGGTGTATCAAATTTCTATGGAGACTACTTTGAACGAATTTGATATTAACATGATGAATAATGTTGGTCCAATTAGCGGACATACAACCAATTATTATGAATTAGCTCAAGAACCGGTTTCAGGGAATTTGTATGCGAGTGAAACAGATTATTTCTCTTTCGGTAAGGTTCATTTATTTGATGCGCAAAACAATGAGGTTAGTAATTTTGACGCGGGTGTTTCTCCAGGAACAGTCGTTTTTGATGTACGTTCATCAGTAGGTGTTTCAGAAATTAAAGAGTCTATTTCGATCTATCCAAACCCAACTGTAGATGAATTGCATGTTGCTAAGGAGGGAGTTAAGCATATTTTTGACTTGACAGGAAAATTACTATTCCAATCTACTGATAATATTCTGAATGTTAGCGATTTAAATCAAGGAATGTATGTGCTTGAGGTAAATGGAGCGAAAGCACATTTTATCAAAAAGTAAAAGATTTTAGATGATTGAATCCCGGTTGTGAAATACAATCGGGATTTTTTTTGTTTTAATAAATTCCCTTTCCCCTAAACTGCTTGTCCAATTCTAGCCAATCAACCATCAATAAATGACAACCAATACATGGTCTTAGGGGAATGTTTTCGGTGTCATCATCAATAAATAAAATGTTGTCTTCCATGAATTTGGTTAAATTCCAAGCGGGAGATTTTACTTTTTTCTCATTGGTTGGAATTCGATCCTTACTCGGGAAAATTCCAATTTCTTTCAAAAAAGCATGAGCGTCCTCTAATGTACCATCATTTAAATCGGCTCGGTATGTATTTAATACGATCTCATGACCAGCTTTTTTAAGTTTATCAATTACCTCAACTGATCCCGGATTCAATAATCCGATTTTAGGATAATCAAATTCAACGACAGTTCCGTCAAAGTCTAATTGTATAAGCATAGATTTAAATTCTTTCAATTCTTGTTTCAATAATATTTCCGGATTCGATGCAAAAAAGATTCATTTTTTCTGGATAATCATTTTGAAATTCAATCAAGTCACCAGCAGAAACTAGTTGATCATTGATTTCAAATTTGCCATTAAAAACAAAAAGGAAAGTTTTACTTTCATCTAATGCAATTTCAAGACTTTTATTCGCTTGAAGAGCTAAATGTAATACGCTTGCATCATAGTTTTCATTGAACATCACATTGAAATCTTGTACCTTTCCCTTACTTTTTGTAATCCATGAGCCATCAAAACGATCTTGGTCAAAGGTGTATAATTCTTTGGAATATCTTCCTTCATGAATCAAGGTTAATTTACCTTTGAGAATTAATAAGATACGAGTTAACCCAGAAAAGTCTGAAAAATTAGTTTCTTCAGCTTCAACCGTTGCAGTGCTGATGCGGAAATCAAATGCTCTTGTCTGAAAATTGCCTTCTGGCGGAAAAACAAAAAGTTCCGTGCTTGTTCCGCTTGCCCAAGAAATTGTTTTGGAATAAGAAATTGGATGAATAACTAGGTTCATGTTGTATTTTAATTGCTGCCGTTATAAATGAAATATCCAATAATCAATACTCCAACGATGACTAATATCCAACAGCCGGATTGAACAGTATCAAGAACGCTGTCTCCTTTTTTTCGAAACAAAAGTCCCAGTAATAAAGCAGTAATAAGGCAAGCAATAAGAATTTCCATGATATTTATGTTAATTGTAAAGATATAATTTATTCAGTAATTTACTTGTAATAGAAAATCGTTATAGCGAGATTTGCAGATGCAAAAACAGGATTACATTCAAGCGAATTCGGGCCTGCAACCCAAATCGATCATTAATACATTGAAATTATTAGATGAGACATCAACAATACCCTTCATTGCTCGTTACCGGAAGGAAATGACAAATGGATTGGATGAGGTGGAGATTGCTTTAATTCGAGATAACTCCAAGAAATTTGATGAGATAATTTCTCGGCAGCAAGCCATACTAACTGCCATTAATGAACAGGATAAATTAACGAATGAATTGCGCGAGAAAATAGAACATTGTTTTGATTCGGTTATATTAGAAGATTTGTATTTGCCCTACAAGCAAAAAAGAGTAACAAAAGGCGAAAAGGCTAAAAAACTAGGATTAGAATCATTAGCCAAGATGATTATTTCACAACGTGGTGGTGATCCAGAGTTTATGGCCGAAAAGTTTGTTAAAGTAGAGGTTGAGGATGTACAATCAGCTATTTCTGGCGCAAAGGATATCATGGCAGAGTGGATGAATGAAAATTTACAAATACGGTCTCGATTGCGTCTATTGTTTCAACGGAAATCAGTTTTAGTAGCCAAATTAGTTAAAGGAAAAGAGGAAGAAGCTGCCAAATACCGTGATTATTTTGATTTTTCAGAACCTTTGACTCGGTGTGCTTCTCATCGTTTGTTAGCGTTAATTCGAGCCGAAAGGGAGGGTTTTATATCACTTAAAAGTCAGCCTGATTCAACGGAAGCACTTGAAATTTTGGAACGGTATTTTGTGAAAGGAAACGATGCATGCGCTCAAATTGTTTTAGCGGCATGCAAGGAATCTTTTAAGCGGTTAATTAGTCCATCATTGGAGAATGATGTTTTAAATGAAGCAAAAGAGAAAGCGGATAGAGAAGCAATTAAAGTGTTCTCTACTAATTTACGTCAGTTGTTATTGGCTCCACCTCTGGGATCGAAAAGAATTCTTGCGATAGATCCAGGATTTAGAACGGGGTGCAAAGTGGTATGTTTGGATGAATCTGGTGAATTATTAATGAATCAAACTATTTATCCCCATGCTCCTCAAAATGAGAGTTCTGCAGCGAAATCCAAATTGGCTCAATGGGTCCAGGCATATAAAATTGATGCGATTGCGATTGGGGATGGAACTGCAGGAAGAGAAACAGAAAATTTGGTGAAACATATTCGATTTGATCGTGATTTGGAAGTTTTTGTGGTTCGAGAAGATGGGGCCTCTATTTACTCCGCCAGTGCAATTGCGAGAAAGGAATTCCCACATTTTGATGTCACTGTTCGCGGTTCCGTTTCAATTGGTCGCAGGTTGATGGATCCTTTGGCTGAATTAGTTAAAATTGATCCTAAGTCAATTGGAGTAGGGCAGTACCAGCATGAGGTCAATCAAACATCATTGAAAAATGGCCTAGATGATGTGGTTATTTCTTGCGTGAATGCGGTTGGAGTAGATTTAAACACCGCATCACCTTATTTATTGAGTTATGTTTCCGGATTGGGTCCAGCGTTGGCAGAGAATATTGTTGCGTATCGGGCGGAAAATGGACCTTTTCAATCGCGAGAAGAACTAAAAAAAGTGAAGCGTTTAGGAGATAAAGCATATGAGCAAGCAACAGGGTTTTTGCGTGTTCGAAATTCAGAAAATCCATTAGATAATTCGGCTGTTCATCCCGAATCTTATTCGGTTGTAGTAACAATGGCAAAGAATATTAAAGTCGAAGTAAAAGAACTTATTGGAAATGAATCCTTGGTTGGGCAACTGAATAAGACGGATTTTCCTGAATTGGATAGTTTCACTTTTGATGATTTAGTAAAGGAACTAAAAAAACCAGGAAGAGATCCGAGAAAAAAAGCGAAAGTATTGGAGTTTGATTCAACCATTCGAACAATAGATGATTTGCGTACCGGAATGATTTTACCAGGAATTGTCACCAATGTAACTGCTTTTGGAGCTTTTGTTAATATTGGAATCAAGGAAAATGGGTTAATTCATAAATCAAACCTGGCTGAGGTATATGTTGAGGATCCCGCCAAGTTTATTGCCTTGCATGAACATGTTCAAGTTCAAGTATTAGAAGTGGATGCCGCAAGAAAACGAGTAGGGTTGAAGAGGGTTTAATTTACGTTGAAAATAGATCAGTATTTATTTACCGAAGAAGATTAACATGCCCGGCTTTGTCATATACCCGATAATCATACCAAGTAAATTGCATTTTCCAAGTATATGTTCCATCTTGACAATTTGTACCGTGGTAGTTTCCGTCCCACCCTTTAGACGGGTCATTTGTTTGAAAAACTAGTTCTCCCCATCGATTAAATACCTGCACATTGTATTTTTTTATATTATCTAAATTAGAAAAAATGGGTAACCAAACATCATTTCTATTGTCCCCATCGGGGATAAACGTATTTGGAATGTAATAAAAAGGATCGTTGTTAAATAAGATTTGCTGATAAGCAGTGTCGGCGCAACCTTCGGTAGTTACGGCGTACATGGTAATTAAAAATGTATCTGCAATATTGGCGGGAAATTGATAATCACCAGGTTCAAAATACATTTCGTCGGGATCACCCACGCCCATGTTCCAAATGTAGAAATCTCCTCCAATAGAGGTATTCAGAATTGTTGTGTTTGGGCTTTCTGGGAAAAGTACAGTTGGGTCTGCGGTAAAACTCGCTGATGGGGTTTGATTTACCGTTATATAATTTGTGTAAGTTATGTCGTTAATACAACCGTTGGCATCATAGGCAATTAGATTTACATCGTACACTCCTCCTGTATCAAATGTTATAATAACATCATCACAACCAGTATAACTCAATGAATCACCAAATGTCCATGCGCAATTAAAATCAGCATCTGAGGTATTGAAAAATTCCACCACTAACGGACTACATCCAACAAGGATGTCCGAATCAAATGAAGGTTGAATTTGAGCCGGTTCAGCCAAGAAACAATCTAAATTGAATAAACATCCGTTGGCATCAGTAATTAAAACCGAGTAGTTACCCGTGATTAAGGAATCAATAGTTGAAGTGGAATCTCCAATGTTCCAATTGTATTGATATCCTGCTGTTCCTCCGGTTGTGTTTACAATCAACTGCCCATCAGAATAACCAAAACATTGTGGTTCGATTGTAGTGTATGAGGCTGATAAAGGCGCGGCTGGTTGAAAAATAATTGCCGTTTCTACGTACGTGCAACTATTTGAATCAATGACTTGTATGGCATAGACTCCGATAGGAAGTGAATCAATAAATAGGGTGGTGTCAGATGTAGACCAAGAAAACTGATAAGGCGCTGTTCCACCAAAAATACTCGCTTCAAGAGTTCCTGTGCTATCACCAAAGCAATTTACGTTTTGAATCGTGAACGTTACGTCAATTGGAGCTTGGGGTTGACTTAAACTGACAACCAAGGTATCGTCGCATCCTAATAAATCAGTTACAACGACTTGATAATTTCCTGCAACAATGGTTGATATATCCTCTGTTTGTTGGTTGTTTGACCAATTGTAACTATAAATTGGCGTTCCACCGCTCACAGATAAATCAATAGAACCTGTGGATGCTCCAAAGCAAAGGATATCTTGGTGGCTCTCGGTTAGTTGTATGGGTTCTGCGGGCTGTGTAATGAGGGTAGAAATAGAGTCTTGGCAATTATTAATATCCGTTACAATAACTTGATAAATACCAGTGTTGAGCAAGAAAACATCTTGAGTGGGTTGACCGTTACTCCAAGAATAGGAATAAGTTGGTGTGCCTCCTGTAACCGTTAAATTGATTGAGGCTGTCGATTCACCAAAACAAGCAACATTGGTTTGAGTTAATGAAAGCGTAATGGGTTGAGCAGGTTGTGAAACGGCATAAATAAAGTTACGAATACAACCGTTGGAGTCTGTAATTTGAACAGAATAACTACCAGTGGTTAATGAATCAATGTCTTGGGTTGTTTGACCATTAGACCAAAGATACATGTATGGAGCAATTCCTCCTGAAAGAGTAATGTTTAAAAATCCATCGCTGCCACCGAAACATTTAACAGGGCTCATTAATGCTGTAGATTGAATTTGAGTGGGTTGATATATCGTCGTATCAACAAGAAGTTGACACCCATTTACATCGCTAATAACAACTTGATAATTACCTGCAGTTAAATTAGTAATGTCTGCTGTGTTTTGAGAATTAGACCACGCATAATTATAGGTTGACGAACCTCCGAAAACGCTTAAATCGATAACCCCTAATGCAGCACCAAAACACAGGTTGTTAGTTGTCATTAAACTATAAGACAAAGGCGCAATAGGTTGATTGATTTGGGCAGTGTCATAAGCTAAACATCCATTTGCATCGGTAACTAGTACAGTGTATTGTCCTGCGATTAGGTTGTTTAGTCCTGGTGTGATAGCTAGATTACTCCAAGCATAGGAATAAGGAAGAACACCTCCTTGAACGGAAGAACTGATGCTGCCGGAAGCATTTCCATAACATAAAACGTTTGTTGGATTTAAATTGACCGTAAGTAAATTTGGCTGCGTAACATTAATATTAGCCGTTGATTGACAATTATTTACATCTGTTACAACAACAGAATAATTTCCTGCAACTAATCCTATTGCGGTTTGCGCTGTTTGGCCATTTGACCATAGGTATGTGTACCCTGCAGTTCCTCCAAAAGCCGTTACAGTAGCTGTTGCGTTTGCTTGTGAAAAACAAATCACCGGAGTCATTGAAATTTGGGACGTTAATGCTGATGTGGGTTGAGAAATATAATAAGATTGTGTTGAGCTACATCCTTTGAAATCAGTCGCTGTTACGGTGTAATTTCCTGATTGTAAATTATATTGATCTTCCACTGTTGAGGCATTGGACCAATTATATACATAATTACCATTTCCACCGTTGGCCGTTATATTGATTGATCCATTAGTGCCACCAGTACACGAAACGGGTGTTACAATTCCTGAGAGTGATACTGCAGCAGCTGGTTGGATAATCGCTACAGTGGTTGATGTTGTACAATTGTTCCCATCCGTTAGAATTAACGTGTAATTCCCTGCTGATAAATTACTTATGTCTTGCGTGGTTGCTTGATTGCTCCATGTATATTGGTAATTTCCAACGCCTCCTGCTGGAGTAATATCAATGGATCCCGTGCTGTTTGAAAAACAATTAACATCTATGTGCCCTTGTCCAATCACCAAATCTAAAGGTTGATAAACCAGCGCAGAATGAAGATAAGTACATCCATTTGCATCTGTAACAGTAAGTGAATAATTTCCAGCGGCTATATTTGTTAAATCTTCATTTGTTGAACCATTAGACCAAGAATAGGAGTAAGGTGCGGTTCCTCCTAAGGTTGTGACTTGTATAGATCCGGTTAATTGTCCAAAACAACTTACATCAACAATAACATCAGTTGTTACAAGTGCACTATCGGGCTCATCAATTAGAACCGAGATAAAAGATTGACATGTGTTTACATCAGTCACAATTACAAAGTAATTTCCTTGTATCAATGCAGTAGCATCTTGACCAACTTGTCCATTTGACCATGAATATGTATAGGATGGAGTTCCTCCTAAAACGTTTAGGTCAATAAATCCATTGGATCCACCAAAGCATGAAACATCCGTATGACTCGTGGATAATACAAGGGTGTTGGAAGGATCTAGGATAGCAATAGATATCGTATCAAAACATAAATGGTTATCTGTAACAACACACGTATAGGTTCCGGCTACCAAATTCTGAATGTCTTCAATCGTTTGATTGTTATTCCAATTGTACGTATATGGACCCGTTCCGCCATTTACCGTTAAGTCAATTGTCCCTTGTAGGCCGCCCACACAAACAGCATCTGTGTGTGTTTCAGTAAGAGTCAGAGGAGCAATTGGTTGTTGAACATTGATTGTTCGATTGGCTTGGCACCCATTATTATCTGTAACAGTAACCAAATATATTCCTGCGGGTATATTGGTTAGGTCTTCTTGAGTTGATCCATTGGACCAAAGGAATGTGAAGGGAGCTGTACCGCCATTTGGCATTAGGTTGATTGATCCGGTTGAATTCCCGTAACACAAAACATCAACTTGTGAGTGTACTAAACTCAACAGAGCAGGTTCTGTAATTACAGTATCTCCTATTATTAAGCATCCATTTTGGTCAGTAACAGTTAAAAGGTAATAGCCCGATCCAACAGCAGGGAGATCTTCCGTCAATGCTCCGTTATTCCATGAATAGGAATAAGGAATTGTTCCGCCTGAAATTGAAATATCAATATTTCCGTCAATTCCACCGAAGCAATCTGGTTCATCCATCGTTAGTGAAAGCGCAAGTGGAGCCAAGGGTTGTGTAATCGTTGCATTATTGGTTGTAATACAATTATTTGCATCCTTAATTTGAACACTATAATTTCCAACTGTGAGATTCGCAAGATCCTCTGAGGTTAAAGTGTTTGACCAAATAAAAGTATATGGTGCTGTTCCTCCGGAAGGAGTTAAATTGATCGCACCGGAAGCTCCACCAAAACAAACAACTGGAGATACAGCAATGCTTGAGGAAAGTGCTGCGTTAGGTTGGGTTACGGTTATTGCTAAAACAGAAGTGCATCCCTTGAAATCAGTTACTGTCACCGAATAATTACCCGCTATTAAATTTGAAATATCTTGTGTTGTTTGTCCAGTTGACCATAAATACGTGTAAGGAGTAGTACCCCCTGAAATCGTAATGTCTATACTACCTGTATTGTTTCCAAAACATTTTACGTTCACATGAGTTTGAGTGATTGTTAATGGGGCCGCAGGTTGAGTGATACTAATGGTAGATTGCTTTGTGCATCCATTTAAATCCGTTGCGGTTACAGTATACGAACCAGCTGAAAGTGAGTTTATATCTTCTGTAGTTTGTCCACTTGGTGCCCAAGAATAAATATATCCAGGAGTACCACCGGAGGATGTCAAGTTAATTGAACCATTTGCTCCACCAAAACAGGAAACATTGATCTTCGTATTTGTCAATGTGATTGCTGTGGGTTGGGTCAAAGTAACCGAGCTTGTTTTTATGCAACCATTGGCATCTGTTATTGTAGCTGTATAAGTTCCAGCAGCTAAATTTGAAATAGATGCAGTTGTTGCCCCCCCTGAAGACCATGATATTGAATAGGGTGAGGTTCCGCCGGAATAAGAAACTGAAGATGAACCATCGCTAGCACCAAAACAACTAATGTTTTTACCATTGTAGTTCGAAGTTATCGTCGCTTGAGCAGTTAAAGCCGTTGGTTGCGTAATTGTATAACTAGCAGTTGCTGTACACGTGTTTTGATCTGTTGCTGTAACTGTATAACTACCTGGTCCTAAACTTGAAATGGTTGATGTAGTTGCATTATTGCTCCAAACATAAGTGAAGGGGCTATTTCCAACTCCAGATACACTGATAGTTCCATTATTCGCATTAAAACAAAGGCTATTTGTTACGCTATTTTGTTGTACTGAAGGATTGGGGTGAATAATGACACTGTCCAGTAAATTGTTGTAAGTACATGATCCATCTTGCAATGAAATACTTAATGAATACATACCTGCATTAACTGAACTCGCATTTGGTATTGTTATAGAAGATGAATCCGAGGTAAACCCGTTGGGACCTGTCCATGTGTAATTCGCGTATGAAGAATAAGGAGAAGTAAGAACCAAGTTATCTCCGATACAAAATGGAGCATTGTCGGTTATGGCAATTGTCGGACAATTTGGAGCGAAAACAGATATTAAGTTACTGGAAGAGGATGGACAACCATTTGCGTCATACAAATCTGAGGCTCCACCATTGTTGTATGAATTACTAGAGATACCCCCAGTTCCAAAAATGTATGCTTTGTTTTCAAGTGTACTATCGCAACTTAAAATAACACAATCGTCAACGACACGCACTCTGAATCGAACCACGGCACTGTCTGATCCATTGGATGTATTTAACATGAGACCACCTGTCGAATTTGTTGCCCCACTGTTTACACGCGCTTTTATAATTCGATTAATCGGGTCATATTCTGCTTGATCATCTCCAGCGGCATCTGTTTTTGTTCCAACGAATGGACCGTTCAAATAACTAATTGAATTAGGAACGTAATCCGTTCGAATATCTAAGGTATCGTTAATGAAGGTGTTAAATGATTGGTCAGACCCTATATTCTTCCCTACTATGGTATATTCTAAAATATCATTTGGTTGTGCAGGTGCGCCATTTAGATCGTTGATATAAACCGTTGCGCGCAAATCTGGCTCGTAAATATCTATTGCTGAAGTTATTACTCTAGGTAGAATCGCATCTTGTGTGGTTGCAACTCTTACTGTAGCCGATGTTGCACTATTAGGAAGGTACGTTTGTGTGGTGTTATTTGGTGAAAAGATGCCAGCATCAAATCCTAAGGTGTTATTGTAACTGGGAATTCTGTAGGGAGTTAATGCTCCATTGTAGGTCAATGTGCTATTAAAAAAATCATTGGCATTTCTTAAAGGATCAGGTACATTTAAAAAAGTTCCGTTCCCGTTGAATTGTAACTTATCTCCTTGAATCGAGCGATCCCCCTCAAACGCAACAACCCCTAATTCAAAACTAACGGGACCAACAGAAGGTGTCGTAAAACCCGAGATTGGAATATCAAGATCATTGCCATTACTCACATAAGCCATTCCGTCAAAAACGGTTAAATTTCGCATAGATTGAAGTGAGTTTTTATAAACTACCACTATAGTCCAAGAACCAAACAAATTATTTGATCCGGTTCGGGAAACAATATTGGCAACTGTAAAACGACCGTTTCCATTGGTAGGCTGAACAAGTGAAGTAATGTTCTTGTAGCAAAAATATCCGGGCATCGCAAAATTATTATTACCTGGAATGGTAGTAACATCTAGTAAATCATCAGCTGTTAGATTAACGTAATTACCATTATCCACCTTTAATTTTACTTGGTTTCTGATGGCATAATTTGTCGTTGTTGTGGTGATTCGGGCAGACCAATAAAGTCCCGCCCAAGAAATTTCGCTGCACATGTCAAGGTTCAAACTATCACTACTAGACATCCATGTGGCAGTTGTATTGTCTGTGTCAACATATCCCAAAGTGATTCCGCCATCTTGGTTGTGATTACCGGAGGGAGGAAATTGATTTTGATACGTTGCACAATTGGCATTACTCGTGTTACATGTCAAAGCAACATTTGATAGTAGTATTATACCACCTTTTTGATTTGTTTGATAACGAATGTTAAAAGGAGAAACAATTTGACTGTGTGAAGCAAAATGAAACATTGATAATAGTGTGATTATCAGTAATATATACAATTCCTTGAGGTGAAGAGATTTTCGTAGTATCATTTGATTGGTAAAAAAACGAATAAAAACGCAGTTGCGTTGCCTTTTCTTACCTAAAAGAAAGGAAAGTTCCATTTAATTTGAAATTCTTAACATCTTGAAGGAATAACAGGATTTTGATTTAATTGTTGAAATTTGTTAAAGCCCGCCTTAATTTGTGGCAAAGGCAAAATAAATTAGTCCATTCTCACAGATTTTACCTAATTTTATAAAAATGGCAGTTTTGCGGATTTATTTCTTGCTAATTCGGAAATTTCGAACAACCAAATAGTATCGTTTTACTCTCCCATTTATTAAGTAAATTACTTTATACACTAATGCGAAACAGAATTTAAATGGGGAGATCACAGGAAACTTTTAATAAAAAAGAAAAAGATAAAAATAAACTTAAGAAGCGCCAAGAAAAGTCAATCAAAAAAGAAGAAAGAAAGGCAAATACGAAAGGTGGGGGTCTTGAAAATATGATGGCTTACGTAGATGAAAATGGAAATATTTCAGATACACCAGTGGATCCAAAAGTACGCAAAGCCATAAGCGCAGAATCTATTGAAATTGGAATCCCAAAGCGTGAAGATATTCCAAATGATGGAAAACGAACGGGTAAAGTTGCATTTTTCAATTCTTCCAAGGGTTATGGTTTTATCAAAGACTTAGAAACTCAGGAAAATATTTTCGTTCATATTAATGCTATTTCTGGTGAAATAGCTGAGAATGATAGTGTTACGTTTGAAATGGCTAGAGGTCCAAAGGGCTGGAATGCTGTTAATGTGAAAAAGAATTAAATATAATTCAAGTATTGACCTAAGTTGTCAATGGACTTTATCAAATTTACTTTTTAAATTATTTTTTAAAACTGCATGCAATCGAAGTTAGGGAAACCTAGCTTCGATTTCTTTTTGATTTATATTTTCTCATTACGACTTTCTTGGGGATGTTGGGTGTGAAAATTACAAGTTTTTCTGAGAGAATTGTGGTTTGAATTTTATTTCAATACGTTAACAAAGCCTAATCAATTTGAATTTACTAGGTTTTACACTTTTTTATCCTTTTTTTATCCCTACCTTTGCGAATAATTTTTAATATAGTATATGACATTTGAAGAACTCGGATTGGATGGTGCAGTTTTGAAGGCATTAACCGAATTAGGTTTCGAAACACCAACCCCGATTCAAGAACAGGCAATTCCAGCCTTATTAAACCAACAAAGAGACTTAGTCGGTTTAGCACAAACAGGAACAGGTAAAACCGCAGCATTTGGACTTCCGTTAATTAATAATATCAACAGTAAAAAGGGCATTCCACAAGGTCTAGTTCTTTGTCCTACGCGTGAATTGTGCTTACAAATTACGAAAGATTTGGAAAGCTTTTCAAAATTCATGGAATTGAGTATCGTTTCCGTTTATGGAGGTACTGATATTCGACGCCAAATGTCCGATATCAAAAGAGGAGCACCAATTATTGTTGCAACTCCGGGCCGTTTGATGGATTTAATTAATCGCCGAGCGATTGTATTAGAAGAAATCAAAATTGTAATTTTAGATGAGGCTGATGAAATGTTGAATATGGGTTTCAAAGAAGACTTAGATTCAATTTTAAAACAAACTCCAACTGAAAAAAATGTATGGTTGTTTTCAGCAACTATGCCAACAGAAGTTTCGCGCATTGCTTCCAATTATATGTCAGATCCATTTGAAGTATCAGTGGGACATAAAAATCAAAGTAACGAGAATATTGAGCATACTTTCTATCAAGTTAGAGAGAAAGATCGTTTCGAGGCTGTTAAGCGTTTAATCGATTTTAATCCAACAATTTTTGGTTTGGTGTTTTGCCGTACAAGAATAGAAACTGCAAGCGTCGCAGAGAAGTTAGCGAAAGATGGATATAACGCGGAGCCTTTACATGGTGATTTAACGCAAGCAATGCGTGATCGTGTAATGGATCGATTCAGAAAACGCGAAATTCAATTATTGGTTGCGACAGATGTTGCGGCTCGAGGATTGGATATCGATAATATTACCCACGTTATCAATTATAATCTTCCAGACGATATTGAGAACTATACCCACCGTAGTGGACGTACAGCTCGTGCTGGAAAAACAGGGAAATCACTGATTTTTATCAATGCCCGTGAAACAGGAAAAATTCGTCAGTTAGAAAGACAATTACGCGCCCCAGTAACCAAAGGAATGATTCCTTCAGCTGCTGAAATTTGTGAAGTTCAATTAATGAAACTTGTATCACGAGTGGAAGAAATTGAGGTTAAAGAAAGAGATATTGCAGGTTTTGTTCCAATGTTGTTGGAGAAGTTTGAAAATCTTTCCAAAGAAGAGGTGATTAAAAAATTCATCTCCATGGAGTTTAATCGTTTTATTGAATATTACGAACGTGCTGGAGATTTGAATATTGACGAACGCGATAAAGGAGCTCGTGGTAGAGATCGTGATTTTGAAAGTGGAGGTTTTGAACGTGGTGGAAGAGAAAGAAGAGATCGAAATGATCGTGGTGATCGCAATGATCACGGTGGTCGTTCAGGAAATGAAACTGAAGCAGGTAAAACACGATTTTTTGTGAGTGTTGGTCGTGATCAGAATTTTAATCCTGGAGCTATGGTTCGTGTTATATGCGATTCAACGGGATTAAGTTCTAATTTGATTGGCCGTATTCAAGTGATGAGTGGTTTTTCATTCTTCGAGGCTGATACTGAGCATACTAGTTCTATTTTGAAAAATGTAAATGGCCAAAACTACGAAGGGAATACACTTCGTGTTGAGGTGACAAAAGAACGCGATAGTAGCGGTGGTGGTTCAAGGTCTGGAGGTGAACGCTCTTCGGGTGGATCATATGGTGGACGCTCTTCAGGAGGTTCATTCGGTGGCCGTTCTTCAGGATCTGGAAGTAGTTTCGGGGAAAGAAGAGATCGCGATAGGGGTGGTTCATCCGATAGAAAACCTTTTGGAGAAAAAAGAGCATTTGGATCAGATCGCGGTTCAGAAGGATCAAGAGATAGAAAACCAGGTGGATTCGGAAGAAAACCTAAATATTAATCAAATAAATTGCGGTTTCAGAAATCAAACGAACGCAATTGAAAATATCCAATATGGAAATTAGAAATATAGCTATTATTGCCCACGTTGACCACGGAAAGACTACTTTGGTTGATAGAATGATTGAAGCGGGGAACTTCGTAAATGAGAGAAATAGACCTACGGGAGAATTGATGCTTGATAACAATGATTTGGAGCGTGAGCGTGGAATCACAATCGTTTCAAAAAACGTATCTGTTGCTTACAAAGGAACAAAAATCAATATTATTGATACTCCAGGTCACGCCGACTTTGGAGGTGAGGTAGAGCGTGTCCTAAACATGGCTGATGGAGTTTGTTTGTTAGTCGATGCTTTTGAAGGACCAATGCCTCAAACTCGTTTCGTTTTAGGTAAGGCATTAGCCCTTGGATTAAATCCACTCGTGGTTATTAATAAAGTAGACAAAGAGAATTGTACACCGGAGGAAGTGCATGAAAAAGTATTTGATTTAATGTTTGAATTAGATGCTTCTGAAGAACAATTGGATTTTCCAGCCATTTATGGCTCGGCTAAAAATGGTTGGATGTCTGATGATTGGAAAAATCAAACAGATAGTATTACTCCACTGTTAGATAAGATTATTGATTATTTCAAACCGAAAGAAATACAAGAAGGAAATACGCAAATGTTGATTACTTCATTGGATTATTCTTCTTTTGTCGGTCGGATTGCAGTAGGTCGTTTGTTACGTGGTGTAATCAAAGAAAACATGCCTATTCAGTTGTCAAAACGTGATGGAACGTTAGAAAAACATCGAATTAAAGAGGTTTATGTTTTTGAAGGATTGGAGCGTAAAAAAGTTGATCTGGTTCAGCCAGGAGATATTTGTGCGATTACAGGAATTGAAGGATTTGATATTGGCGATTCCATTTGTGACGCCGAAAATCCGGAGCCGTTGCCAACAATCAGTTTGGATGAACCAACGATGTCCATGCTATTCTCTATCAATGATTCACCATTCTTTGGTAAAGAAGGAAAGTTTATTACTTCTCGTCACATCCAAGAACGTTTGGAAAAAGAATTGGAGAAAAATCTAGCCATGCGCGTTGAGCCTACAGACAAAGCTGACAAATGGATGGTTTTTGGTCGTGGTGTATTGCATTTATCCGTTTTGATTGAAACAATGCGTCGTGAAGGATATGAGTTACAAGTGGGTCAACCTCAGGTGATTATTAAGGAAGTTGAAGGTGTGAAGTCTGAGCCAATTGAAGAATTGACAATTGATTTACCGGATTCTATGAGTGGAATTGCAGTGGAGGCAGTTACTCGTCGTAAAGGTGATTTGTTGCAGATGGAAACAAAAGGGGAGCGAGTAATTGTTCGTTTCAATATTCCATCGCGTGGTATTATTGGATTGAGAAGTTATTTGTTGACGCAAACCGCTGGAGAGGCTATCATGACTCATCGCTTTTTAGAATACCAGCCAATGAAAGGCGATATTCCAGGAAGACAAAATGGATCGTTGATTTCATTAGAACAAGGTACAGCCATTCCTTACTCAATCAATAACTTGCAAGATCGTGGAACGTTCTTTATCAACCCGAATGAAAATATTTATGAAGGTCAAGTAATAGGTGAAAACTCAAGAGCTGGTGATTTGTGTGTGAATGTTACCAAAACGAAAAAGTTAACCAACATGCGTGCTTCCGGTTCAGATGATAAAGTACGAATTGCACCTGCAAAAGTATTTACGCTAGAGGAAGCATTAGAATTTATTCAGGATGATGAATATGTGGAAGTAACTCCAAAAGGATTACGTATCCGAAAAATTCTTTTACGTGAAGCAGAACGGAAAAGAGGTTCAAAAATCGATTAAGAAATAGTATAGTTTTTCAACTAAGCCGGGTCAGTTTGATTCGGCTTTTTTTTGTGGTTAAAGTTGCTAATAAAGTCATTCCTTATCAGTTCAAATCAATCCTAGTATTTCATTTCTTGTATGTATATTTACAACACAGTTTCATCATTGAGCACAATTATAAATTATAATGAAATACAAAAACATCAGAGAAGAAGAACTCAAGAATAAAGTTGGGGTAGATTGGTTCAAAGTATTTGATACAACGGAAATTTTGGGAAATATAGATTTTACTGTTTTTCCAAAACAAAATAAACTGTTCGACGGCAGAGAACCATTATTGTGGGCTGAAGCTAAAACGGGAAATTTTGATGTAACTACTATGTTTGTACAATTAGTTCTTACTATTGGCAAGGCTCGTACTTTTGATAAAACACTACCTCCTGCTTTTTTGGGTGCATTTGACTTTCAAAAAATTGCTTTTGTACCATATATTAATATTCAAGATATTTTTTACATCAATGATTTTAATTGGAATGTTACGCCAAGTAACCATGAAACAAAAGAATTTTTACTAATAAAAGAACGTATTGAAGCTATATTAAATCAGTACACATTTATTTATGATTATGAAAAAGACGAGAAAGAATTACAACACTTTATTAAAAATAACATAGCCAATGCGACCACTACAAGTAAGTTAAAGATTGATAAAAATAATTTTATTCCTATTTATTTGCGCTGGTTAGAAATCGTAAAACCCATTATAAATGTTAAATGGGATGAATTAAAAGAAGCCACTATTTTAGACAGTGATTTCTATTTAGCAGACCTTTTCGTTGATGATAAAGACACCCAGAAACTTGATGACGATCTCACCATACGTGATAGTTTATTCGTTGTCTTTGAAAAAGAAGGATATAAAATTGCAAAGGAAAATATCAAACAAATGTTTGATGCCACAATTACTCTTAAAAACAAAGAAACCTATTTGCAATTTTGGAAACGTTATAAGCGCCCTCCGATTAAAGAGTTTCAAGACTACATCATTGAGCGTAGAGATTTGTTGGTGCCCCAAGACATTAGAGAACGTAAGGGAGCTTTTTTTACGCCGCGTATTTGGGTGGAGCTATCACAAAAATACCTAACGGATTATTTAGGTGAGAACTGGCAAGACGATTATTACATATGGGATTGCGCTGGAGGAACAGGAAATCTGTTAGCTGGTTTAACCAATAAATACAATATTTACGCCAGCACACTTGACCAAGCTGATGTAAATGTAATGCACGATCGTATTGAGCAGGGAGCTAATTTGTTAAAAAACAACGTTTTTCAATTTGATTTTTTAAATGATGATTTTTCTAAATTACCAAAGAGTTTGCAAGACATTATTAATGACTCTGAAAAACGTAAGAAATTAGTAATTTATATTAATCCTCCGTATGCTGAACATTTAGATATAAAAAATACATCATCTGAAGTCAACATTAATAAGGCGGGATTAAAGTTTACTAATATTGATAAAAAGTACTCTTCTAAATATGGAAGTAAGGCAAATCGCGAATTATTTGTGCAGTTCTTTGTAAGAATAAATGAGGAAATTCCAAGTTCTATAATCGCAAGTTTTTCTAAGTTAAAATATCTCAACAGTAGCAATTTTAGTCAGTTTAGAAAAATATTTAATGCAAGCTTTGAAAGTGGATTTATATGTCCTGCTAATTCATTCGACAACGTTAAGGGTAATTTTCCAATTGGCTTTTTAATTTGGGATACTAAACTAAAGATTGATGTTAAGTCATACCATCTCGATATTTATGAAAGTAATGGTTTTTATAATGGTCAGAAATTAATATTTGTGCCCAATGGAATCAAAGGCAAAAGTTCAATGAATGATTGGATAAAAACATTTGAAATTACTGATTCTAAATATATGCTTGGCAATTTAAACTGTTCTTCCCAAGATTATTTACATCAGAATTATACTGGAATTACAATTGGTAAGCAAAACTCAGCGTATAAGCAGTTAACGATCAAGGAGAAAAACATAATAGTAGTATGTGTTTATTTTTCGGTTACCTTTTGTTTACAAGCGACCTGGTTAAACGACAGGGATCAATTTTTGTATCCTACAGAAGAATGGCTTAATGATTTAGAATATCAAAACGACTGTTTAGCTTTTACTTTATTTCATGGTCAAAATAGAATCGCAAGCAATGAGGGCATTAACCATTGGATTCCATTCACCGAACAAGAGGTAAATGCAAAAGCTAAGTTTGAAAGTAATTTCATGACTGATTTCATAAAAGGTAAAATCAAAAAAGATTCCTCAAACGACACATTATTTCAAAATGAAGAACTTGCAGAAAGTAAGCCATTAGTTTTTTCACAAGAAGCAACAGCAGTTTTTGATGCAGGGCGTGAGTTATGGAAATATTATCACAGCCAAAATGATGTTGATATAA
>Ga0247831_1002736_pt1 | contig 27627 bp, 29 predicted proteins | sample LaCruzMarch2015__9_FD_192406 | JGI IMG/M metagenome (GOLD analysis project Ga0247831, IMG submission 192406) | Freshwater microbial communities from meromictic Lake La Cruz, Castile-La Mancha, Spain - LaCruzMarch2015_1m | ecosystem: Environmental > Aquatic > Freshwater > Lake | place: Spain...
CGGGCATATTCGAGCTGGGTGATCGGGGCAGCGGAGACGGCACGGAACGGCTGCGGCTTGTTGGGGAAGTCGCGGGCCAGCGCCTTGCCGGTGACGTTACCGTTGTCCTCCGGCTTGATGTCGCGGCCGTCGTAGGCCTCGACGTTGCCGCGTCCGACGATCCAGGCCTCGCGGATGCGCGGAAGCCCCTGCTCGACGTCGATCTTGGCCGTATCGTCGGTGTAGGGACCCGACGGGTCGTAGACGTGGAACGTCGGCATGTCCTTGTCGGCGAGCGCGATCTCGCGGAACGGCACCAGGACGTCGGCATGTCCCGCCGGCGAGGAATAAACCTTGCGTGAGCCCTGGATCGGGCCGGTGGTGACTTCCGGGCGCATCAGGTCGGCCGGGCGGGTGATCTTGTTCATTGTTTTCGCTCCCTGCCGTCGCGGGTGCGGCGGCGATTGAACTCGCGGCGCATGCCACACCGCCAATGGCGTGGGCATATCCGAATAGAGTCCTGCTGCGAGGGGGAAAAACGCGGCTCCTGTCCCTTCGCCGGCATGACCCGGATCAGGTTCGAAGGGTGCTCGCACAAGCTTAGTGCGATCTCAGCCGGTCCACCGGCGCCCCTCGGAACAGTCTGAATGTGCGCCGGCTGGCCCGCACTTGCAAGAGGGAGACGGTCGTGGCGGCCGTGCGGATACCGCAGATGTCCTGCACCCGCGCAACGGCGGCGGCCTCGCGCAAGGCCGTATGAAGTACATTCAGCAAGACCGACGTTATAATTACGGACGCTGCGACGGCTCCACCGTGAACGCCTTGTTGGCGATTTGCCGCTAGGCTCGCGAATGCGCCGGACAATACCGGGGCCGATTTCGACGCCGACCCGCCGGAGATCATCGCGATGACCGCACCAGCTACGACAGAACATACCGTCATCGATCTGCCGGGCGCCTCGAACGGCTTTCTCATAGCCTTGGCCGTCATCACCTCGGGCCTTGTCGCCACCATTGCCATCATGGTCATGGGGCGTACGGCGCCGATCCATATCTCGGGTATGCTCGCGGTGGTGGCAGCGGGTTGCATCGTCCTGATCGTGCTGATCGCCGACCAGATGCTGGGTGCGAGGCTCACCGTCACCGACGACGCCATCGTTGTCAGCCGGTTGATCGGCGGCGGCACGTACCCCTGGCACAAAATCGAGGAGGTCAAGGTGATCGCACCGACCAACTCGCTCGGCGACAACCCGTTCGCCGAATCGACGCGCCGACTCGGCCTCGGGCTGTTCCTGCACGGCACCGGGCGCAACCGCGAGACGACGCTCGACGCCGACGTGATCCTCTGCGCGGCCACCGAGACCAAGCTCGAGATGCTGATCGCTCTCGTCGAGCGGCTCAATCGCATGCGGCCGAAGTCGGGCTTCCGCCCGGCCGTCGCGGCCGCTCCGCCGAAGATCGGCGCCAAGAAAGCCGATTTCCGTCAGCGCGGCGCAAAGATCGCGGCGCGCTGACGCTGCAGTCCTTCGTCTGGACAGCGAAGGCGCACTCTTCTATCCGGTGCGTGAGACGTGCCCGCCGCTCCAACGGCGGCGCGTCGAAAACCTGCCGTGAACCGCAAACGCGGTCACAAAAATCGGGGGATAGTGGTGGCCGAAGATCCGATCGTCGCGCAGAAGGGCCCTTATCAGGTCGAGCTCGAAGCCGGTAAGGCGTACTTCTGGTGCACCTGTGGCCGCTCGGCGAAGCAGCCGTTCTGCGATGGCAGCCACAAGGACACCGGGCTGCAGCCAATGCGCTTCGTCGCCGAGAAGGCCGGCACCGTCAATCTGTGCGGCTGCAAGCAGTCGGACGACATGCCGTTCTGCGACGGCTCGCACAACATCCTCTGATGGGCCGGTTGCGGGCTCACCGCACCGGATAGCCTGACCAGCGACGCACCGTGCGGATGACGAGGTTCGATTGCAACCGCGCAATGTGCGGCAGGCGGGCCAGCTTGTCGCGATGGATGCGCTCGAAGTCGGCGACGTCGCTCGCCACCACTCTGATCAGATAGTCCGTGCCGCCGGCCATCAGATGGCATTCAAGCACCTCTTCGACCCGCGAGACGGCCGCTTCGAAAGCCGATAGCGCGCCTTCCTCTTGCGCCGTCAACGTCGCCGACACGAAGAACTCGATCGACATGCCGAGCGCCCGGCCGTTGAGGCGTGCGCCATAGCCTTCGATGAGCCCGGCGTCCTCGAGTTGGCGCACCCGGCGGTGACAGGCCGACGTCGACAGCCCGACAGCTTCGGCGATCAGCGCCAGCGGGCGCTGGCTGTCGCGCTGCAACTCGGAAAGCAGACGGCGATCGAGGTCGTCGCGGGGCATGGCGGGAAATTTTCTCTCAAGCTGGCGATCAAGCGAGAAATTTCTATCAGCATTCCACTTTCTGCTACACAAAATCGGAACTCCGTGCGCCGACGTGCGATTAGTTTGGCGCAGGCGATCCCGTCCGGGACGCGGCGGCGCGATGGAGACAGACGATGCTGGTGGGAGTTCCCAAGGAAATCAAAGTCCGCGAGTACCGGGTCGGACTGACGCCGACTAGCGTGCGCGAGCTCACCGCGCATGGCCACAAGGTGCTGGTCGAAACCGGCGCTGGCGCCGGCATCGGCATGGGCGACGACGACTACACGCGGGCCGGCGCTTCGATAGCGGCGACGGCCGCCGACGTGTTTGCGAAGGCCGACATGATCGTCAAGGTCAAGGAACCGCAGGCCGGCGAGCGCCGCATGCTGAGATCGGGCCAGGTGCTGTTCACCTACCTGCATCTGGCGCCAGATCCTGAACAAACCAAGGATCTGGTGGCGAGTGGCGCCACCTGCATCGCCTACGAGACGGTAACCTCACCTGCCGGCGGACTGCCGCTGCTGGCCCCGATGTCCGAGGTCGCCGGCCGCATGTCGGTGCAGGCTGGCGCCTACTTCCTGGAAAAGGCGCACGGCGGTCATGGCGTGCTGCTCGGCGGCGTGCCGGGCGTCGATCCGGCCAAGGTCGTCGTGCTCGGCGGTGGCGTCGTCGGCACGCATGCCGTCCACATCGCGCTCGGCATGGGTGCCGACGTCTGGGTGATCGACCGCAACGTCGACGTGCTGCGCCGGCTGTGGAGCCATTTCGGCCGCCCGCTCAACACCGTCTACTCGACGCGCGACGCCATCGACCGCCACCTGCGCGAAGCCGACCTCGTGATCGGCGGCGTGCTGATCCCCGGCGCCTCGGCGCCGAAACTGATCACCCGCGAACACGTGCGCACCATGAAGGCCGGTTCGGTTATCGTCGACGTCGCCATCGACCAGGGCGGCTGCGCGGAAACGTCGAGGCCGACGACCCACGACGCGCCGACCTTCATCGTCGACGACGTCATCCACTATTGCGTCGCCAACATGCCGGGCGGCGTGCCGAAAACGTCGACGCACGCCCTCAACAACGCGACGCTGCCCTTCGTCCTCGCTCTCGCCGACAAGGGCTGGAAAAAAGCCCTCGCCGACGACGTGCATCTGCGCGCCGGCCTCAACGTCTGGAACGGCAAGGTGACGTGTGCGCCTGTTGCCGAGGCGCTCGGCTACGACTACACCAGTGTGGAGGTTGCGCTCGCCGGCTGACCACCAGCCACCGCTTGGTGGCGCGATCTCAAGCAAACATAGCCGGATGAACCGGCTTGATCCCGAAGCGGCCAGGCATGACAATCGGCCGACGGGACAGGGGAGGATACGCTTGGAGTACTTCGTCCAGCAGCTCATCAACGGGCTTACGCTCGGCTCGATCTACGGGCTGATCGCGATCGGCTACTCGATGGTCTACGGCATCATCGGGATGATCAACTTCGCCCATGGCGACATCTTCATGGTCGGCTCCTTCACGGCGCTGATCTTCATTCTGCTGATCGGGGTCGCAGGCACCGGCTCGTTCGCCTTCATCATTCTCGCCCTGCTTCTCGTGTTGGCGCTTTCAGTGGTGCTGACCGCCGCCTGGGGCTGGACGGTCGAACGCATCGCTTACCGGCCGCTGAGGGGCTCGTTCCGGCTTGCGCCGCTGATCTCGGCGATCGGCATGTCGATCGTGCTGCAGAACATGGTGCAGGTGATCCAGGGCGCGCGCGTCAAGCCGCTGCAGCCCGTAGTCTCTGGCAGCTACACCATCATGGACAGCGGCACCTTCACGGTCACGCTCTCCAACATGCAGATCCTGATCATGGTGACCACCGTGACGCTGATGGTGGTGTTCACCTACATCATCACGCAGACCTCGCTCGGCCGCGCCCAGCGCGCCTGCGAACAGGATCGCACGATGGCGGCGCTGACCGGCGTCAACGTCGACCGTACGATCTCGCTGACCTTCGTGATCGGCGCGGCACTCGCGTCCGTCGCCGGCATGATGTTCCTGCTGTTCTACGGCGTGATCGACTTCTACATCGGCTTCCTCGCCGGCATCAAAGCCTTCACGGCGGCTGTGCTCGGCGGCATCGGCTCGCTCCCGGGCGCCATGCTCGGCGGCCTGCTGATCGGCCTGATCGAGACATTCTGGTCGGCCTACTTCTCGGTCGAATACAAGGACGTCGCCGCCTTCTCAATCCTCGCCGTCGTGCTGATCTTCATGCCGTCGGGCCTGCTCGGCCGGCCCGAGATCGAGAAGGTCTGAAACCATGGCGAGCCCTGCGACACCGCCCGAGCCGGCCATGACGACGACTGGGCCGACGACGGCAGCCCCACCGGCTGGCAAATCCCGTGTCGGGGAGGCGATGCGCGATGCCCTGCTCGCCGCAGGCGTCACCGTGCTGCTGGCCATCCCGCTTTTCGCCTATCGCACCGTCGATGCGCCGGGCGGGCTCGAACTCGAGAGCCGCTGGCTGCTGGTCGCCGTCTGCGTCGCGATCGTGTTCGGCGGACGGCTGGCGCTGAGTCTGCTCGCCGGCTCGCCCGCCGCAGGTCGTGCCGGCGACGGCATGGCCGCCGGCCTCGTCAACCCGCTCGCCGTCATCGGCCGCATGGTCGGCCCAGCGGCAGTGTTGCTTGCCGTGGCATTGCCGTTCCTGCCGTTTTCCGACCGCTACATCATGGACCTCGGCATCCTGGTGCTGACCTACGTGATGCTCGGCTGGGGGCTCAATATCGTCGTCGGCCTCGCTGGCCTGCTCGACCTCGGCTACGTCGCCTTCTACGCGGTCGGCGCCTACTCCTACGCGCTGCTCGCCCAGCACTTCGGCTTCTCGTTCTGGATCTGCCTGCCGCTCGCCGGCATCCTCGCTGCCTTCTGGGGCGTCATCCTCGGCTTTCCGGTGCTCCGGCTGCGCGGCGATTACCTCGCCATCGTCACGCTGGCGTTCGGCGAGATCGTGCGCATCGTGCTGCTCAACTGGCAGGACCTCACCGGCGGGCCGAACGGGCTTTCTGGCATCCCGCGGCCAAGCTTCTTCGGCCTCGAATTCAAGAACGACTGCGAGCCGGGCGCCGGCACGTTCTGCGCGTTCTTCGGCATCGAGCACGCATCGATCCACCGCATCATCTTCCTCTATTACATCATCCTGGTGCTCGCTTTGATCACCAACCTCGTCACCATCCGGCTTCGCCGCCTGCCGATCGGGCGTGCCTGGGAGGCGCTGCGCGAGGACGAGATCGCCTGCAAAGCACTCGGCATCAATACGGTGACGACCAAGCTCACCGCTTTCGCGATCGGCGCGATGTTCGGTGGGTTTGCGGGATCGTTCTTCGCAACCAAGCAGGGCTTCATCAGCCCCGAGAGCTTCGTGTTCATCGAGAGCGCGATCATCCTCGCCATCGTCGTTCTCGGCGGCATGGGCAGCCAGCTCGGCGTTGCGATCGCCGCCCTCGTGATGGTCGGCGGCATCGAATTGTTCCGCAACCTCGACTTCCTGAAGCAGGTATTCGGCGAGAGCTTCGATCCGACCCAGTACCGCATGCTGATCTTCGGGGTCGCCATGGTCGCGATGATGATCTGGCGGCCGCGCGGCTTCGTCGGTTCGCGCACCCCGAGCGTCGCGTTGAAGGAGCGCCGCGCGATCGGTGCCGATCTCGTCAAGGAGGGCCACGGCTGATGGCAGTCCATGGCGCACATGCAGCGAACACCCTCGCCACCGACGCGGTGCTCTCCGTCGAGCACCTCACCATGCGCTTCGGCGGCCTCGTCGCTGTCGACGACGTCTCGTTCGTCGCCAAGCGCGGCGACATCACCGCTATCATCGGCCCGAACGGCGCCGGCAAGACCACCGTGTTCAACTGTCTCACCGGCTTCTACAAGCCGACCGTCGGACGCATCACCATGCAGCGCCGCACCGGCGAGGCCTACCTGCTCGAGCAGCTCGAAGGCCATCGCATCAACGCCGATGCCGGCGTGTCGCGCACCTTTCAGAACATCCGCCTGTTCGCCGGCATGACGTGCCTGGAAAACCTGCTGGTCGCCCAGCACCGCCCGTTGATGGCGGCATCGGGCTTCACCGTCGGCGGCATTCTCGGGCTCAAGAGCTATCGCGACGCGGAAGCTGCGGCGATCGCCAAAGCGGCGGGTTGGCTCGAACGCATCGGCCTGATCGATCGCGCCGACGACGCGGCCGGCGAACTGCCCTACGGCGCCCAGCGCCGGCTGGAGATCGCGCGTGCGATGTGCACCGATCCCGAGTTGCTCTGCCTCGACGAGCCGGCGGCCGGCCTCAACCCGCGCGAATCCGCCGAACTCAAAGAGCTGCTGCTCGGCATCCGCACGTCCGAGAACGTCTCGATCCTGCTGATCGAGCACGACATGGGCGTCGTCATGGGCGTCTCCGACCACATCGTCGTGCTCGACTACGGCAAGAAGATCGCCGACGGCACGCCGGCCGAAGTCAGAGCGGACGCCGCCGTCATCGCTGCCTATCTCGGCGTCGAGGACGAGGAGGTGGCGAAGGTCGAGCAGGAGATCATGCAATGACCGCCGCCACCGCTTCGCGAGCCCCAGCCACCGCACCCGGCGCGCCGCTGCTCGCCATTCGGGGGCTCGAGACCTTCTACGGCAAGATCCAGGCCCTGAAGGGGATCGACCTCGACGTCGCCAAGGGCGAGATCGCCACGATCATCGGCGCCAACGGTGCCGGCAAGACGACGCTCATGATGAGCGTATGCGGCAACCCGCGACCGCGCGCCGGCTCGATCCTGTTCGAAGGCACCGAACTGGTCGGCCGCCCGACGCACGAGATCATGCACCTCGGCATCGCGCAATCACCCGAGGGCCGCCGCATCTTCCCGCGCATGAGCGTGTTCGAGAACCTGCAAATGGGCTCGCTGCTGAACGCGCGCCGCGAGGAGACGTTCGACCAGGATCTCGCCGAGGCTTATGCGCTGTTCCCGATCCTCAAGCGCCGCGAGGGCCAACGCGCCGGCACCATGTCGGGCGGCGAGCAGCAGATGCTCGCCATCGCCCGCGCACTGATGGGCCGGCCGCGGCTGCTGCTGCTCGACGAACCCTCGCTCGGCCTCGCGCCGCTGATCGTCAAGCAGATCTTTTCGGTGATCCGCGACCTCAACCGCGAGCGCGGACTTACTGTTTTCCTGGTCGAGCAGAACGCCTACCATGCCCTCAAGCTCGCCCATCGCGGCTACGTGATGGTCAACGGGCGCATTTCGATGTCGGGCACCGGCGAGGAACTGCTGCACCGTGAGGAAATCCGCGCGGCATACCTCGAAGGCGGCGCTCACTGATCGCAAGGCAATCATCATGCAATCGACGTGGATTTCCTTCCTGCTGATCACGGTATGCCTCGGCGGGGCAGCCGCCTGGATGACGGGCCGCGCCATCGCCCAGTCCTGGCAGTCGATCTGGAAGGCCGTCGCCTACGCCTTGCCGCTAGCGCTCGCCGTGCGCTTTTTCCACTATGCGCTGGCTCACGAGGAGTTGCTGGCACCGGTCGACCTGGCGGTGGAGTTCGCGGTGATGGTCGCCCTCGGCGTTCTCTCTCACCGGGTGGCAGCGACCGACCTGACGGTGCGCCAGTACCCCTGGCTTTACCGGCGCACCTCGCCGGTGACACTGACGCCGGTGACGTTGGCCGAGGTCGAGAAGGCCTGAACGGTTTCGGGCAAAACGGTGCACGTCCGCCGTTCTGCCCGATTTCTGTCCATGCGGGGCCACAGCGGCCGTGCTATGGACTTATCTTAGAGATGAGCCCGGCCAGGGTGGCGCGGGCCACTCGAACTTGGGAGGTAGGTTGCATGAAGCGTATCGTGCTCACCGCGGCGTTGGCCGCGGGTGTCGCCGGCGCCGCTGCCGCGCAGGATATTCCGATCGCCACGATCGGGCCGATGACGGGGCAGTATGCCTCGTTCGGCGCCCAGATGAAGGCCGGCGCCGAACAGGCCGTCGCCGACATCAACGCCAAGGGCGGCGTCAACGGCAAGAAGTTGAAGCTGATCATCGCCGATGACGCTTGCGATCCCAAGCAGGCTGTCGCTGCCGCCGGCAAGCTCGCCGCCGAGAAGGTCGCGCTCGTCGCCGGCCATTTCTGCTCGGGCTCTTCGATCCCGTCTTCCAAGGTCTACGCCGAAGAAGGCATCGTGCAGATCTCGCCGGCTTCGACCAACCCGAAGCTGACGGACGAGCGCGCCGGTCCGAACGTGTTCCGCGTCTGCGGCCGTGACGACCAGCAGGGCGAAGTCGCCGGCAAGTACATGGCGACCAAATTCAAGGGCAAGAAGGTCGCTGTCCTGCACGACAAGACCGCCTACGGCAAAGGTCTCGCCGACGAGACCAAGAAGTACATGAACGCGGCCGGTCTGAAGGAGGCCATGTACGAGGCCTACACCGCCGGCGAGAAGGACTACTCGGCGCTCGTCTCCAAGATGAAGCAGGCCAACGTCGACGTCGTCTACGTCGGTGGCTACCACACGGAAGCCGGCCTGATCGTGCGCCAGATGCGCGACCAGGGCATGAAGAGCGTCCTGATCTCTGGTGACGCGCTCGTCACCAAGGAATACTGGGACATCACCGGCAAGGCCGGCGAAGGCACGCTGATGACGTTCTCGCCCGATCCGCGCAAGAGCAAGGCGGCCGAGGGTGTCGTGAAGGCGCTGCGCGACAAGAAGATCGAGCCGGAAGGTTACGTGCTCTACACCTACGCCGCCATCCAGGCGTGGGCGCAGGCCGCCACCAAGGCGAAGTCGGTCGAAAGCAAGAAGGTCATCGCCGAACTTAACAAGGGCACGTTCTCCACCGTGCTCGGCTCGTTCAAGTTCGACAAGAAGGGTGACCCGAACCTGCCTCCGTACAAGTTCTACGCATGGAAGGACGGCAAGTACGACCAGATCAACTGATCAGGTCGTCTTGCAGTCTCATGAGAGAGGCCCGCGCGGATCCACGCGCGGGCCTTTTTTGTGTGCGATCGCAAATGGGGCCGAAGGACTGCAATCAGCGTCCCTGCGACTCCGCCTGGCACTCGACGAGCAGGCGATGCTGCTCGCGCAGCAGTTCCTCCGGCACGGTCTCGCCGCGGTCCGCGAACACGCGCACGCGCGCCGTCAGCAGCTTGTAGCTGTCCCGGGCCGACTCGAGCTTGGCGATTTCTGCTACGACGTTCTCGACATCGACCCGATGTGTACTGGCACTCATTGGTTCGCCTCCTCACTGGCACTGCGATCTGCTGGTGGCACCGGAAAGACCTTCAAGGTCGCCACCCGATCGCTTCTTTCTCTGCGAAACGCGAGCCCCCAGCATCATTGCTGCGGACCCCTCCTCGTCACCGGAAGTTAGGCGCGAATAACCAGCCGACAAGCACCCACGGCAGAACTGACACACACGCAAATCCTTGTTGATCGGCTATGTTGCAACGCACACGCTGAAACCTGCAGTGTCCCATCCCGGCCCTCCTCCGGCGAGTGCAGCAGCCCGCAACTGCAACGCACTGAGTTGGCGCGACGAGTTCATCGCTACTGAGCCTCGAGCAGGGCGCGACACGCGATTGCGACGCAACATGACAGCCCCGTTGACGACCCTCGAATGTTGCGGCACGGAATGAGGCTGTCACCGCCGCTTGCGCGACACGACAGCGCGAAAGTTTACCCGATGCTGCCAGAGACTGGCTCAAACACCGGCCCGCTCAACCTGCTGACCGATGTCGCCGGCCTCCGCGTCGGCCACGCCGACGACATCCGCTTGCTGTCCGGTGTCACCGTGGTTCTGATCGATGGCGCGAGCGTGGCGAGTGCCGTCACGCGTGGGGGCGCGCCCGGCATGCGCGACACCACGCTGCTCGAGCCCGAGATGAGCGTCGGCGGCGTCGACGCCGTAGTGCTGTCCGGTGGCTCGCTGTTCGGGCTGGATGCGGCGGGCGGCGTCGTCAACTACTTGCGTGGCCAGGGCATCGGCCTGCGCATCGGCGCAGCCAACATCCCGATCGCGGTCCAGGCGATCATATTCGATCTGCTCAACGGTGGCGACAAAGACTGGGGCCGCATGCCGCCCTACTGGGACCTCGGCTGGCAGGCGGCGGCGGCAGCGGGCGGCGGCCCGTTCGCGCTCGGCTCGGTCGGCGGCGGACTCGGCGCAAAGACGGCGACGTACAAGGGCGGCCTCGGCTCGGCGAGCATCTTGACTCGCTCCGGTTATACGGTTGCAGCACTCGCCGTGGTGAATGCAATCGGCTCGGCGACCATCGGGCGGGGTCCGCACTTCTGGGCGGCACCCTATGAGATCGACGGCGAGTTCGGCGGACGCGGATTGCCGGCGCGCGTCACAGCTCATGATCTCGCACTTACCATCAAAAGCGGCGCACCACCGTCGACGACCATTGCGCTGGTCGCCACCGACGCGACGCTCACCAAGCCACAAGCCAAGCGGCTCGCCATCATGGCCGACGACGGCCTCGCCCGCGCCGTTCGCCCGGCACATGCGCCGATGGACGGCGACACGGTGTTCGCGGTGGGAACGCAGCGCCGCCCGCTCGCCGACCCGGTCGTCGCACTCACCGAGATCGGCCAAGCCGCCGCCGACTGCCTCGCCCGCGCCATTGCCCGCGGCATCTATGAGGCGACCATCCCCTCGCCGGCCTACAGCGGCCCGCCGGCGTGGCGCGACGTCCATCCTGCGCCACGCGCGTCGACCGAGGAGGCGAACCGATGAGTGGGCGCTGGATCGCGGCAGTGGTCGCGCTGTTGGTGCTGCTGTCGCTGCTCGCGTGGCAGCAGCAGCGCCTAGCTCTGGTGGAGGCCTGTCATACGGCCGGCGGCTGGTGGGACGGCAACCGGTCGCGCTGCCGCCAATTGCCCCCTTCGATCATCATCGAGAAGAACCTGAAGCGCTCGGCCCCGACTGCGCCGGCGCGAGCGCGGGCGCCGGCCTGACCGTCATGTCGTAGCCAAAAGCGTGTGCCAGCAGTTGTGCGATCACGCTGGTCGCGCGATTTGCGTCGGCCGTACTACAGCACACCAGGGGTAACACATGAGCCAGCGTCCATCGTTCGTCGCCGCAATGGCCGGAAAAGTGCTGCTGCTGATGCTGACCATCGTCTGCGTCTGGTTGCTTTACGCCTATCTGCACGCGTTCAGGCTCGAATGGCTCGGCTGGATCTATGCGCAGCTGCTGCCGGCGACCAACGCGCTCTACCTGATGGTCGACAACTACTTTCCGGCCGACGTGAAGTACAAGATCCGTGGCGCTATCACCGACGATCTCGGCCAGCGCTCGTTGTTCCTGCTGCTGCTGACGGCTTTCGTCGAACTGGTCCTCTACGCGCTCTATCGGTTCGTGCGCTACCTCGTCACCGCCGGACACTGACCGGGATGACGAGGCAAAACGCTACTCTCACGGCTTCTCCATGCCACGCGCCTTGATCGCTGCGTTTGTCGCGGGGCTCGCAAGAAATGCGACCAGCGCTTTGGCGGCCTCGAGATCTCGCGGGGAGGCAGCGATGGTGGCGGTATAGGTCGTGATGTTCTGCACCTCTTTTGGCAGCGGGCCGACCAGCGCGACGCCCTTTACCGGCACGATCTCGCTGATCTGGTGAATGGCCACTTCTACCTCGCCGCGCGCAACGAGCTCTGCGACGTATCCACCAGCCATCAGCCTGGCCTTGGCACGCACCTCTTCGGCGATGCCGAGCCGCTCGATGAGCTTGTCGAAGTAGATGCCGCTGGAGCCGCCGGCCTTGGGGTCGATATAGGCAACGGATTTGGCTGCAATCAGCGCCTTCTTCAGTGAATCGACCGTTGCGATGTCGGGCTTCGGGGCGCCCTCCTTGACGCCGATCCCGATGCCAACCGTGGCAATGTCGATCGTGCTTCCGGCCATGACCTTGCCTGCGCCGGTCAGAGTCTTGATGGTCCCGGGCGTGATCACGGCGACGTCGAACGTCTCGCCAGCCAGTATGCGCTTTTCGAGCGTGCCGGCGGTGGCGTTATCCAGGGTCACCTTGTGGCCGGTCTGTTTCTCGAAGTCGGGCAGCACGGCCTCGATGACGGACTTCATGGCGCCGGCTGTCAGCAGCTTGATCTCGGCCGCAGCGGCCGCAGTCAAGTGGCCGGCAACCATCAGGGTCGCCAGGATCGTCAGGATTCGGGTCATGGCTTGAACTCGCCTGGTTGGTGGGAACACAGTGTGCGACACGATGTTCTTAGCGGTCGCAGATGACGAAAGCGCCGCGCACACGTGCATAGCGTCTCCCCGCAGCTTCACGATTGCGCGAGCTGGCCGCTCTGGCAACTCAGCGCTTGGCTCTCGGCTGCCATTTGATCTGGCCGGCATTGAAGCGGGCGAGCGCCTCCGGCTCGACGTGCGGGGACAGCAGCGTCTTCAGCGCGTGACCGACCTGGGCGTACTCGTTCTCGCAGGACTCCGCTCGATCCTTAGGCAGATAGCCCTTCGTGACGACCTTCGTGAACAGCTTCGGTTTGGCGCCGTAGGCCATGCACAGCATGTTGAACAGGCGCTGCGCGGGCAGCGAATGCTCGTCAGAGAAGACGTGCATGCCGAACGTCGTGGTCTTGGCTTCGAGCGCATACATAAGCGCCGTGCCACGGATCGCGCGTAACGCGATGTCGTTGCCGAGTTGCAGCATCATGAAGGCTGCGAACTGGTCTGCGGCATCCTCCTCACGTCCGAGGATCGGCAATTGCAGGCGCTCGAAGATGGCGTGGCCCGCCTCATGCAGAAACACTTCGATCAGCGGGCCGGCGACCGCATCGTCCGGCGTGATGCCGTCCGGCGTGGTGACTTTGGGCGCGTTCTTTTGCAACTCCTCGATATACTCGTAGCAAACGGTGATCATGCCATCGTCAGGCTCGTACCAGGCGTTGGATTCCCCGTCGCACGAGGCGAGCCGGAAGCCGATCGGCTGTGGCAGGCGGAATGGCTTGAACAGGGCAGCGAAGCTCTCGAGCAGACCGCGCGCGCGATACTTGTCACGGATCGCCGTCTGCGCGGGGCTCGCCGGGTCGCCGTAAAGGATGCGCGAGACGCTTGCGGTGATCGGCGACGCCGGCCGAGCTGCGGTGCCAGACGTTGCCTGTGCGTGAGCAGGCAGTGACGCCAGCAGAGCGAAAGCCAATCCAAGGCCAAGTCGGAACACCATGGCAGTAACTCCGGCACGCTGAGGACACCGACGCGTTCAAACCGTGCGGAGATCATAGCGATGCAACGCGAACGGGGCGATGGCCGGTCAAGCCAACGCCCCGATTTAATCTTTCAGCGTCAATTCCGGCTAAGCGTCAGACGCAGCCGAGCCGGCATCACCCGAGCTGGCTGACGAACTTTGCCGTCATGTAGGCCTGCAGACCCTCGATGCCGCCTTCGTGGCCGAAGCCAGAATCCTTGATGCCGCCAAACGGCGTCTCGGGCAGCGCGATGCCGTGATGGTTGATCGACACCATGCCGGCTTCGAGCGCGTCGGCGACCTTGGCAGCGCGCTTGGCATCATGCGTGAAGGCGTAGCTCGCCAAGCCGAAGGGCAGTTTGTTGGCGCGGGCGAGCATCTCGTCCTCGTCCTTGAAACGCAGCATCACGGCGAGCGGGCCGAACGGCTCCTCGTTCAGGACGCGCGCGTTCTCAGGCACATCCTCGAGCACGGTCGGCTCGAAGAAGTTGCCCTGGTTGCCGATGCGCTTACCGCCGGTCGCAACCTTTGCGCCCTTCTCCTGCGCGTCGACAACGAAGGCATCGATCGCGTTGACGCGACGCGGGTTGGCGAGCGGGCCCATCTTCGCGGTCGGATCGAGGCCGTCGGCGACCTTCATCTTGGAGGCGATGTCGGTGAACTTGGCGACGAACTTGTCGTAGACCTTCTCGTGCACGAAGAAGCGGGTCGGCGAGATACACACCTGACCGGCGTTGCGCCACTTGAGGGCTGCCGTCAGCGAGGCGACATGCTCGGCATCAATGTCGTCGAAAATTAGCATCGGCGAGTGGCCGCCGAGTTCCATCGTGATGCGCTTCATATGCAGGCCGGCCATGGCGGCAAGCTGCTTGCCCACCGGCACCGAGCCGGTGAACGAGATCTTGCGGATCTTCGGGTGCGGGATCAGGTACTCGGAGATCTCGGCCGGGGTGCCGTAGAGCAGGTTGATGACGCCCGCCGGGATGCCGGCGTCGTGGAAGCAGCGGATGACAGCGAGCGGCGAGCCGGGCGTCTCCTCGGGGCACTTGATGATGATGGTGCAGCCGGCGGCGAGCGAGGCCGCCATTTTGCGCACGGCCTGGGTGACCGGGAAGTTCCATGGGCTGAAGCCTGCGACGACGCCGACCGGCTCCATCAGCACCATGTTGCGCACGCCGTCGGCACGCGCCGGGATGATGCGGCCGTAGGCGCGGCGGCCTTCCTCGGCGAACCACTCGATCACTTCGCAGGCGCCGTTCAGCTCCATCGTCGCCTCGGCGAGGATCTTGCCCTGCTCCTGCGTCAGGATCGGCGCGATCTCGGGGATGCGCGAGCGCAGGATGTCTGCGGCCTTGCGCAGCAGCTTGGAGCGCTCCAGCGCCGGCACCTTGCGCCACTCCTTGAAGGCGCGATCGGCGGCGGCGATGGCCTGATCCATCTCCGCCTTCTTGGCATGCGGTAGCTGAGCCAGGACGGTATCCTTGGCGGGGTTGAGGACGTCGCTCGACACCCCGCTCTGGCCCTTGGTGAACTTGCCGTCGATATAGAGTGTCAGATCCTCGTAGGCGGGTGCGGCTGTCATGAGCGGATCATCCCTTGTTGATGTCGCAGGCTTCGTATGATCGTGTCAGTGCAAGGTGGAAATCGGTCGGTCATCGCGGGAAGGCCGCGCGAGGTCGACCTGTCCTCGAGCGCATATTCACGCATACTTGTCAGAATTGGTGGCAACCGTGGCCGGTTAAAGCCAATCGCCGCCCGGCCCGCAAGCCGTGAAATGTGCAGACGGCACATGGGTGCCCTGCCAGCCCCGTGCAATCATACCCGAGTGATGCCAAAGCTGACGGCCAGCCGCGAAGGCCGGTTCGCGGGGGCTCGTGGAGCGGAGACACTCTTGACGCCGACCGCCGCCCGCACGTATAGGAACCGGATGAGACCCGCCGACCCTGTGTCTGGCGGGCCTCTTCATTTTCCGGCATCGGTATCTGCACGATACGGGCGGGCCAGACGAGAGGTCGCGGCGTGGGTCGAAGTTCGGCCCGGGCGCACCAGATCGAGCCCCGAGCCCTGGTGTAGACCTGCCAGCGACGAGATAACGGAGTCCGCGATGACCAGGCAATGCGAACTGACCGGCAAACTGCCGATGTCGGGCAACCTCAGAAGCCACGCTGAAAACAAGACGCGGCGGGTGTTCCGGCCGAACCTGTGCACGGTGACGCTGATGAGCGACACGCTGAAGCGCTCGTTCCGGATCAAGGTTTCCGCACACGGCCTGAAGTCGGTCGAGCACCGTGGTGGCCTCGACGCCTACCTGATGAAGGCGCACGCGGAAGAGCTTTCTCCGCGCTGCCTGAAGATCAAGCGCGACATCGTCAAGGCGAAGGCCGAGGTGGACAAGGGCGCGGCGGCCGCGGCCTGATCCGGACGTACCGATCAAATCGTGAGGCCCGTCGGCGCAGTCGCCCGGCGGGCTTTTCGCGTTTGAGATCGCCGAGCGCTGCTATTTCACGATCGCGAACTGCAGAACAAGCGTGCGCTGCAGGGCTTTGCGGAAATTGTCGTCCGAGACGAGTGTCAGAACAGTGCGCCCATCGCGGCCGACGTGCGCCGTGACACCCTCCATGTTGTCGATGTCGTTGGTCAGGTCGGCTTCCAGCAGCACGTCGCCGTCCAGCACTGCACCAGGACGGATCGCCGTTGCCGGAATGCGGCGGAGCCGAACGTTCAGCCCCGTCGTCCAGCTGAAGTGGCGCTCCAATAGGACGAGGCTGCCATCGGGGAGCCCCGTTGCCCCGGAGATGTCCAGCCCGCCGCGGTCGGCGACGGTCAGAGCGTCCGTGCGCCCGTTGCGGATGAGCCAGCCTTGCCGGCCGGCATCTTCGCCGTCGCGCTTGCGGCGGCGTTCGGCGAAGACGACGAGCGCGCCCGCCATTGGCCCCGCCTTGAGCAGCGCCACGGCCTCGATGCCGCTATTCTTGGCGAGCTTCTTCGCGGCGTCCGGCATAGGCAGGTAAGCGAGCGGACCGGTTAGGCCGCCGGGGCCGATGCGGAAGCGACCGACGCGGTGAATGCGTTCGAAGGATATCGCGACCTCGCCACCGGCCAGCGTGCCCGAGAGCAGTGCGAGGCCTTCAGCGTCCGCCTCTCTCTTGTGGCCGAGCACACGCCCCGAGCGCGCAGTGAGTGGCCCCATGCGTGCGCCATCGAGCCCGGCAAGACGCCCCGCGTTGTAGGTGAACCGCGCCGTCAGCCAATGGCCGTCGTCCGACACCATCAACACCCGCCCGCCATCGGCATCGATAACGAGGTCGGACCAGCCGCCAAAGCCCTCGGCGTCGCTGGCGAGCACCAGACCACCGAGGAACTCGAGGCGACCGAAGCGCTTGGCGAATGGATTGGCACGCGAGAAACTATCGATCGGCCTGACGTCCAAGGTAACCGGTGCGCCAGCCAGGGCGGCTGCCGCGATCGGCGCATTTGCGGCGCGCGCCTGTTGTGCGGCAGCCGGCACAGGCATCGAGCCGGCGACGATGAGGGAGACGCATGAACAGGCAGCGACGCGCCACACCGACCCGTTGCGCGGCTGCGCGCGCACCGCTGTGATCACGGCCACAGTGGATCTCCCGAGCGTGTCAGCCGGCAGGATCACTTCGCTGTGCGGCGAGAGTAGGTCGGCCCGCCACCCTTGACCGGCCGCGAGGCGGTCGGCGCGGGGCCGGAACGCCGCCTTCCGGACGACTGCTGCCCGCGACCGCCAGCGGGTGCTTTCTCGTCGAACAGCGAGACGAGCTGGTCGGTCATCGCGCCGGCGAGTTCGGTCGGATCGGTGATGGTGACCGCACGACGATAATAGCGCGTGACGTCGTGGCCGATGCCGATGGCGATCAGTTCGACCGGGCTCTTCGTCTCGATCTCCTCGATCACCTGCCGCAGATGCAGTTCGAGGTAGTTGCCGGAGTTCACCGACAGCGTCGAATCGTCGACCGGAGCGCCATCCGAAATCATCATCAGGATGCGGCGCTGTTCGGGCCGGCCGAGGATGCGCCGGTGCGCCCAGGAGAGCGCTTCGCCGTCGATGTTTTCCTTCAGCAGCCCCTCGCGCATCATGAGCGCGAGATTGCGCTTGGATCGCCGCCAGGGTGCTTCCGCCGACTTGTAGACGATGTGGCGCAAATCGTTCAGACGGCCCGGATTGGCGGGCTTGCCGGCGGCGAGCCAGCCTTCGCGCGATTGACCGCCCTTCCAGGCACGTGTTGTGAAGCCGAGGATCTCGACCTTCACGCCGCAGCGCTCGAGCGTGCGGGCCAGAATGTCGGCGCAGCAAGCGGCAACCATGATCGGACGGCCGCGCATCGAGCCCGAATTGTCGATGAGCAACGTAACCACCGTGTCGCGGAAATCCGTATCGCGCTCGAACTTGAACGACAACGGTGACATCGGGTCGATGATCACGCGCGGCAGGCGGGCGACGTCGAGCACGCCTTCTTCCAGATCGAAATCCCAGGCGCGGTTCTGCTGGGCGAGCAGCTTGCGCTGCAGCTTGTTGGCGAGCCGCGAGACGGCGCCTGACAGCGCGCGCAATTCCTTGTCGAGGAAGGCGCGCAGCCGCTCGAGTTCGTCGGCGGTGGAGAGATCCTCTGCGGCGATCTCCTCGTCGTTGGTCTTGGAGAAAACCTGGTAGCCGAACGCTTCCGGGTTATCGAGCACGTTGACGTTGGGCCGCCAGGGCTCATCGGTCTCGGCGCCCTCGTCGCCTTCCATGTCGCTGTCGAATTGGTCGCTGTCGGCGGTTTCGTCAGTCTCTTCGAACTCGCCGTCCTCGCTCTGGGCGGTCTGCTCTTCGCTCGCGCGATCCTGGCCCTCCGAGCCCTCTTCCGACGCCTCGGCCTGCTCGTCGCCGCCGTCCGGGTTCTCGTCCTGGTCGTCGTCGCCGTCTTCCTTCTCACCCTCGGCCTGCTCGTCGGTCAGTTCGAGTTGACGGAGCACGTCACGCACGAGGCGGCCGAAGCCCGCCTGGTCCTCGGAGTGCGTCTCGAGCCTGGCCAGCGCATCGCCGGCACGCTCGTCGACCCAGTCGCGCCACACGTCGACCATGGCTTGCGCATTGGCGGGCGGGCGGATGCCGGTCAGCCGCTCGCGTACCATCAGCGCGAGCGCTTCTTCGAGCGGGGCTTCCGCGCGCTCGGTGACGTGGGCGAAGCGGCCGTGCGCGAACTGGTCCTCGATCTTGGCAGACAGATTGGAGGCCATGCCCGACATGCGGTTGGAGCCGACCGCCTCGATGCGGGCCCGCTCGACCGCTTCGAATACGGCTCGGGCGGGCCCGGACGGCGGCACTAGCTTCCTGTGCAGTTTGCGGTCGTGGCAGGCGGCGGTCAGCGCGAGACTGTCGGCCCAACCGCGGATGACGGCGATCTCGCGCGGACTCGGCACGCGCGAGGGTTCCGGCAGCGTGATCGTGTTGCCCTCGAATTCGGGCTTGCCGGGCGCGAACGCGACCTGCGTGTCGCCCTTGCCGGCGATCGAGCGCGTGCACAGCCCGAGTGCCCGCTTGAACGGCTCGGCAGGGGAGATTTTCTTGTTACTGCTCGGGGGTGACGCCATAGCCTCGCTCAGCTCAGGATCTCGGTCAGGTCGACGGACAGGCCCGGCGGATCGAGGCGGAGCACACCGCCGCTCATGATGGTCGTCAGGAGCGTGCCGTCGGCCTGCCTCTTGTGGTGGAGGATGCGCTGCGAAACCGGATGAACGATGATGTAATGCTCGACAGAGGCCACATCGAAATACCCGATGAGCTTATGCATTGCGTCTAGACCTGCGGTCGATGGCGAAATGACCTCCACGACGATGATCGGGTTGTCGATCTTGATGTCGTCGCCAGGCGCTTCGGGGCCGCAGTAGACGAGGGCGTCCGGCTCGTACCACTTCTTGTCGCTGACTTGCACGGCGATACCGTCCGGCATTACGTGGCACGGCAGGCCGGCATGACGCACGCCATCCAGCAACGCACGCTGGATCGCGAACTTCTTCACGCCGTGCCGCACGCGCGCAGGCGACATCGCAAAGATCTCGCCATTGTGCAATTCGTACCGACCGGGGTTGGCCTTGACCCAGGCGAGGAACGCGGGGACATCGAGCCCGGTAGGCAGGCTGGGCTCGTCTGGCAGCTTTTGCGCTGTGGCCATCCTTGATCACCTCGCTCGCGCCGAACCGCCTGCACGACCGGCCGAAGTCGACCGGAGACCTCTAGATTTCAGCTCAGCGCCACGTTGGCCGCACTCTCCGGCAGTTCTTCGCCGAAGCAGCGCTGGTAGAATTCGGCGACCACGGGGCGCTCGAGTTCGTCGCATTTGTTGAGGAAGGTCAGGCGGAAGGCGAACCCGACATCGCCGAAGATCTCGGTATTCTCGGCCCAGGTAAGCACCGTGCGCGGGCTCATCACGGTCGACAGGTCGCCGTTGACGAACGCGTTGCGCGTCAGGTCGGCGACGCGAACCATGTTGTTGATGATCTTCTTCTTGGCATCGCTCTTCGTGAAGGACTTTGCCTTCGAGAGCACGATGCCTACTTCGTCGTCGTGCGGCAGGTAGTTGAGCGTGACGACCAGCGACCAGCGGTCCATCTGACCCTGGTTGATCTGCTGAGTGCCGTGATAGAGGCCCGAGGTGTCGCCGAGACCGATGGTGTTGGTCGTCGCGAACAGGCGGAACGCCTTGTGCGGGCGGATCACCTTCGACTGGTCGAGCAGGGTCAACTTGCCCGCCACCTCCAGCACGCGCTGAATGACGAACATCACGTCCGGACGGCCGGCGTCGTACTCGTCGAAGCACAGTGCGACGTTGTTCTGGAGCGCCCAGGGCAGGATGCCCTCACGGAACTCGGTGATCTGCTTGCCGTCCTTCAGCACGATCGCGTCCTTGCCGACGAGATCGATGCGGCTGACGTGGCTGTCGAGGTTGACGCGCACCATCGGCCAGTTGAGGCGGGCGGCCACCTGCTCGATGTGCGTCGACTTGCCGGTGCCGTGATAGCCCTGCACCATCACGCGCCGGTTGTGCTTGAAGCCGGCGAGAATGGCGAGAGTCACCTCGCGGTTGAACATATAGTCCGGGTCGAGGTCGGGGACGTGCTCGTTCGCCTTGGCATAGGCGGGCACCTCGAGGTCCGTGTCGATCCCGAACACCTTGCGGGCGGAGACCTGGACGTCCGGCAGACCGGGCACTTCGGCAGTGGCGTTGGCGCGCATTCGCTGATCGACCTGAGGCATGAGTGGCAGGGAAAGGCGGCGAGGGCTGAGGGGTGAGGCGCAGGTGCTGTCATCGGCCCCAGTCCCCAACATTTCGGGGATTACGGTCCGATCTGTCCGTCAGACCAAACCGACCTGTTTGAGATAGTTATAGGCTTGGATAATCTCGCGCAACTTCTCCTCCGAGCCGCGGTCGCCTCCGTTGGCATCGGGATGGTGCTGCTTCACCAGCGCCTTGAAGCGCGCTTTGATCTCGTCCTTGCCCGCGGTTGCCAGCAGCCCGAGCGCCTCGAAAGACTTCGCCTCCATGGGCTTGAGCTTGCGTATGGGCTTGCGTGCTGCTTCGCGCTGCTGGCTCGCGCGCCAGGCGTGGAAGCCGCGGGCGCCCTCCACTTTCGCCTCGGCGAACCGCGTCTCGTCGGCATCCGAGGTTGGCGCACGGGTGCCATGCGCCCACGAGTTGGCCCCGACCTTCCAGGTCGGCCGGTGCCCATAGGAGGCGTCCTTGTGGAAGGTCTCGACTTCGACGTCGCTCATGCCGTCGAAGTAATTGTAGCTCGAATTGTACTGCGCCACGTGCGCGCTGCAGAACAGGTAGTACTCGCCGTCATGGCCGCGACCTCGCGGCGCACGATGGCGCCCCGGTGCCGTGCAGCCTTTCCAGTTGCACGTGCCCTGCACGTCCTCGCATGCCGCCTTGCTCGCCTTGCGGGAGCGGATGCGGATCATGTCGTGATATTTAGAGTCTAGTTTCATCGTACCGTGAGTATGATTTGGCAGCCCGTCCGGCACAAGCCACGCTAGCCGAAGCGCATAGCCGCGTGTCACTCTGGCAGCAACCCCTTGACGGAACGTGGCGAACCTGTTTGCCCCCAGCGAGCGGCCCGAGCGTCATGGCGAAGTCGGGCGCGTAATATCGATAACCAGCGAGGCATGCCCATGACCGTCCAGTCCCCCAAAGCCGGCAGCGACGGCCCATTCACCGTCCGCATGCGCGAGAAGCTGATGATCGGTCTCGAGCCGACCCGGCTCGATCTCATCAACGAGAGCGAACTGCATGCGGGTCACCGCTCGTCACCCGGCACCGGCGAAAGTCATTTTCGGATCGTGGTTGTATCGCCCCGGTTCGCCGGCCAGTCGCGCGTTGCGCGCCACCGGATGGTCAACCAGCTGGTCAAGGACGAGTTGCGTGACGGGGTTCACGCGCTCGCCGTACATGCCTTCGCACCCGGCGAGGATGTGGTGACTTGAGCTGAGTAGCGCAAGCGCGGGACTGACCAACAAGATGCGCCAAGAAGATTCGGCCGAAAAGATCCGGGGAGAAACGCCATGAGCAGGACACCAGTCGAAAAGAGCGCGAGGCCTGACGGTCGGATCAACGCCACCGTCGCCGTCAGGATCGCGGCAGCGTTCGCCCGCCATGACGTCGACCTCGTGTTCGGCCAGTCGATCCCGAGCGCGTTCCACCTCGCAGCCCCGGATGTCGGCATCCGCCAGGCCTCCTATCGCGCCGAGAACGCCGGCGGTGCCATGGCCGATGCCTACGCTCGCATCGCCCGCCGGGTCGGCGTCGTCACCGCGCAGAACGGACCGGCGGCGACCCTGCTGGTGGCGCCGCTCGCCGAAGCGCTCAAAGCCAGCGTGCCAATGGTGGCGCTGGTGCAGGACGTGGCGCTGACCGGAACCGACCGCAATGCCTTCCAGGAGATGGACCACCTCAAGCTGTTCGACGGCGTCGCCAAGTGGGTGCGCCGCATCGATCACCCGAGCCGCGTCGAGGACATCGTCGACATGGCGTTCGTTGCGGCGACCTCGGGCCGGCCCGGCCCCGCCGTGCTGCTGGTGCCAGCCGATCTCCTCTCCATGACTGCTCCTGAACTGGAAACGCGGCGCTCGTCGCTCGGTCAAGTTCCGCTCGATCCCGTCTCGCCCGATCCGGCGCGCATTGCCGAGGCCGCACGGCTGATCGCCGAGGCTGAGGCACCGCTCGTCATCGCGGGTGGCGGCGTTCACATGTCGGGCGCGTGCGCAGCGCTCGCCCGCCTGCAGGAGGATTGCCACCTCGCCGTCGCGACCACCGTGATGGGCAAGGGTACGGTCGCCGAGACGCACCCGCTCACGCCGGGCATCGTCGGCTATTTCATGGGTCGCGGCGGGCGCACGCACGCGCTGCGCGATCTCGTCGCCAAGGCCGACGTGGTGCTGCTGATCGGCAACCGCACCAACCAGAACGGCACCGACAGCTGGCAGCTCTACCCCCGCACGGCCAAGGTCATTCATCTCGACATCGACGGACTGGAGGTCGGCCGCAACTACGAGGCCGCCGTGCGCCTCGTCGGCGATGCGCGGCTTGGCCTCGAAGCGCTCAGGACGGCGCTGCTCGGGCTCGATCTCGCCAAGCGCAAGGCGGCGCGGCCAGCCCTCGAACAGATCATCGCCAACGGCTTGACCGACTGGCGTCGGATCTCGGCTGGTGTGATGGGCGAGGATCGCGATCCGGTGCGCCCCGAGCGCATCATGGCGGCGCTCGACAAGCTGGCGGGCGACGAAACGATCTTTGTGGCGGATGCCAGCTATTCGTCGATCTGGATCGCCAACTATCTGACCGCCAGGACGGTCGGCCAGCGGTTCATCACGCCGCGCGGCATCGCCGGTCTCGGCTGGGGGCTGCCCTACGCGCTCGGCGCCAAGGCGGCCTCGCCCAAGTCGCGCGTCGTCTGCGTGGCGGGTGACGGCGGCTTTGCCCACACCTGGGCCGAACTGGAGACGATGCGGCGCGAGAAGCTGCCGGTGACCATCGTGATCCTCAACAACCAGATCCTCGGCTACCAGAAGGACGCCGAGGATTCGATCTTCGGCGCGCACACGCAGGCCTGCTACTTCGAGCCGGTCGACCACGCGGCGATTGCGCGGGCCTGCGGCGTCAAGGGCATCCGCGTCGAGAAGGCCGCCGACCTCGACGCGGCACTCGCCGCAGCGTTCGCGAGCGAGACGGGCTGCCTGATCGACGTGCTGACGGACCCGGCCGCCCGCCCGCCGATCACCAGCTTCGAGGGCAAGTTTGCCGACGGGATCTGAATCGCGGACGAGCTTTTCTCAGTGACGCGGCCGAATTGCGCCCCGATCGTTTGCGAGCTTGCCTACTACTCGCATCGTATTGGAGCCGCGCCATGTCCACCGAGCCCGCCAGCGTCCCCGAGACCACGACTGCAAGCCGGCGCGATGTCCTCCTCATTGCTGGCCCCGCGTTCGCGGCGGTCGGCGGGCTACTCGCGCTGTGGCCGCTGATCCAACAGATGAACCCGCATCCCGGCACGCCAAGGCCTGACATCGTCACGGTCGACCTCGATGGGATTGCGGCTGGAACCGAACGCATCGTGCCCTGGCGCGGCAAACCGGTAATCGTACGCCACCGCACGCCTGATGAAGTCGACCGCGCCCGCGCTGCGCCGCTCGAAAAGTTGCGCGATTCCTATGCCCGCAACGCGAGGCTTCCGGCCGATGCTCTCGCGACTGACGCCAATCGTGTCGATCCATCACGCCCGCAGTGGCTGGTGGTGATCGGCCTCTGCACGCACCTCGGCTGCCTGTTGAAAAGCGCCAAGGCTATCGGCGTGCCCGACCTGCCGGCCGGCTGGTTCTGCCCATGCCATGCAGCGAAATTCGATACTGCCGGCCGCGTGATCGCCGGGCCGGCGGCGACCAATCTGCCAGTGCCAGCATGGCGGTTCACCGGGGCCGGGCAGTTGGAGATCGGGGTGGCGTGAGGCACATCCTAGAGTGGCGGGGCGCCTGCGGGCCGAACGTCCTCAGATCGCCGGCATCTTGGCAAAACCTTTGCCGATGATCGGGCCGGTGGGTTTGCCGGTCGGTGAACCACCGGCCGGTTCCAGTGTGATCTCGTAGAGCTGGTCGAGTTTCGGGGTGGGTAGCGGCGGGCCGTCGAGCGTCGTCGCCGTCACCGCCGGCAGCAAGCCCATCGAGACCGGGCCGGTCACAGGGTCGGGCAGCGTCCAGACCTGCAGGATTCGCCCTGCGGGCACCGCGATGCGGCCAAGCGGCACGACGCGGATGCGCTGGCCCTCATAGGCCTCGACGATCGAGACGGGCTGCGCCTCGGCGTCGAGCAGCACGATCACGAGACGCGGCGGTGCCGGCCACAGCGTCGCCCACACCGAGCCGGCAGCGACAAGAGCCACGACGCTCGCCGCAGCGAAGCCCTGCCAAAATCCGCCGCGCCGTGAAGCGCGGGTGACTGTCGCCGTGGCCTGCGGCTGACGTCGCTGGGAGAGGCTTATTACGGCCGGCTGCGCGCCGAGGCCACCTTCGATGCGCGACCATAGGCCCGCCGAGGGGACAACCGGCGCGGCGGTGACGTCGATCTCCAGAAACCGGTCACGCGCGCTCTTCAGGGCGTGGCGGACGGCGGGATCGACGGCGAGGCGCGCCTCGAAGGCCGCTGCCTCCGCAGCATCCAAGAGGCCCGCCACATAGGTCGCAGCGAGCACGTCGAGATCCTCGCTTCTGTCGTCGGCGCCGCTCATGCCATGCAGTCCTTCAATGCCGAGAGCCCGCGCTTGACCCAGGATTTCACGGTGCCGAGCGGCACGCCGAGATGGCCCGCGATTTCGCCGTGCGAATAGCCGGTCACGTACGAGAGCAGCACGCTCTCGCGCTTCTCCTTGTCGAGACGCTCGAGACAGCGGCGCAGGCGGCTTTCCATCGCGAGACGTTCGACCGCGTCCGTGACCAGCGCGCCGGTCTCGAATTCGGGCGCGAGGTCCAGCGCGTCCGACAGGTCCTCGCGCTTGCCGTCGCGGACCACGTTGAGGGCGCGATTGCGCACGATGGTATAGATCCAACCACGCGCCGACCCGAGCGCTGGATCATACGTGCCCGCCCGCTGCCAGACGGCGAGGAAGGCGTCATGCACGACGTCCTCGGCCAGTTCCCGTCGGCGCACGATGCGCAGCGCGACCGAGACGAGGCGGCCAGCCTCCTCGTCGTAGAGGCGACGCAAGGCCCCCCGGTCGCCCGTCGCGCACGCAGCGAGCGCGCTTTCGTAATCGAACATGCCTCGCGGCCCTCTGCCGTCCATTTGATGTCCCGCCAATCCAGTCAACCCACCGTAACACGCGAGCCCGCTCGGTGGATGCAGGAGGCGCAGACACGAATTTGTTGGCGGCGACGCTGCATCCGCCGGCGGGCGCCCGTGTGTTGGTGCGATGTAGGCGGCCGAGAGCGCCGAACTTCCTCCCCGACCCCCCGTCGCGGCGTCGGGTCGCCTACGCCAAATTTCGCCTAATAGGTTCGACTGCAAGGCTTTCAACCCAAGGAGACGCTCTCATGAAGTCGCTCACTGTCGCCACCGCCACTGCCGCAGCCATGCTGCTGTCGCTCGCCGGCGTCGAGGCCCGTGCCGCGGATGCCGTCGCCCTCGTCGGCGACGCGACGCTGGTGCATGTCAATCTGGCCACCGGCAAAGTTGCGAAGACGGTCGACGTAACTGGCGCCGGCCGCCTGCTCGGCATCGACGTTCGCCCCGCCAACAAGATGCTGTACGGCGTCGCCGCCGACGGCGCTGTCGTCACCATCGACGTCAAGACCGGCAAGGCGAGCAAGGTCTCGCAGCTCGATACCCTGCTGCCCGGCTCGCCGAAGTGGGCGATCGTCGACTTCAACCCGGCCGCCGACAAGCTGCGCTTCATGGGCGCCGATGGAACCAATCTCCGCGCCGACGTCGACACCGGCAAGGTCGCCAAGGACGGCAACCTCGCGTTCGAACAGGGCGACATGCACCACGGCGAGAAGCCCGCGGTGACGGCGGCCGCTTACACCAACTCCTTCGGCAAGCCGGAGAAGACGGCGATGTACGACATCGACGCGACCATCGGCGCGCTGATCCAGCAGACCAAGCCGAACGACGGCGTGCTGAAGGCGATCGGCAAGCTCGGCATCGACAAGGCCGAGATGTATGCGCTCGACGTGGCGACAACGGCCGAGGGCGTGAACACCGCCTGGCTCGTCGCCGGCGACGGCATCTACAAAGTGGCGCTCGACAGCGGCAAGGCGGCCAAGGTCGGCACGATGACGGGCGTGAAGGGCATGGTCCGCGACATCGCCGTGCTCGCGAACTGAGCATTTTGGCAGTGGGTGCGGCGTCGGGTTTCGGCCCGGCGCTTCCTGCCGCACGAGTTGGTGGGATCGGGCTCGTCGCCCGATCCCAATCTCGCATCTTGCAGTCGCGTTCTATCCACCGATCAGAAGCGCTGCCCGATCGAAATGGCGTAGGCCGGCTGGCGTTCGGCGAACAACGGATCGTTCGCCGGGCCTTCGAGGCCAGCGGCCAGATTGAGGGGATCGAAGATGGCGCTGTCGCAGGTGTCGTTCTTCTCGATCGCCGTGATCGAGAGTGTGCCAAGCTTGATGCGGGCACGCTTGTCCTCGTCCGCCCACTGCTCGGTGGCGTTGGTCGTCTCGTCGCCCGCACGGCCGATGATCGCCATCATATCGAAGCCGGCTGGCGCCTTCTTCTCGATCCGATCCTTGAGTTCGTCGACGAGAAACTCGGCGGGCTTTGCCTTGGCTTCGTCATCGGTCAGGCCGATCTCGCCTGCCGTCGGCACCATCTGGAACTTCACCATTTGGCGCGCGCCGCTGGCATTCACCAGCGTGTAATTGTGTATGCCCCAATAGCTGACGCCGACCCAGGATGCGGGAACCGGGCGGCCGGCGAGATACTTGCCCTGCCGCGTCGTCTCGGGATTGGCGTCAGTGAACGCCTTGATTCGGGCCGG
>Ga0247831_1002737_pt1 | contig 27624 bp, 20 predicted proteins | sample LaCruzMarch2015__9_FD_192406 | JGI IMG/M metagenome (GOLD analysis project Ga0247831, IMG submission 192406) | Freshwater microbial communities from meromictic Lake La Cruz, Castile-La Mancha, Spain - LaCruzMarch2015_1m | ecosystem: Environmental > Aquatic > Freshwater > Lake | place: Spain...
TCGTCATCATCTGTCGATGGATGTTTTGGGGGCGGCGCGCCTTTTCTCACTGATCTGAATATTCTTTCTTCTCTTTGATTCTTTCGACAAAATAAAACCTTCGGGAGCCAATGCCTAAGGTTAGCCTACCTCTTCAGAGACTCGAGGCCTTCGTTGAAAGAAGAAAACGAAGGCCAACCAGCATACCAACATTCATTGTGTGGCTGCGGTCGAGGTCTTCATTGTTATTTATGAAACGGAAATACGACTTTCTTGAGACACAGTTTGAACATTAACCCACCTGATATCAGTGCCTATGGATATTTCAAATACACAATGAGTGTGACAGAAAAGGTCCAAAGTGTTTTTTCTGGTTACTGAGATTCGGCCTAGTATGGTACAAGGTGGGAAGTGGTGGTTCGGCTTGCACAATACCTGCTAAATCTCAATAGCGTTGCCATCCATGATCTTCTCTCTAGGCCAAGATGCGTCTGTCCCGATCTACAGCTACAATGATGCAGTCGGAAACCTACAACGACAGCTAACAATCGATGCTCTCCATGCTATGATGGAGCAAGATATCACTCATACCTGCCGAGACTACCTCAACGATGGCGACTGCATAAGCGAAGATGAGGTGTTAATCTCTGATGATCATGTGAGTGAGAGCAGTCAAAAGCTCACAGTAGAAGACCGAGCTCAGATAGTTGACTGGTGCTACAGCTTAATCGACCTATGTCAGCTTGCCAGATCGAATGTGGTAATGGCCATGAGCATAGCCGATCGATTCATGAGCAATCCAAACGGACTTCTTGTGAGTCAATTCACTCCTTATTCATTCAGTCCTCAAGAAATCAGGCACAATCGCACTATGTTTCAGCTCCTTGCTGTGTCTGCTCTCTACACCACGATCAAGATCAACGAGCAAGTCATATTCAGCGCGGAAAATTTTGCAGACGCAACTCAAGGTGTCTACACTGCCGAGGAGATTGAAGCGATGGAGCGTACAATACTGGAATGTCTGGCATGGAAGGTAAGCGCTCCCACTGCACTTGAGGTGGGATGTACCGTGCTTGAGCTGATGACACCCCAAGTACAAGATGTCATTGACGTGAATAATGATTTGATGGGATCCATCATTGATGATTTTGCATTCCAAACCGAGTGTGCTGTTCGGGACTATCATCTCGTCACAACTGAGCGTACAAGTACCATTGCCATTATGGCGTTGTTGAATGCCATCAAGTATAATGAAAACACAAGTAAGGCTGCTCAGCAACGCTTCTTGAACGCATTGTCAAATGTTCTTGACGAATGCAAGACAAGATTATGGAGAAAATAAAAGGTTGGGATACAGTGCCATTGGCGACAACAACATTGAGTGGGAAATATATTGTGCAAGAATTTAGTAAAGATAATAATTTAAGTCTTATTCATAACATAATATAATCTTCCTCCTATTGGAATACTCCTCTCTCATCTATCACCTGTAGAAGAGTCTCTTTATTAAGATCTAAGTAAATACTCGCCAGATCAATTTCATTTGATTTTTCAAGATTCGTTTTCAGCTTGGCCGCAACTACAATTGCTTCCGCTACAGATAAGTCCGGATCAACACATATATTGGCATCGACTCGTACACGAACAGTATCCTGATAGTGGACTGTAACTCCTCGCACAAACCAAACGGCTGGATCATCTTTTAGTATCTGTCGAGCGGCAAACTCAACTTCAGTGGCACTAATATGATGTCCAATATCTGAATCTTCAATTGCTGTTAGGAGTGGACAAAATACTACATCCTCCCCCGTTGCCTTGACCTCCGCATCAAGCACCCCAAAAACCTCTGCGACAATCCGAACACGTATACGTTCCTCAATCGCACGCATTGCCGAGGCTGATAGTTCTGGTGGGACATCGACTGCCACATCCACTAATGCGGATGACCCGACCTGTCTAGCTCTAACTCGAGTTACCCGTCGAACATCGGCATCATCTGAGGCACGAAGTTTGACATTATCTAATAATTCCTCGTCTGTGGCTGTTGTGGCATCAGTTAGTTGTTTCACTGATTCACCCAATATCTCAGCACCAGTCATAGCAATCATCCCCGCCACGAGAATACCGGCTGCTGGATCCGCCGCCAAGAAGCCCGGGACTGTCATTGCTAATCCAATAGATATGAGTGCCAACACTGATGAGTATGCATCTGAGCGATGATGCCATGCATTCGCAATAATAACTTGTGAATTCAATTCTTCTCCCACACGTCGGGTTACCCGAAATAACCATTCCTTTGATACTATAGATAGACCTGCCATAAGTAATGCTGGCCATTTTGGCAATTCCACAATCAACTTCGCGACGGCCATCGCACCTCCGCCCATCAGCTTTGTATTGTGCATAACACGTATAAACTTCATATATGATGATATACCCACGGATAATCCTGTACCCAATAGCGTCAATGAAAGGAATAATGATCCTACACTTTCAAACTTGCCATGACCATAGGGATGATCATCATCTGGTGGCAATCGTGCAATTTGTACAGCCCACAACGTAACAAAGTCTGAAAACAAATCACTTAACGAATGTCCAGCATCGGCAATCAATGCCGAGGAATGACATTTCATACCAACCAAAAATTTACCACCACTGAGTAATACGTTAATAATAATCCCTAGAAATGTTACTCGATCACCAGAGGCAGTTAAGAATTTCGTTGCCGATAATGGTGTGCTATGCTTCAGCCAGGATATACGCCAACTTTCACCCTTGGCAATTGCTGCCTTAATTTCATCACGTACCGAGTCAAATATAGCTAATATGCTTGATAATAGAACAAAGGCACCCATATCTGATTTGGTAATACCTCTAGATGTTCGTTTAATGATGGGTGGGAGGAGTGTAATTAGTCCTGCGAATACTATACGTATTGGTCGTCGACCTAGTAGGAGTAAGACTTTGCTTTTATTAGATCCATTATTGGAGATTGTTGTTGTCGAAGAACTACTCTTGTCATGATGATGATGATTATGAGAGTGACCCATGTGCATAGTAAGACTGCTTCTTGGATGTGCAGTGCTTCGTGTTGTGGACAAGAATTTGCGCTGATAATAAAAGGACTGACCAAACCCGTTGACGCGAAGAAGTGCGGAATAATTAAGAACGACGATAGCCACCGAACATATACTGGTGATGGTGCACCAACTCCTTATTACCAACATCTTCTTTTCCTTTGCGACTTGGCGGGAACAATCAAGGATTTGAGAGATGATGATGATGATGAAAGAGATAATGATGAAAGAGATGGTGATGATGATGATGATGATGATGATGATGATGGTACTACCAGTGCCAGCGATGGCGTTTTGCCATGTCCTACAGAATGACCCTCAGCAACGTCGTCGGCATGTGCTGTTGTTTAAGGCAGCATGCATGGATGAGACCATTGTTATGAAGGATGGACATCCAGTACTATGTAGTGCATTAATCCAACACTACTCTCTTCTACGTCACATCAATAGCAATTACATCAATAACAACAAGCGACAACGCCATCATCATCTACTAACGACGAGCTCATCAGACAACGAAGGGATTAGTCAAGGATCACTTACATCATTATTCCCTCATACAGTCGCGACGACGTCATCATCATCTACTGACGACAAGCTCGTTGCTACTGACCCATCATTGCTTTACAAGCTCATGTCACCTGATGCATCTGTCAAGCCAGAACAAATGAGTACGTCCTCACTTGCATACTTGGGGGATGTTGTATATGAATTATTCATTAGATCGCGATACATATGGCCTAGTCGACGTATGTCTGACTTGCAGGATAAGGTTGTTTCCATCGTCCGTGGTAAGTTTGCTTACTCATGCAGTAACGACGTAGTCCTTAGTTAATACGATCGTTGCTCATCTTCACAACGATACATAATCATCTTTCTACACTCTACGATGCAATTAATGTGCTTTCAAAAGCCGAGGCCCAATCTCTGCTATTACAGAAGTGAGTTACAATTGATATTCAAGATATTTTTTCGTTTTACAATCACAACTTAACATACTTTTCATTATTAGATTCGTTAACTCCTTTCCACTCACTCCAATAGAACAAAACGTATTGGCACGCGGACGTAATGCGAATTTATCGGCCAGGAAGAAGAATTCTGGGGGTGATTTATCAGCATTCCAAGAATCAACTGCATTTGAAGCACTAATTGGATATACGTACATTACGAACAATCATAGATTACAAGAAATCCTTCACTGGATTAAATTGGAATTGGATATGCTGGATATGATGGAATAAAAGTTAGATGGCTTCGGACCAAGCGAGACTCTACATATCACCATTCTTCTAACTCGTAACCGTTGGATGCTGCATCATCGGCAATACCAAAGTCATGTACACAAACTAAGTCGTCCATCCCATCAGTTACCAACAACTCGCGACCAAGACAGGCAAGACTTGACACAGTGTTAAATCCATCCATCCTAAATAGCTCTTTGCCTGTGGATGCATTCCAAACGCACACAGAACCATCCCTCCCACTAGTGAGGAATTTTGACGTATCTTGTCTACTTTGTTGTGATATGCAAATTACAGGACCATTGTGTGAAGGGGTAAACACATGTGCTCGTCGTTTCATCCTCTGGGAGGGCATTCGTGGCCAGTGCTCCATTCTTATGCTTGTGGATGATGACTGTCCTCTTTGTGATAAGATTTCCCTATTGAAGAGCATTCATTAATGAGAGGATAAAAAATTTACCACGGAACAGAATGTTCTGACAACACATTAAACTTACCATTGCTTTACTGTACCATCTTCTCCACCCGTTAATAATATAGAGCTTGACATTTCTGGATTAGTAGGCACCCGAGACGAAGATGGAATAGTTCCAACCCCACCACATGCAATTGCCGTGATTGCGTCATGTGCACGGAAACGAATACTTGGCACCGCATTTATGATTTCACTCTTATAGTTGTCGCGAAATTTAGACGACAGCGTAAGAAGTTCTTGTATTCCATAGCCGCACACGTAACCACTTGATGTGCCTAAAAATATAACATCGTCATCAATTCCACTGCTGTCACTGTGGCTATCATCCCAGGAAGATGGATTGAAAACATCTGCACATGAAATAGTCATCAAATCTTCTGCACACTGACAAGAGAGCAACAATTCCCCATTTCGAAGATTCCACAGCGCAAACTTTCCGTCACCACTGGCAGAAAACAAAACCTCCTGCTCGTCAATGTCATCTTGTTTTGACTGTAGAACAATAGTCTTTAGCGAAATAATCTCATCATTATGAATGCCACTGAGAACAATTGATTGAGTGATCCCTCTATCATTTGTGTCATTGGATGGTAACTTCCAAATTGCTATTTCTCCGGTCGTTCCAGCTGCTGTACATACAATCCCAAGATAATCATTTCCCTTGATTGAGTCATGGTAAACTAACTTGTTGATAGGATGGGCTTGCTGGGATGCGAGAAATTGATGCATTATTTCGAATGGAGCTTGCTTATTATTATTGCCCATTTGTTCATCCTCTTCGTCCACAAAATCAGATATATCCGCTCGTCTTGTCATCCCAGCTTCATCATTGTCATTTACCACAAAATCTGTCAAATATTCTTCTCCAATTTTAATAACGAAAACGGATCCATCAGTCCTGCCTACCGCCACTGTCTGCAATGATTTATCTTGCGATAGTGATATGTCTGAGTGAAATGACGCCGATATTGGTGCAGCCACGGCAGATACACAAACAACGGAGGAGGAGCCACCATCATCATTTATTGTTTTCCCCGACGATGAGAATTTGTCCAATGAGAATCCCCTCACGCTCCAATTCCCACGTCGCCAGTTCCTTGCCAACCGCGAGTCATACGCAGCCTCTGCTCCTTTTACTTCACCCATCCGTGTCCGTAGGCCCGATAGTAAATCACCACCACCGTCCTTGTTCCTCTTCGATCTCCCATCGCCGGAGAATCCATCACCGAAGTCATCGAAGAAGACTTCTTTGTCACCACTCGATGACAAGTAGATGAACCTACTCCTACTAAAGCACTGTCGCGAATGAGGTCCGACAAATGCACTCGAGCTTGTCAATAGGAAGAGTATGACTGTCACGAGTCCTATGAGCTGCTCCAGCATCATGATGTGCTACAGAATTTATCTTCGTGACGTTCCACCATCAGGTACCTACATCGGTTTTCATTCACAAATAGATGAAATGAGAAATGAACCAACATATCTACGTACCTATCTCAATTATATTATTAGAGTTGTGTCCAGAGGCTGATTGGCAAAAACACAATATCGTAGTTTCTACCTTTTTTGCATACCTTGGTACTCTACCCTTCCCAGAGGCGAAAATCGATTGGCCAAAAATCAAATCATAGATTCGTACCTTTTTGACATACCTTTAGAATTTGGCGGGTTAAAATGCAACGGCCAACCAACGAACTTTCTACTTCCTTTCTCTTCTCTCGGAAGTTTCTTTCTTTTTCATATTTAGTTCCTACGTATAGTATATTTACATACGAAAAGCCGTTGTTCGAAATGAAAATCTGGTTGGCGGGGAGGGGGTATGATTCCAAAAGGTACGAAAAATTTTCTTGCCAGGCTGAACTTTACCCCTGGCAAGTGCTACGACGCACAGACGCCAAATCATATGAAAAAAAGGTACGAAACTAAGAAAAACATTTTTGACCACCAGCCTCTGGACACAACCTCAGTACCTATTTACGAAAGAGAATAATAAGATAGAGAGGACGATGGAATCAATCGGCGCTGCCTTAGATCATCTCCGAGTAACCGAAGGAGACGACAGCAGCAGCGATATTGCCGTCGTAGAGAGAGGAGCAACATCCTCATCATCAGAATCATCACAAAGACCATGTCTCATTTGTGACGCGTGGTATGGCTTTCCTGCTCAGAAACGGCCACGTAAAGAGAGGATTCATGCAGTTAGCAAGCAATTAACCAATTTCTTACAATGGCGGAGTCGAGCAGCAGTATCTACGTCATCATCCTACGAATGTAGCTCCTATTGCCATGTTTCCCTGCTCGGTAGTGAGGATGATATTCAAGCAGTGCAAAATCGCATGAATGAACTTACAGTTCATGCAGTTTCAGTTTCAGTTGATGGAGAAGAAACTGCTTCTGATAATGAAATTGATGATATCGAATTTCAATCCAATATCACCATTCATAAATTTCTCGAAAATGAAGGTATTGACATTGAGAATGAGGTGGTTTACCTATCACCGGATGCTCATGATACTTTATCATCCACTTCACCTCCGCCACGCATCGTTATCATAGGAATGCTAATTGATCGAAAAATTACTACCAATCGATCATTAGGACAGGCAAAGACATTGATGTTGAAGGCAGTTAAGTTACCCTTGGACGAATTAAATGTGCAAGAATTAATATCGGAAGAACCACTTAATGTTGATACTGTAATGGAATTGATACAACGATGGCACTGGAATTTTAGCAAAATGTCAGAAGAGCAACATGAATATTATGTAGAGAGAAAGAAGGCATTTATAGATGCGGCTGCTTGGGCGATGAAGTCACAAAGGGACCGTCATCCTAATCGAACAATACATTTGTCATGATTCTATGGTCAATATTTCTAGCGACGAAAGGAAGGGGGCAGATCGATAATGTAGTCTTGCAATGAATATTTATCTTAATAATCTCTCACTTATTTTCTTACGTAAAATATATAATAGCTCATTTCAACAGGCTCTGCATTGCATCTACAGTTCTTGTTAGGGCGCCATACCCTGGCTTCATCGTCTTCTTCAGCTGACGCGACATTGACTCAGTGTCAAAAGAGCTACTCGGAGAATGTAGATGCAGGCCAATAGGCGCAAATGGATAGCAGTCTGGAATAGACAAGATCATATGAAGTCTATCGCTTCTTCTTGACGTAGTGGAAAGATGGGCCGTGAAGTCATATCCATCCTTGACTGTGTCACTCGGTTGAAGGAAGGATGATTTACACTGTCCCAATGTAGCATCCAACTCCTTTGCCACACCTACAATTCGCGCCACCCGTAATTCTGCACAATGAATCGTGGACGCAATGCTTGATGGCTTTGTTATCCGACTTGTGTTTATGTCGTTACACAGTAAGTCCATCTTGCTTTTCAAAAATCCAGAGACTGCTGGATGGAACCTCCTATGTCGATACTCGGACAAGAAATCATTAGCACATCGTGGTAGACCACCGACCTTTGCAGTCATGGAGACAATCAACAATGAATTGATGGAGAATGATAAATGAATACTCGTGTCCACAGACGGACCTTGAAAGAGAAGGCAGATCGATGAATCACTCGATCCCATGACAACCCAGTTATGAAGGGTTTCGATAGAGAAGAACTTGTAGTACGAGCTATCAGCAGATGCGCGAAGTGCTTCCTCATCTTTACGAAGAGATTCCGACTTCTCATCCGATTTTACCACCTCTTGGATTCCATCATGCATCGATTGAAGTGACATTAGCCGACGCTCGGCGTCTTCAACTTGGGCTTCGAGTTGTGATACTTCATCCTCGCAACTTGCTGCGTCACGCTTAGTACGCTCAAAGTTCATCTTGTTTACACGTTGTGCTGATCGAATGAGCATGGGTAATGCGACCTTCTCTCTGTTATAATCGATCGAGTTCGACCTCTCACTGATATCTGCGATTTCCTGTTGTAATGGTGGCACAACATTTTCCAAGAGCATGCCATTGTACACAGCTGCCACTTGAGTCAACCAGGTATTCCACTCTACCAACTCGACCTTATTCTGCGACTGAAGGAGCAACCTCGCTTGGCGCATGACATTGTGATAATCATCACTAGCTACATCAGCACGAAGCTTCTGCTGAAGACTTCTCATAAGATCTTGGTTGCTTTCAAGTATTGACCTGAATTGAGAGTCGACATCTATGTCATGAACTTGTGCCTCAATCTCCTCGCATATCGAGGCGAGTACTTTCTTGGTCTCATCCTGGACTAAAGTGAGAGTGTTCGGAGATGCTGCAGTGCTGAGAGCCTCCAGGAAGATATCACTCTGGGATTCTACTTTACGTCCCCAGTCAACATCTCCCAATGCCAGGACCTCTTTCAACTCGAGATCAACCGGTTCAGGTGGTGCGTCAACTACCTTCTGAGCATACCCAGCCAACGACTCTTTTTCATGACGCAGTGTATGACTGGCAGTGTTCATCCCAAGCTCCGAAATCGTGTCATCGTTGCTGTTACCAGCTCCATCGCGCGAGACATGATGCGCGATAAACATACCAAGTTCAGATACAGTGTCATCACCGGACTCTTTGCTACTGTTGTTGCTTTTTTCAGAGAGATGATTTTGATTGCTCGACGATAACGACGGAAGTGTAAGATCAAGATCGGTTCTCCTACCCGGACGGTTGTCTAACAGAGATGCAAGAGTTCCTTCAAGATGCATCGTGTGAGTCTCTTCAACTGTACTCTCATCTCCACCGAGCATCGAAGCAAGCGTTCCCTCGAGCTCCATCGTTTGCGTCTCCTCCCTAGCGTGATGGTTACTACGTCCTTCAACAATAGATGCAACTGTGCTTTCCAATTGAACAGTCTGAGTTGGTTCCTCCAGCAGCATATCTTCACTAGTCTCCTCACGAGAACTATCATTCAAAGCTTTTCTTGCTCGACGAGATGAGGCCGATGAAACACTGTTGATAGATGGTAGTGAAAATTCACTGTCATCTGCACTCTTATCAACAAGGTGTAAAATATTTGTCTCCAAGTCCTCAGTCTCTTCTTCTACGCATTCGGACGGCATCCCGTCGCCACTACTACTTCCAGATACGTCATTATTGCCACCCAGCTCGTTAATCGTATCCATCAATATGGAAGAATCATTACCGCGGTAGATCAACCTTTCCATATCACCTTCTAATTCATTCGTTCGGTCATCCTCACCCACGGTCTCAGCCCATCGCTCACGAACTCCTTCTGAATGAGATTGTGACATACTGACAGAAGGGCTATCAATATTGTACTCTGCTACTTCTGGTGAGCCGAATCCGACATCTTTCCTCAGCCTTAGGCCGCCCTCCTGCTGCTGCTTGGCAGAACGGAGTATGCTCTTTGGAGTCTTGGTCGTGGTGTTGACAGTAGCCTTTGGGGTTGATTCTTCCTGTACAGCATCAGACAGCATGCCCATCAGTTCAGCAGTGTCGGCACTGTCATCTTTCTCCTCATCCCCTTCCTTGGCAACTGCAGTCTCAATACCTTGCATCAATTCATCAAACGCCAGTGTCTGAGTTCCATTCATTGTTGCCGTCAATGGAGAGTTACCATCTATTTCATTATATGGTTTCTTCGGACTAATTGACAAGAATGGATATTCCACCTCCAGATTTAACGTCTCACTGCGCTCAGATGATTCAGGGGACGACGTCGACATTCGTTTCGTGGGAGGATTGGACTCTGCAATACTATTCCTACGCTTCCTACCACTGAACGGGCCACCCTTCCTCTCTGGTGCAGTTCCTTTCACCTCATCGTTGCGATTAAACTTGGCATTAATTTCTTCGAAGATGTCAACATCGTTCGATGGAGAGTTGAACAAACTCCGTGCAGGAGAGGACTCAGTGGTAGACGAACCCTTGCATTTATTGGCACGAGTGTTCCTCGCAGGTGAATCCTTGGCAATGGGAGAAAGTGGGGTCGGCGATTTCGTCGTGGTGGTCATTCGCTTTGCTGGAGATACGGGTGGCAAGGAGAAGGAGGGTGACTTCATCGTCGTCCTCGTGGTGCCACGGGTATTCCTCGCAGGCGAATCAACGGGTGCCATCGCTACTGTCGCGAGACTTTTACGCGAGGGTGACTTTCTTGGGGATTTCCTACTCGCCCTAGGTGGGCTAGTGATTTCTTCTGATCTAGGTCGCTGATTCACTGCTGTGCTATTATTATCATCCGCGGCGGTCGGAAATGGACCAGTTAACGCAACTTGCTGTGGCTGTCTTACAACGGAAAGGGAGGGCAGACTCATACGACTTTGATTCTTCTTCTTCTCCTTCCGCAAACTGGCTGTGAGCTTTTGTATCTCCGACAGGTCACCGCCGAGACTCTTGCGTAGCATAGCCGCACCACTGGTACCCTGCTGCTTCTTTCCGGCAAGGAAGGACGGAGAGGGGCATAGACTGCCACTGCCGCTGATGATGGGTTGTGAGGCCAAAGGTGTCGACTCCGCGGTAGGAACCATCATCTCGGTAGTATAACCGAGTACATTTGTCAGGTCATTTAGCGATGCCGTCGACTCCACGATAGACGAATTTCCCATGCGAGGCTGCTTCGTTGCATCATCGCAAGACGAATCCGTTCCTCCTTCGTCGTCAACTTCTTTGCCATTGAGATTGACACCTCCCGCAGGAGAGTTCATCATCTTTGAGCTTTCCTCGATTAGCTTGGCCAGGTTCAAGGTCCTGGTGGCTTCCTCATTGTGACTCCCACCCTTGCGCGGCGTACGGCGTTGTGCAGAAGAAAATTCGATGTATGTTCCACTAGCCTCATCTTCGTCATTGTCAGCCATCGGCTCTTCGATAGGATGGAGTGGCTGGTGTTGTTGACCAGGCTTGGTGATGTAAGGTTGGTTAGGGTATGGGATGGCAGCGATTGTCACCTCACCTTGGAGATTAAGCGTCAGGTCTGGTAGAGTCAATGTCGCCTCGACTTGTTGGTCATCCTCTAACCCCACAAGCTGTTGCTGCTGATGCATTTTCTTGCCAGCGTCCTCCACCTCACTCTTCTTCTTTTCTGCTGCTGCTATCTCTTCGTCACTCTTCTTCTTCTTGGCAGCGGCTGCGGCAGTGCCATACAATTCCTTCGCCCGCTCGGTTAACACATTCCTCATCTTGGCATTATGGATAAAGTTACTTGTACTTAATTCGTGAGTGTCACTCATTGTTGTGCATGCAAGAACGTCATCCATATCTTCTCCCCCCGAGTATGAGGCAATGCCCGACGACTGACTCCCAAGGCTCAAGACGGAGGTATCATTCATTGCTGACAAATTATCTTCATTAACATTCACGGATCCACGTGCAATTGCGACTAAATCAACATCCCGCCCAAGATTAATGGTACTCTCCTCGACGGCCATAGCAGAAGCTTCGGCATCACAATCATCGTATCCATCACCTATTGATGTCGGGTTCTTCTTCTTACTACCACTCTTCGTGGCCTTTTTCTTCTTTTTCGTTGAGAACGGCGTATTGTCAAAGTGATAATCCCTTACCACATCCTCCTTCCCAGATGCAACGCCAGCGAATTTCTCTTGAATTCGACGTTGATTCTTCGTAGTGGACGACGGTGTACGTCCTCCTTGCTCGACGGCCGAGGTGGTGAATGTGGTGCCTGTCGTCGACTCGCGGCTGCTACGCCCGGGACTTTCGCTGCTCCATCGCACACCCTTCGCCGCCGAAGTTGCCACGGCGGTACTGCTACTGCCGGCAGCATTGCCAGCATTCTCAATACCCTCGCCGGCACCCGAGTAAGTGCTTCGTCGATGACCTCCACCGCCGCTCGGCTTGTTCTTGGCAATCGGCATTGCTCTCTCCACTCCCCGTCTCTCTCAGCGATGGCGCGACCGCGTCGTTGGTCTCACCCACAGGGAAACTAGTTCTCGTGCCAGACGATATAATTTACCCCTTTGGAGGTAGGGAATCGACTACGATACCCACAAGAAGTGAGAGGAGGAGGATGGTGGTGGTTGACTTGTGGAATTGGAGAGATACCTCTAGAGATAACAAACACAATATTCAAGCAAAGAAATTAAGGACAAGATCGAATTGTTGAGATAAGGGTTGTACTGTCTGCTGAGCAAACATAATCTTCAGTACATTCGATTCGGAATACGTAATGGCAACAGGATTATGCTCTTAAGTTTTCTATTGCAACTATTTTCATTCCACTAAATTTGTACATACATTCCCACCCTGAATCTTACCACACTCAGCTTGACCCATAGAAAAAAAAACACAGCAAATACCATCAATATGTCCTAAACAATTGCTTTGTCAGCAAGAGTGGGATTTTTATACTCCCCCGGCCTCATTTCAGTTACCGGACTAGTTGGATCATTATCATCATCCTCATCCTCATCACTATCATCATCAATTTCCATAATCTTACCATCTGGACCCACCACTGTTTCCTTCACACTACTGTCCAATGTTAATTTCATCAGATAGGCAAATAGCACAATGTTTAGTATCAATAGCAATGCCCATGTAATTTTCTTCAAACCCAGTAGACCAAAAATTGTTATAATAAGTATAAGTAATGCGAATATACCAAGGACGTGAGACTGTTGTAATCCCACAGACGTTATTGCTGCCTGTTCCAATAGTGCATCCTTATTTGACATTTTTGTTCTTTTCTTAATAATTGCTAGGAGCATACCAAAGCCGAAGAGACTTAATATGCTTAATAGTACTTTGTCGGCCTTATTCCATCCCTCTCGTGAACCGATGGGGGCGCCCATTTTTTGACATGTCGTGTCGCATGTTTGTTTATACTCCCACATGGCACTGCACAGTGGAGCATACATTTGATGATTGGTATAGTACTGATCATCAATGGCATCATCATTCTTATCATACCATGTGACACACGGGATACAGTAATCGAAAGTAATTGTAAAGTCCACGGCGAGGTTGGAATCATCATACCCATCAATGGTCGAATGGACGGTGCATTGTGCATCGGAGTATATATTCACGGCCAGTGCTTCCGAGTCGTAGTCACTACACCCCAGTTGGATATAATAATTCGTACCATCAATTTCCTTAAGTGTACAATCGAGGTAGTCCGCGGCCGTGGGGTAAGTATACTCCTCCCCCGCCTCGGCGGCATTGTCCGCCGCCTGCCCCAAGTAGGCATTTACGAACGTAGGCACGCTGGCAACATATGTCCCCGTTGGCGTATCAACGCAGTGATTGGCCGCCTTTTCGTATATAGCGTACATGATTTGATCATTGTTGTTGTATTTAACACATCGTTTGGGTTTGATGGCATAATTCGTCCAATATTCGATAGTGGTATCGCTCGATGCGAGTGCTGAAGTTATTATCCCAGAGGCAATAAAAAGAGACAGGAGGGTCGAGAGGATGCCAGCGACTCTCGGCGTCGGTCTCCCCGTCGTCGTCGGCATTGTTGTATGGCTTTGCGTTGTCTGACTGTGTTACGTTGGAGGAGGACGTCAAACCATTCTTGATAATGAGAAAAGTCTCTCAGCGGGATGTCCCTTTTTTCGTTTCGGCGAGGCTGGGGGGGTTCTCGGAAGAAGAACAATGACATGGAGAAGAGTCCAGAACATCATACCGTCGTAGCGTCGTAGTAGTGCAATACAATCATGGTGGCCAATGATCGGTCAAATCGGGCCAGGATGCTCCAGCGCTACAAAAGCGCAAAGGAGCGGCAGCTTCAGCGCAGCATTGGTGGAGAGGAAACTGCAATCGTCCGGGGAGATGAAATTGCTTTCGTAAGTGGTGGTGATGAAAATGCTATCGTCAGGGGGAGAGTCGGTGAAACCAGCAGCATCCATGATGACCGTGATGACAATGACGGTCAAAATTACGACGCTGAGAATGATACAAATCTATCTCCAAACAATCACATGACTACTGCGAGCAGTACGTCGCAAACGAAAGCTGCGATTACACTACCGAGAACGCCGACAATGAAGATTTCATTAACAACGCCATCAGCACAATCGCCACCGCAATTATTATCACCCAAATCTGCTGCACTAGCGATAAGGATAAAGAATTCAACAGCATCGAACGGGGTAAAAGATCGTGCTGCAACAATTGCAACTGCCAAGAGAAGACTGGCCGCATCCAGATTGGCAGCTGCTACTGCCGCTGCATCATCACCGCCTCGTGTAAGTCCACAGAAAGTTGTCGATATATTGGACGCGACCACGAAGAGACAGCAGCAGCATGAGCTTGAGCAGAAAAAGCTTGAGCAGCAATATCTTGAGCAACAGCAGCAGCAACAACAACAACAAGAACAGAAAGCTCTGGGAATGGTCTCACAGCGGGAGAGATTTCAGCGTTTAAGACAGAAACAACAACAAAATTTGTCAGCAGTAGAAAATGCAGTCAGCACAATGACCAAAGTAGGACCGCCCACGAAGTTGGAGGGATTTTTAATGCACACCGCACCAACAAGGATGGCATCGACGTTCTCCCTTGGTAGTCTCGCTACGTCTAATCCAGCTGGGTCGTCCATGTCACCTAGACCACCAAAGTCCCCAATGGAAAGGATGAGATTAATTTCATTATCATCACCGCAACATTCAACAACGTTGAGTCATCACATTGGTGACTTGTTTGCTGACGAAATTCAACCTCCCACGTCATGTAATACCTCTACTAGCGCATTCGTCAATCGCGATACCAATGTAGATTGTCGTGACGAATGTGTGGCTGATCACAGGACCGAAGAAGTGTATTTGTTGTCGTTAAGACAGCAGGAGGTTGATCAGATACCGACACAACAGCAGCAGCAGCAGCAGCAGATTTCGGGCGATTTGTTGCATAATGATATCGTGTATGATGATGGAGAAGTCGACAAAAACGAAGGGATTGTCCACCTTGAGGCTATGAATTGCAACCGTGATTCAAATATAGATGAATATATTGACCATCAATCGTCGCCGATACATGCTGGGGAGGGAGGGGAGTATGAATATACCACTTCGATTTCAGAGGATGCATCCGTACATGTTGAGCCGATGGAGGAGTATGTAGATGCAGAGGACCTTGCACAATTGCAAGAAATATCGACGCCGAATGAAGTTGGCAAAAATGTTACAGCAGTAGAAGTTGTAGATAATGTTAATGTCATCCCCAGTTGCGATCCATCGCATGTTGTGAACGGTCAAGCGGAGGAGAACAATAGTGGTTGGCCCGCGAATTTGGATAGTTTTTCACCTACTTCGTGGGGTACACCAACATTGCTTCAAAGTAAGAGCGAAAGTGATTGGTACCGGGGTTCGTGGGAAAATGATAATAATGTCACAGCTGGTTCCGTTCATAGTGGTGAAGACGAAAAGGTCTCAAAGGCAACAGCTACTGTCTCAAAGGCAATCAGTGAGGAGGAAAATTTGGTGTGGAGTGCCTCAGGTATTGACCAGGTGGAAAACAACGAGATAAATGCGGCAAATGCTGAGATGGTGGAGGCTTTACGTGTACTGGATGTCAAATCAGATTGCAGCTCCGCCTACGAGGGGTTCGGGTCTATGTTGGATTCTGGCATTAAATATTCCAAGGAGGATTCCAGATATGAATCATTTGTTCATCATGACGATGACGATGATGATGACAATAACAGTGTTGGGGCCGCAAGCGAAGGAACGGAAGGTACAGCTACAGCATTTGATCCTCTCTCTATGTTTGGAGAGGAGGAGATAATTGAAAACTGTGAAATCGATGGCAATGCGAATGCCGACACAGCATTTTCGTCGTCCCCCGGTTCAGCTGCTTTTGAACCTTCATTGACGAGTGGTATAAACAGTGAAATTGGCACCACCAATAACTCAAAAGCTCAGGCACTTTACCAACAGGGAAGCTCGAATGGTCGTGCCATCCCCTCGCCTGCTGGATCTGAGTCTCTAGAATCGTGGTGGCAGAACCGTTATGCCTCCACACAGAGCAATGATGTTAATTTGGCGGTTTTGGAAGCACTGACAAAGAGTGTTGTTGTTGTAAAAGAAGAAATACCACAGCTAGAAAAGATTAAAGCATTGTCAGAGATTTCTACATTACCGAGCCAGGCGATGGTTCTTCCTACGATGAAGTCGGTTGAATCAAAATCACAGTATCATCAGCTCAATCTGAAGAACCAATCTTCTTTGCTTTCTATGTCAGATGAAGAAGATAGCGTATTTGGCAGCCTCATTGACGATGAAATGCCGATGCCTTCATCACGCCCTTCAATCGATAAAAGCATCAGGGCCTCTTCTCCCGCACTCATAGTCAACACCACAACAGATGAGGATATTTTCTCTGGAGTCTCCGTATCTAGCCAGCAGCAACTGAGTACTCAACTCAGCAGCCTATTCCCTAGACTGAAGGAGTCTAACGCGATGAAGTCTATTCTTGATGACGGCACTCAATTCAGCAGCCAATTTCCTCGACTAAATAAGTCTCATGCGATGAAATCCCTCCTTGACGACGGCACTGTTGAAAGCCCCTCAAACCAGCAGCCACCAAAGTATGATGGGAATGATTACAGCAAAGTAGTGTCTAATTCACCGGCTGACAGCAGCGCTTCAGCCGAGAATAATCGCCTATTCATCTCGCCTGTTGAAGGATATGGCGTTATCAATTTACAACAGATTGAACAATCGCCCACGAACGAATCGATCACGTCTGACATAACATCCTCTGTTGTTTTTGGTTATAGTGATTTTGCTAGGAGAAAAACATCTCTGGGGAGGCAAGATATCCTCGAGACGCATAATGAAATCGTCTGTGATGCCAATGAAGATCACGAAGATGATGACGATGATGAAGAACAAATACTGCCTCATTCTGCCGTTGGTGATGGGAAGATCAACTATTTCAAGGATGCTAATAGAGTCATTTCATTGATAAGCCCTTCCACCGATGATATCACTTCGCATCTCAGCGCGAAAGCTGGCGATGGTAGCAACAAGCTTCCAGGTATTCACGGTGACATGATACAATCGAAAAAATCCCAGGACAGCGCTTTGTTGGCACCAAAATCTGTGAAGCCATCATTCTTGTCTCAATTATCGTCCTGTAGAATTTTTGCGTCATCCTCATTCGTCTACTGTGCAGGAGCAAGTGGTGAGTAATATTAGTTATATTCCTCGTGCAATTTTCTGTAAACAACTCTCACTAAATTCTACTCTTTCTGCAGAGGAACAAGTAAAAGAAAGCAGATCAGGCAATGGTCAAGATGATGTGTCCATTAAGAAAAGTAGTGAGGATGAACGATCTGGTCACGGAAGCGCTCCAAGAAAAAGTCTTGATTCAACTTTGTCTGTAGTATCGAAAGTATCGAATTACTTGCAGGCCAATTTACAGGGATCCGAAAGTGCATCAACAAACAGAACAGGCTCGCGGAGCGATAGTGACTCTGACAACGAGTCTTACAACAAGGAGGACAATCGCAGCTGCTATTCTGACGACAATGCAAGTGCAGCTACTTCGAATGATGATGATAATGACAGCCAAGTTACTGAAAATGAATCGCCTTCCTGTGCGAATGAAACTTCTCTTCGGCTTCAAAAATCGAACGATTCAACGCAGGTGGCATGCACAATTGAAGCCACTCTGAGTGGAGGGGTACAATCTCAATCCAGCCAGAAAAATCAAAGACAATCTGAGACAGCTGTTAAGGCCAAATTGGTTGAGTCAGAACACAGAATTCTTGCAGCACAAGCTGAACGAACAAGACAAATCTTTGAACGATTAAAGTATAGTGGAATAGAGGTTCTAAAGCTCAACCGAGAGAAGAATTGGCAACTGCGCTTTCTCACTGTAACTGACGAAGTTTTAGCATTTGAAAAGTCGGCTGTTGGTGGAATTGATTCATGTCCGGTGGGGTTGCTGTGGGTGAAAAAGTTTGACCATGGTAAACAACACACTCTGGCATCTCTTGGTAAAAATGGCAAGGGTGGAATGTTGTTCAACTGGATAGAGCATATGTCGGTTACGAAGGATAATCATCCGCTGAATAGAAAGCAAAAGAAAGGAAAGTTCAAGAACAGCATCACTGTAGCCTTGTATTTGAATGCCGACGGCTACAAACGTGAAGTGTTGTTTAGATGTGCTAACAGAGAAGATGCATTTGCGCTATCAACCGGTTTCCAGTTTATGCTCGATTGTATGAAAAAGGACGGCTTAACCGATCAGCAACGCACCCAAAGCAGTCTGACAAACACAGGAGTAGACTCGATTGGAGCAGATCGATGGGAGCTCTAACTTAATGTACTATATGTCAGTTTCATGGAACGAAACGATCTTTGCTTCATTTTGTAATCCCAACGTATCATGCCGCTCACTTCCTGCATCAGTTATAAATGACACGATGCAATATTAAAGGTGAAACAAACCACCTGTGATTGTATCTTACAGTATTTACGTAAAACCTAACTAAATCCAAAAACCGAGCAGAACCATGTCTCCAGCCGGCGGATTTGGTACAGCGCCGTCGTCTGCCGCCTCTGAAATCATCGATGCATCAACACCATTTATTGCCGCTGGCGATGGTGATCTCGAATTATTAAAAACGTCGATTGAACAATTGGGGCTTTCACCGAGCTATTCCGACTCAAGTGAGTGTATTTTGTATCTTGTGTCTGTGTACTGGTTGTAGATGATAATTTAAAATGAGTTTTTTTTTTGTACTGGTGCTTCACTCGGCCGTGACATGATTACACGGAAATAACTCATTCATGCTTCAAATATAATGTCATTGATATATATGCAGATGGATTTACTTTCTTGCATGCCGCAGTTGGATACTGTCGAGTAGAGGTAATTGAATGGCTCCTCGGACTGAACAAGGAAGGTTCGACTAATATCATAGATGTTAACGCACGAGACAATGATGGAGATACACCCCTTCATCATTGTGACGATGCCATATCTGCCAAATTGCTAATTAAGGCGGGTGCTAATCCAAAGTTAACAAACGATGAGGGTAAGATACCGCTAGAGGTAAAAGAGGAAGAATTGGAGGATGGTGAAGATGATGATGACGATGATAACACTAATGATGACGAAGACAGAATGAAGCTAAAAGAATTAGTTGCATACTTGAAGAGTTTGGATTGGGGAGTGTAAACCTGACAACAATGATGAAAGCGTGGACATTAAATCGCTGATTGTTGAGGTGAAGACGACAAAGCCTCCAATACCTCACTGCTGTAACAACTGAAAGTTTGGACTGGGGAGTGTAAAACTGATAACAACAATATAAAAGCGTGTCATTAAATCGCTGAATGTTGAATTGAAGAGAACTAAACCTTACACTTAAACTATCTAGTGTAGATCTTCTGTAACAATATCTATATTCGTCGCACAACTATAACAAAATCTAATTCGTCACTGACAAATAAAGTAGAGCATGTAGGACTCTACTTACCAGTGGTCCCTATAGTGTTGAATATCCTTAGTCAACTCATCAATCATAACTTTCTTGGCCACCAAATCCTTTTCTAGCAAGGCTACCTGCTCGACGTTCACCATTTTGTAAGCGGTCAAAGATTCGACCTTGGTCTTGAGCTCGTGGCTCTCTGTCTTGCATCTTTGGAGTTGTTCAGCAAGATCATTATTCTGCTCTGTCAACACCTCCAACATTTTGCTCTTGCGTTTAATATCATCAGTCAGTCCATCAATCGCCGTGGTTAATATCTCAACATTCTCCTTCTTACTTGACATCAACGATTCAATCTCTGACACGAATCTGTTTTTCTCGGCCTTGGTTAATTGAAGTTGCTCCATGAGATCAAGAATCTCTCCTTCCTTCTCGTCCAACAATGTGCTCTTTAGTTCGATATCCTCAGTCATCTTGTCAATCGTAATTTTCTTAGCCAACAAAACATCTTCATTCAACCTTAACGTGAGGGCGTTTTCATCGTTTCTAGCGACCAAGGCTTCTACCTCCTCCTTAAGACCATCACACTCAAGTTTAGATAAATGAATTCGTTCCATGAGGAAAGCAATCTTAACTGTCTTTGCCTCCAACAAGACATTCTTATGCTGTATTTCCTCACTAAGCTCGTCTATGGCACCCTTCTTAACCATCAAATCAGAATCCAACGTTGTTATATGTTGGGCCTTCTCGTCATTGCTGGCAACTAAAGACTCGATTTCCACCTTGAGTCTATAACTCTCAACCTTGGAATCATTAAGCTGTTCAGAGAGAGCAGCAATCTCAACTGAATTCTCATCTAGCAATGCAATCTTGTGCTGGATATCATGACTCATCCTGTCAATTGCACTGGTTAATTTCTTGACGTTCTGATTATTGCTAACAACCAAGGATTCAATCTCTGTCTTGAGACCATTATTCTCGGCATTGGAAGTATGAAGCTGCTTCGAAAGGTTAGCAATCTCTGCTGACTTCTCTTCTATCAAGGTGCTCTTGCTTTTGATATCCTCCCTCATCTCATTGTTTACACTCTTCTTGAATGCCAAATCATCCTCAAGGACAGAGATCTGTTGAACATACTCTTTATTGCTAGCAACCAAGGATTCGATCTCACCTTGAAGGCAGTTACTTTTGGCAGTGGATAGTTGGAGTTGTTCTGTAAGTTCAGAATTCTCTGCCGTAAAATACTCTATTGTTACCGACTTCTCTTCCAACGACTGGCTCTTCTCAGTGATATCCTCGCTAAGCTTGTCAATCATCATCGTCTTTGCCACCAACTCAGATTCCAGCACTGACAGCACATGAACTTTCTCCTGGTTACTTATTATCAAGGATTCGACCTCTGTTTTGAGCTCATCACAGGCGGCCTTAGAGATATCAAGTCGCTTTGTGATATCTTCTATCTGTGTTGACTTCTTGTCTAGCAAACCCCTCTTCTCAGAGATATCTGCAGTCATTGTGTCAATTGCACTCATCTTAGTTGTCAAGTCATCTTTGAGCACAGTCATTTGCTGAACAATTGTTTCATTTCTGGCGACTAAAGACTCAACCTCTTGCTCAAGCTCTTCATTCTTTGCCATGGAGACCTGAAGATGATTGGTAAGGTCAATTATCTTGGCTGATTTCTCCTCCAATAATGAGCTCTTTTGCTGGATATCCGCATTCATATCGTTGACCTTACTCTTCATGGCTACCAAATTATCCTCAAGCATGGCTACCTGCTGAACGTATTCCATTTTGCCAACAACAAAGGATTCAACCTCCGTCTTTAGTGCATCACACTCGGTCATGGAAAGTTGAAGCCGTTCAGCAAGAACAACATTCTCAGCTGTTTTTTCTTTCATCAATCTGCTGTTCTCTTGGATAACGTCAGCCATCTTATCAATGTCAATTTTCTTTACTTGCAGATCATCTTCAAGCATCTTTATCTGCTGATTATTGTTGTCGATTGCTATTCTTTTGGCTGCCTGATCAGCGTTCAGCACGGTCAATTGCTGGACGTTGTGATTATTGCTGGCGACTAAGGCATCAACACACGTCTTGAGCCTATCACTCTCAGCCTTGGCCATCTGTTGCCGTTCATGGAGACCCATAATCTCTGCGTCTTTCTTGGTAATCGTCAGCTCCAGTCTTTTAGTGAGTTCGACAATCTCTGCTGATTTCTCATCCAACAATATAATCTTCTGCTGATTATCCTCCGTCATCTCATTAATAATTAACTTTTTGGCCACCAAATCATCTTCAAGAAGAGAAATCTGTTTAGCGCTTGTGTTAGTACTGGAGACCAAGGAGGCAACCTCTGCCTTAAGCTCATCACAGACGGCCTTGGAGATTTGAAGTCGCTTTGTAATATTATTATTCTCGACTGATTTCTCTTCCAACAATTTGCTCTGGCAATCTATATCAGCAGCCATTTCTTCAATTACTATCTTCTCAGTCGCCAGCTGAGATTTGAGCAGATTGATCTGCTCAGCGTTCTCTTTCTCATTGGCGACCAAAGATTCAACCTCCGCATTGAGTCTGCCATTCTGGATGTTGACGATTTGAAGACGCTCCGTGAAATCAGCAATCTCTAATGACTTCACTTCCACCAACCTGTCCTTCTCATTGATATTCTTAATCTTTGCGGCCAAATCAGACTCAAGGAAAGCAATCTGCTCAACGTTGACCTTGTTAATTGCGGCCGCACTTTCAAAGCTTGTCTTGAGCCCGACAATTTCGGACTTCATAGCATGCAGCTGTTCAGACAGAATAGTCATCTTGGTTGATTCCTCATCCAACGATACACTTTTGTGTTGGATACGGTCTCTCAAATCATTGATCTCATTATTCTTCGCCATTAACTCTGATTCCAGCACAGACAATTGCTGAACATTCTGATTATTGCTAGCAACTAATGCATCAACACACTTCTTGAGCCCGTCACTCTCGGTAGTAGAGTTTTGGAGTTGCTCAATTAGTTCAGACATTTCTTTTCTCTTGTTTTCGATATCCTCACTCATCTCGTCGATAACATTCTTCTTGGATACCAAATCATCCTCAAGGACAGAGATCTGCTGGACATACTCTTTATTGCTGGCGACCAAGGATTCGATCTCACCTTGAAGGCAGTTACTTTTGGCAGTGGATAGTTGGAGTTGTTCTGTAAGTTCAGAATTCTCTGCCGTAAAATAATCTATTGTTACCGACTTCTCTTCCAACGTCTGGCTCTTCTCAGTGATATCCTCACTCATCTTCTCAATCATAATCTCCTTGGCTGACAATCTGTCTTCGGTCGCGGTCATCCGCTGCATCAAGGTTTCGACTTTTGTCTTAAGCTCATCATTTTCAGCCGTCAGACGATCAATCAAGAAAGTCTTCTCTTCAGACAATTCGTTCTTGTACTGGATCGTCTCACTCATCTCGTCAATCCTTGACTGCGTGATCGCCAAGTCATCCACGAGTATGGCCATCCGCTGAACGTAGTCCTCGTTTTTCGCGACCAAAGTTTTGACCTCCGTCTTGTGCTCGTCACTTTTTACCTTATTAATATTGAGCTGCTCAACAAGATTAGCGATCAAAGTTTGGACTTCTGTCTTGGACCCGTCACTTTTAGCCTGTGCGATATTGAGTTGAGACTGTGTGATATTGAGCTGCTCAGCAAGAACAATTATATCTTCTGTTTTCTCTTCCAACAATGTGCTCTGGATTCGGTTTGTAGCCTCGAGACCTTCATTTGCATCCCTGAGGATCTGAAGCTGATCATTGAGATGAATAATTTCGGCTGCTTCGTCATAAATAGCAACTTTATGTTCAGTGACTGTCGAAATAAGCACGTTGTTCTCTGACTGAAGTTGAGTTACTGTATTTTTCAACTCTTCATTGGCTTGTATTAAACAATCGTCGCGTTGCAGCAAATTTTCTAGAGAGTGATTGAAAAAGTGTAAGACAGGGTGCAATACAGAAAAATGTAAATCAGGATTGCGTATCTAACCTTGTTGTGAATCGTTGCTAAATGTAGAGACAAGAAGTGGATCGACGCATTCGATGAGACTACGAAGGTTGTCATGTCCAACCGTTTTAAGGAGACCTCGAATAGTGTTAATAGCTTGTACCTGTATGTGATTGTGCATCGTCTCGATAGAATCCGCAACATTATTGCATCCATCTGTTACATAATCTACCTTAGATGCTCCCTCGATTGCATTGACGAATTCATTTTCTTCAACTTCGACGACTGCTAGACACTCATAATTGACATAGTCGTCCACAGGTCGTTTGTCTTCGCCCGGACTTAGACCAATATCTGTAATATTCTCATCGTTCTTGATATGCTCTGCCACCCGTGCTACCGTACCTGAAAAAGGCAGGACTGTCTCTTCGATAGATTTTATTTCCTCAATGCACTTGTCTTCTACTTTCTCAACCGTTACTCTTTCCTCGCTCACGAGATCCTTGTCTGGACTAGCAATTACGAAATCATCCATCGCGAGAACTCCCCCATTACTCACAATACGCTCTGTGACTCGCCGCACAACGTCATCAATCAGAGCCATATCCTCTTGGTCAGAATGGTCATCAATATCATCTCTTACATCGTTATCCCCGACTCTTCTTATGTCATCAGCATCCGACCTTGCTTCACTGCTTGATGTCATCAAAGTATCATCGCACGACGATTCACATGTTGATAATTTAGCCTCGATCTCGATCGATTCCTCGACGTCTTTATTCAACTCATCTTCTCCAACGCCCTCCTTCCGTCCTCCATACTTGGGTAGCAGCATTGCACTCGCGCTTGTCTTTCTCCCTACATTGAAGAAGGAGAATTGTGGCATTGCTGACTAAGGAGTGCGGTGTCGATGGATGGAATATTATTTGCTGCAGATCTTAGTGACGGTGTATGGTGTTACGATTACGGCTCTCGTGGTTCACAGTAAACATCTCGCCACACAACCTCGAATATTCATCAACAACGTTACGAAAAACGCTTGTCCCTCGGCAAGCGTTGCGGGGGCAATTTCATTTTAATGTTCTCTCTGGCGAAAGGAAGGTCGCGAAAGGAAAGAGGTCTTGGAAAGAAGAAAGAGATCTATTCATATCGTTCTAACCGTCTTTGTTTAACCATGACGGCGACATCAACGCCTAGCAGCATGACCACAGGTGGTCAAATCGTTGACATCCCACTGTCAAATCAATCTACCATCAGCCTTGTGAAGCAATTTCTATTTTTCCACGGAACAATTCCAATCCTTGCACCATTAATAATTTTCTACAAATTCCTTACTGATAAACCGTTCCGTTATACTTTTCCTTCGGCATGTCGGAGTCTATACTCCCTTGTTAGTCAAGCGACAATGCAATCAATATCGAACGGATGGTATTACCAAAATGAAACACTCCTATCACGATTATGGAGTCAGCCCTCTGCACGTGCATATGTCGGTGCATTAGAATATCAAATTCGGGAAGGTTACTGTGGCAGTGCAACACGACGGTGCATCCTTCGTAGTTTTGGTCTGTCACCGGATGGTATTATGGAACAAACACGTGGCGAATCAAAGCCAGAGGGGTGGTGTGAGGGAATTGCCAAAGATGCCAAGGATAGTCATGGACTTAACTTGTCAACTAGAATTTTTCGACCGGACGATGACATGACCTACGATGAATTCGTATCCACATTACGGTTGTCATTGTCAAACACCAATATCAGAGTAGCATGTAACTTTTTACGATCAGGATTGATGGGGTTTGAAAGGGTAAGGTACGTACCAATATATATGATAGCAGCTTTATTCTTTGGACATTTTAGTCCAATAATTGGTATCATTGAACAAAACGACAATGACGGAGGTATCATTAACAATACGGATGAATATGATGATGATTATCCATTTGTTGCAATATTTGATACCAATCACAAGTATGGGGGAGTGTATCTCACACCTGCACGAAAGTTGTACAATTCTGTTAAGGCAATTGACGTTAGTTCCAACACACATCGTGCTATTGTTTTTGTCGAGAGAAAATAATGATTGCGTGGAGATGCTGGACGAAAATTTGTATGATGCTCAGTGAGGAAGGAGTTTGTATAGTTTGCATGAAAAGTAGTCAATCCTGGATGTTACTTATCAAGATATGCTATTAATTTCGACCCACCTCATTAATTTCGACCCACCTCAGAGACCACGTGGCAAGAACAATTGAAACTGAAATAACTCAATTCTTTCCAAATTGATTATATTACTTTGACCCCCCTCTAAGTACCTGAAGTGTCATTCTGTGGTACCATTCCTGTACATGCCCCCCACGCAATTGAATAGCAGTATGATGCGCATTTAGACCCCTCACGGCATATAGAACACCAAATACTGATAAGTCACCTAGGTCTGGAGATGCAAGTCCGGAGGAATAAATAAATTTTCCACTTTGCAAACCTTCAGATTCGTACTTATCGAGTGCATCCTCAAGTGCCTTCTTCTCATCTGTAATATTTCGCTTTGCTGGAGGAAGGAGGAAGGTGGTAACACAGCGTGAATTATACATTGAAAAGGATACATCAATACCACACACGAACTCCACACGCGACGGTTAACACTCACATTTTATCTTACCGGCCGCAATATACATTGCCACTGCACCCAATGATTGAATTGTTATCTTTTGTAATGATGTAAAGGTATCAACATCCTTAACATACCCAAACGCATTATAGGAATCGCTCAATGTGCTACATATATTAGGATACAAAAGCGCTGCAAGATCGTCAATGGCAAATCGAAGCCACTTTTGAGCATTCTTAGATTGACGAAATGTTTCCATTGTCATAATTTCACTCCCCTTATCATTCTCGTGTTTGTTGTTTCCCCACCGTTCTTTTAGCATGTGTTGTGCAAATGGCGTATTAAGGATGGAATTGAGTATTTCCTCCGATCCATTTGCTTGAGAGCCATCAATCAAAGCTATCGGGACCTTTTTATAATCTCCTGACCAAGGTTTCAACTCTGCCTTTGTGAGTGGATTGACTTCAACTGATGTGTAATCGATTTCTGCGTGTGATAAAACAGACTTGGTGATGTTACAGAATGGACATATCTGATATTGGTAGAGCTTTACATCCGGTGGTTGAATCAAGGAAGCAAATGATCGCCTATGATGAGGCGTCGTTAGGTTTTGGAATGCTCTGACTATGCACACTCGGCCGACGACCATCGATGATGTCAGGCCTGAAAGATGGATAAGTCTGGAGGAAGGAAAAAATGGTCACACACGAACCCGCCCAAAAAGTGTTCGACTGAGCTTGGCAGACTACCAGCGCAGCCATCGTCGTTGTTCCCTGTCCTGTGGATGAACCAGATCAGCGTGTGCTGTGCCGAGTGCGGCGAGGAGGGAGGCGGCAATCTCAAGACGTGTAAGAGGTGTATGCTCGTCAAGTATTGTAATGCTTCTTG
>Ga0247831_1002739_pt1 | contig 27617 bp, 28 predicted proteins | sample LaCruzMarch2015__9_FD_192406 | JGI IMG/M metagenome (GOLD analysis project Ga0247831, IMG submission 192406) | Freshwater microbial communities from meromictic Lake La Cruz, Castile-La Mancha, Spain - LaCruzMarch2015_1m | ecosystem: Environmental > Aquatic > Freshwater > Lake | place: Spain...
TGCAGGATCGCGTCGCGATTGCGAGCGGCAGACGGAGCATAGCGGCGGGCATCGACAATCATGAGATCGGGCTTTCCTCGGCGTCCTGGATGGGCAAGCGCGGAGAGGCCTTGGGCTAGACCGCGCCGCGCTGGCGTCCGAGATCGTCGCCCATTCGGCAACTTCGCGCCAGGCGAGTCAGCCGGATTAATTTTACCTCCAGCTGCTCCGAGAACCGTGCGTGAACCTCTCGATTCACTCGGCTCCCGACGTTCAGCCGTTGCCATGACATAGTGGCCAGTGGGCGAAGAGTGTGGGCATCGCTCGGATCCCCGGGCACATCGCCTACTGGTTCGCTTGGTCCAGCTATTATGGCGCTAACGGAGAGGTGAGGCCCCGGCAGCCGGCGCGGTGAACCGGTGTCCCCTGTCGGATGTAGAGCGGCCTCGCCTTCTCGCCGATCCTTTCGCAGAAGACCAAAAGACGACGATGGCGGCTTTCTCTGCATCGCGTCGGTCAAGTCTCTGACGCAAAACGCGTTTGACCCCAGCCGGCAATTCTCGCTCAACTTTCGCCGGGGTCGCCAATCCAACTGGCGACCTGCCGTTTACCGAGACCGAGATCGCACTCGCGTCCTCCTACTTCACCCCGGAGTCCCGCTCCGTTCTCAGCGGCGCTGATGCTTCCGTGGACCGCGTCCTCACGGCCATTCGCGGCAAGCGCTACTTGCACTTCGCCAGCCACGGCTTCTATGCGTGGGACGCCCCCGATCGGTCCAGCCTACTGCTGACCGGACGGCAGCACCTGTCAGTTGCCCGGCTCCAGCAGTTTGGTGGTCTCGGCCGCCCGCGCTTGGTCGTGCTGTCGGCCTGCGAAACCGGCATCTACGAACTCAATCGAACGCCGGAAGAATTCGTCGGACTGCCCGGTGCACTGATCTCCATCGGCGCGCTTGGCGTAATCTCGACACTCTGGCAGGTGGATGATCGCGCGACCGCACTCCTGATCGGCAAGTTCTATGACTTGCATATCGGCGCACGTCTGCCACCGGCAACTGCTCTTTCCCGCGTCCAGGGATGGTTGCGAACTGCAACCAAGCCACAGCTTATTGCATTTGCCCGGCGGGCAGCCAACCGCCAGGGGGTCAGCGCCGCGCAATTCAACGCACTTGCGGATACGTTCACGCGTTCCGTCACTCAGGTCCGTTTCGGCATATTACTGCCAGGCTCGAACGTGCCCGAAAAGGCGACACTGTCGGAGGATCCATCATCACCGTTCGCGCACCCTTATTATTGGGCAGCTTTCGTGCTTACCGGCCTATGAAAGTGTTTCTCCGGCCTCGGGAAACGACCCTGTCAATCTCGCTAAAGCCGCTACATTATTGAAGAGTGGTTGGCTTTGCCCTCTTCGATGATTGACCAGACAAGCAGCGAACTCATTGAGCGGGTTCTCCAGAACGCGTTAGTCGACCAACGCAAATCCTGACCCTCCACGCTGGCGAGCGGGCGGACAGTCGGGTCAGAATCCCCGACCATGCTCGTGTTGCATAAAAACATCCTGATGATTGATCGTCCGTGTCTCGGAACGGCAGGTCCTGGCCCGACCCTGCCAGACGTGGGCGGAGCGCTTGTCGACGCGACCGGGGGAGGAGCTGCCATAGTGCGACAGGCTGTCGCAACATGTCCGTAGCTAGGGTATGGTCTGCTGGAGCCTCGTGGCGCCACGATCGACCTTCATCACCCGTTTGCGACGGCTTCCAAGCATCGCGATTACGTCGAGAATGACCCCGACCGGACTCAGTGCCGGGGTTCAATATTCGTGTTGCAGATTTGCAGGACGCGGCGCCGGACGACGTGTGCGCCGCAACAGCCTCATTGTTGTTCCTATTCGGCAGCGATGGCAGCTAATATCCCAGACCGCAATCTTTGGAACCAGGGGCATCGAAGATCCCATGCCATCCAACTTCGTTGCTCAGGGCGCAGAAGGCTACGAGGCCGTCATGGGCCGCTTTAGCCGGCAGCTGGCCATTCCGTTTCTCGATTTTGCCGTTATGCCAGCCCGCGGCCGCGTGCTTGACGCCGGTTGCGGAACCGGCAGTCTCACCTTGGCGCTCGCGGCTCGCTCTGACCTGGAAACGATCGAGGCGCTGGACTGGGAGGAGGCCTTCGTCGCCGCCTTGCGCCAGCGTTCAACCGATCCCAGACTCAGCGTGCAACAGGGCGATGTCTGTGCGCTGCCGTATGCAGACCAGCAATTCGACGCCGCATACTCGCGGTTGGTGCTCCACTTCGTTTCCGATCCGCATCGAGCCGTGCGGGAAATGCATCGTGTCTTGAGACCCGGCGCAACCGCCGCGGCGACCGTCTGGGCGAACGGCGGCATGGCAAGCTGGCGTTTGTTCTGGGACGTGATCCGCCAGTTCGAGCCGGAAGCAGCGCCCCCCTCCAAGCGACCGATGACTGACGACGGGGAGTTGCAAGCGGCGTTTGAAAGTGCCGGTTTCAAGGACGTGGCCGCCACCACACTTGCGATACGAATGGAGTACGCCAATTTCGAGGATTTCTGGCAGCCGATGGCCTATGGACAGGGAGCCTTCGGAGGCTTCTTTGACGCGTTGCCCTGTCAGCGGCAGGATCGGCTTCGCGACGCGGTGAGAGCGGCTTACCTCGCCGGCGAAACCGACGGCCCCCGCGGTTATGCAAGCGTTGCCTGGGCCGCGCGAGGTATTGCGTAGTGCCCCTTGGCAAGGACGCGCGCATGCATGGTGACGATAGGCCGGCAAAACGGTCCGACGTGCGACAAGGTCAGCGATGGGCTGGAGCGCCGTTCAGGCAACGTCCGAAATTCCTCTGCTCGCGACGGTTCGCACGACGATGGCGGCACGCCGACGCGATGGGCCAGATACCTTCCATCGTTCAGAATGAAGACGGTCGGTCTGGGGCGATCATCGACCGCCGTCGCCCACATTGACCAACGACCGATTCCGGTCGCGGTTGACCATCTCGACGTTTCGCTCAAGTGCGGCAGACCGGCGGCTATTCGGGAGGGGGACAGCTGCCGTGCCTGCCAATCTGGCAGCGCCGGTTGGAAACGGGATCGCTAAGACCTACCGGAACCGCAGATTGCTGCGGTTGAGCTGGCTGATCGAGGTGCAGCCCATCAGCTTCATGTCGCGCTCGATTTCTGTCTTCAGCAGGCCAAGCGCCCGCTCGACCCCGGCCTCACCGGCCGCCGCCAGCGGATAGAGGTAGTAGCGGCCGATGCCGACGGCCTTGGCACCGAGCGATAGCGCCTTGAGCACATGCGTGCCGCGCTGAATACCGCCGTCCATCAGCACATCGATACGATCCCCGACTGCATCGACGACCTCGGCCAACTGGTCAAAGGGCGCCCGCGAGCCGTCAAGCTGCCGGCCGCCGTGGTTGGAGAGCACGATGCCGGCGCAGCCGATCTCGGCGGCCCGCTTGGCATCGGCCACCGACATAACGCCCTTCAAACAGAACTTGCCATCCCAGAGCCGGACCATCTCGGCGACGTCGTCCCAGTTCATCGACGGGTCCAGCATCTCGGTGAAGTAGCGTCCGATCGACATTGCGCCACCGCTCATGTCGACGTGTTCGTCGAGTTGGGGCAGCTTGAAACTCTCATGGGTGACGTAGTTGAGGCCCCACATCGGCTTGATCCCGAATTGCAACATGCCGCCGAGCGTCAGCCGGAATGGGATCGAGAAGCCGGTGCGCAGATCGCGCTCGCGGTTGCCGCCTGTGATGCTATCGACCGTCAGCATCATCACCTCGACCCCGGCCTCCTTGGCTCGCTGCATCATGGTGCGGTTCAGACCGCGATCCCTGTGGAAGTAAAACTGATAGACCTGGGGCGTGCTGTGGGCCTTGCGCAGCTCCTCGAGGCTGACGGTGCCGAGCGAGGACACCCCGAACATGGTGCCATGCTTGGCGGCTGCGGCCGCGACCGCCCGCTCGCCCTGATGATGGAAGAGACGCTGCAGCGCAGTTGGCGAGCAGTAGAACGGCACGGCCAGACTCTGGCCGAGCACGGTCACCGACGTGTCCACCGTTGCGACGCCGCGCAGGACGTTGGGTACCAGATCGCAGCGTTCGAAGCTTACGGTGTTCCGCCGATGCGTCGTCTCGTCGTCGGCCGCGCCGTCGATGTAGTTGAAGATCGGGCCCGGCAGGCGCCGCTGCGCAAGCCGCCGGAAATCATGGTAGTTGTGACAGTCACGCAGGCGCATAATGTTGAGCCCTTTGCTTGCCGATGATCAGCCACCGGCACCCGTTGCCAGCTCGAGCATGACCTCGTTGCGACGGAAGAACGGCAGCGTCCAGGGCGGATTGTAGAAGGCGAGCAGTGGCTCGCCGACGGTAGCAAGCCTCTTGGTGGCGGCGTACCGGCGCAGCTCGTCGGTCTTCGTCTGGATCAGGCTGTCACTGGCAGTGCCGGAGAAACGGATGGCCAGCAGACGCTTTGCCGCTAAGGGCTTGAGGGTCACGCGCGTATCTTTGGGTGCTGGCAAGGTCTCGAGCGTCCAGTTACTCGGCATGATGAAGCGCACCGTCCAGCTGTCACCGGCAGACTGCTGAGTTACCGGGGCCGTCATGGCGATCTTCTGCGAGCTCTGCTGCTGGACAGGTGCCGTCATTGCAATCTTCGCGTTCGGCGTGTTGGCCCCGAATATATAGCCGGCGATCAGGCTGAAGCCCTCGTTGATGGCGGCCTTGCGCTCCCCCTTCACCTCGGCTTCGGCGGCGATCATGGGGCCGTAGGCGCGGATCTCGATCGCACCGTCGGTCATCGTCACCTTGAAGTCGGGTTGCTCGACGCGGCTCATGATGGGTCCTGCGGCTGCAGCCGCGATCAGGAGCACGGCAACAATGGCTGCCAAGCTAAAATAGATGGTTTTGCGTCGCTTCGTCATGCTTGATGCCGTTCTATCTGAAGGAAGGGCGGGTGTTCCATTGTCGAAGCTTTCAGGTGGTGCGCCTGCTGGCGGCGGCAAGCGCGTCGCCCCGTGTCACTGACACCGAGTAGTGCCCTCCTGGTCCGTCTTGCTGACGCAACCGTCAACACCCCACTCTTGCCTCTGTTGCGATAGACTTCGCATGCTGCCTGGATCGAGCTGATGTTTACGCCTGTATTTCGGCGCCTGCCCAGTCGTAAACGCGGCCAGATTGAGCCGGCGTCAGGCCATCGAGCACACTAAGGAGACGACGCGCGGACTGCTCTGGCGCCAACAGCTGGTCGTCTGGCACACGTCCTTGGAAGGGCTTCGACAAGTCCGTATCGACTGTGCCCGGATGTAGGCCAACACGAATTGCGAGCGGCCTCTTTAGAGACAACTCGATGCCGAAGCACCGGATGAGCTGATTCAGTGCGGCTTTCGAAGCGCGATAGCTATGCCATCCGCCCAGCCGATTGTCGCTTATGCTGCCGACGCGCGCCGAGAGCGCTGCGAATACGGCGCGCCGGTCACGGGGCAAGTGAGGCAGGACGTGTTTTGCGACTAATGCCGGACCGATGGTGTTGATTTCGAAGGCGCGCATCATGCCACTTGGCGTGAGCGATTGCCACGACTTCTCTGGCTTGAGATGCCCATCGTGCAGCAACCCGGTTGCGACGATCACGAGATCTACTTCGTCAAGGCTCGCGGCGGCCGTTTTGAATGTAGACTCGTCTCGCAGGTCAATAAAATGGGCGACGATCTTCTCGCCTGATGCAACGGCGGCGGACCGGTTCCATACGATGACCTGGGTATAGCGTGGGTCGCCAACGAGCTTGGCCACGAATGCTGCGCCAAGGCCACCTGATGCTCCGACGACCAATGCTCGCATTTCCCGTCTCTTCGCCTCGGATTGGCCGCACGCCGCGCATCGATGGGGCTTACTAAGGCTCTTAGTCCCACTCTAGCCGAAGAACACCCTATAGAGGGCGGCGGATGATCACGGGCTTTTCGCGGTTGAGAGTGTTGGTCTCGATCCGCTTGACGATGAAGTCCGCCACGTCGGCGCGCGCGACGATGCCGTTGCGCCATTCGTTAGGCCGGGTCAGCACAGTGTACTTGCCGCTCGATGCCCAATTGACGAGGACCCCCGGTCGCACGATCAGCCACTCCAGGTCGGTCGCCTCAATAAGTGCCTCCTGGATCGTCTTGTCGTCGTAGGCATTTTTCAATGCGAGCTTGAAGGGGAGCCGCTGCAAAATACTGATGGCTGCGTCGCTATCGCCCGCGCCAAAGCCCGTGACAGCAACGAGCTTGCCGACACCGGCCTGCTTCATCGCGGGCAGGAGAACGCGAGTTGCTTCCGAGAATAGCGTCACGGGCTTGAAGATGAGGTCGAATGACGGCGGTACGCCAAGAGCCTGCACAACGACGTCGATCCCCACGAGTGCCCGGGACACATCTTCCGGGTTTCGAGCATCGCCGATGAAAGCTTCGCATGTGCTTGCGATGTCCGCCGGGAGCTGACCCTTGCGCGACATGGCGCGAACCCGATGACCCTTCGAATTGGCAAGGCGACACACGGCCAGCCCGATCCCCTGGCTCCCTCCGACTATGAGAATATGCGTCATTGACGCGACCCGGACGCGGCCTTCGCACGAAACATCCGTTGCAACGTGGGCCGCACGATGAGGAAGCCGCGATAGACGATCTCGGTCGCTTGCAAAACGCCCGGCAGAAGGACTATTCGACCAAGCCAACGCCATGCAGGAAGCGCAAGCCACAGATGAGCGAAACCTTCCGCGCCCGAAAACAACCGCCCGTCGACACCGAGCACGTGGAACCGCCTCATGGCTGTCGTCTTGTCGAGCCCGGCCACAATCGTCCCAAGCTCATGAGCCGAAGCGTCGATGAACGAAACCGATTCCGCACCACAAGCTCGACGATATATGCCAATTTCGGCCGTGCACAGAGGGCAAGATCCGTCATAGAAAACGGTCACGGTGCCAGCTTGCTCGGCAATAGCGAGGTGCTCTGGCTCTGGCGAACGGTTAGACAACGGTGCGGCCCTCGCAGGTTTGCTTCGGAGATACCCAGAGCGCGTCTCATATATGTTCCCCGTCCTTACGACGGCCCGAGCCTGATTTGAATACGCCCGGCCTGACTGAGGCCGTCGTGTAGGTCGCGACTGTGATCGCAGCTGCAGCGATCAGGACAGAATGAGCAATCAGATTTGCTGGCAGCAGCGCATAGCTTCCGATAGCGACCGAAAAAGCCACAGCCCACATCCATCCCAGAATCTGCAGGATCATGTGCCGCGTTCCCACATCGGGAATGTGTCGTAGTGGGCTGACTTCGTGGTTGAAAACGAAGTTCCATGCGAACACTATCATCCTCAGCATCTCGAAATATCCTTCAAGTCGCTACTCCCCCCTCAAGAGACGAGATCTTTAGCTGCTACAGCGGAAGACACTCTCCTGGGGAATAGCCAGTTTCCAACGCTCTGACGTGACCACCCACGGTCCAATCAGCGCGGCTGACCGGGCAACGGCGATCGAACACGTGACGGGTTGCGGAACACTCATTAGGGAACGCTACACGTTGCCAAACAGATCACTCGGCGTGCTGATCTGCCCAGGAGGAACTTCGGCCGCCATGGGGCGCCGGATGCCGGGCAGCCAGTGGAATAAAACCGCATTGGCGCAGAGGATTGCTGACCACATGAGCGACAGCGCGACCATGAGCTGGGGGTTCACCGGATTTGGCAGGGTCAGGCGCCAAACGCGTTAGGATCGGGGTCGATCTCGGAACGCCAAAAGGATTTAAGCATTGCTAACGCCTTTTGAGCGAAGCGGTCGGCTGATGTGGCGCACCAGCCGACCGCATGCGCATTACTTCGGCAGGAGGACGGTATCGATGATGTGGATGACACCGTTGGACGCCGCGACGTCAGCCGTGACAACGGTCGCGCCATTGACCTTCACACCGGCCATCGCATCTACTGCGATATCCGTACCCTGAACGGTCTTTGCGTCCATCTTCTTGCCGGCGATGTCTGCAGCCATCACCTTCGACGGCAGCACGTGGTAAGTTAGAATGCCGATCAGCTTGGCCTTGTTCTGCGGCTTGAGCAGATCTTCGACCGTGCCCTTCGGCAACTTTGCGAAGGCATCGTCAGTCGGTGCGAAGACCGTGAACGGACCGGGACCCTTCAAGGTCTCGACGAGGCCGGCTGCCTTGACGGCAGCGACGAGCGTGCTGAACTTCCCTGCGCCGACGGCGGTGTCTACGATGTCCTTCATGTCGGCTTTTACTCCTGTTGAGAAGACCAATGTGAGTAATGCGGCAGTCATTGCTGCAATTCTCTTCATGGATTCGTACTCTTCGCCTGTTTTCGTCAGTTGTGATGAAGCAACGGGACCAAGTCACCCTCGACGAGAGCGCGACCACACGGCCCTTTTTGTGCTCATCAACTAAAGCTAACGCTTGGGCAGCGCCACCGGATCGCAAAATTTTGGCGCTAGGTGCGTGAAATAAATAAAATATACTCGCGCCGCCTCTTGATTTGCATTGCGCCGGCTCCGGCGCAAGAGCGACCACGCGCCCAAGCTTGCCTTCGCGATCGCAGAAACACACACGAGCTCTGTCGGTCTGCAAGAGTCGAAAGACCTAACTGTCTCAAACAGCACTGAACATTGCCTCCTCGTATTGCCTCACGGAGGCGTGTTACCCGGCAGAGGCATATTGGCTCTGAGCGCCGTCACCCCGACGCACGTCGCGCCCATTCCAGGCTGTGGTACTCGGTGCCTCGCACCTGAACGCTAACCTGCACCGCTATTCAGTGCCGGTTCATGCGAGTGAGCCGATAGTCCGCTGTAATCGCTGCGTTATCGTCTCTGCCAGCGAACTGGCAAGGGTCGCCGCAGCAGCGACGATCTTGGAACACACATCGGATACCCACGTCTCGGAGAGAGCCAATGCGTTCTATCTTTGTCGCAATCGTCGGCGCCGCTGCTGCGCTGGGACTAACGATCTCGGCGGCCTCGGCCGCTCCGTTGGGTTCCCTCGGCGGCGGTGCGTTCCCGCAGGCGAACCTGATCCAGAAAACCCACGGTTGGCATCGCTATTGCGATCACGGCCCCGTCCGGTTCCACCGCCATGTGCCAGGTGTTGGGAACGTGCCCTGCGGTCGCAGGCCGGTCTATCGCCCCTATGGCCACTACCACGGTCCGGCTGTCATCGTTCGACCAGGCCCGCATCGATACTATGGGCCTCGGCACGGCTTGCGGGATGACCACCGCCGCTGGCGCTGATCGGGCTTAAGAGACAAGACCGGCCTGTTTGCTGGGAGGGGTCGAGAGTTCGGCCCCTCCTTTCGGCGAGCGTAATGACAGGCCCTCTATCGTAAACACTTCGCGCCTCACATCGTTTGCCCCTGTTGCGGGTCGCGCCAACGCATCATCGAACCGTTGCCACCGAGATGGCGCTGTGTGTGCTGACCTACAATCTGACGCGCGCGCTCAACATCGTCGGCGTCTAGAAGCTGATGGAGGCGATCAGGGCGTAGGACAGGAGCGTGAGTAAAGGCGCAAGGTGGACTTGCGAGCCGCGAGGTTGACTCAGGACGCCTTCCACCATCCAAATTGGTTATAGGCCCGCCGGAAAAGTTGCTCTGTACGGCCCTCCTGGAGTATCCAGGGGTCATCTGAGGGGCTCTTGGGCGCGCCAAAATCATTTTCACACGACCAAGACCCTGAACCGACGAAGTGCACGGGCTCAACACTCATGTTGCGAATCTGCCGAGTGCCACGCCGAGCGACGTGTGCAGCGCAACCGCCTCATCCGCTTGCGGAACACGAGAAGGGTTGCCATGATGATCGTCGAATACGCTGGTCAATCTAGTGTTGCCCGTCAGACGGATGATTCCCATCGCGTCCCATGTTCGGCGGTAGAGCACCAGGGAACGTCGCACCATGATGGTATTTCCAAAGCGGGTATCAAGCGTCTGACTCGGAATACTAGGAGGTTAACTGTGTGGAAACGTGCGCTTCTCTCCACCATTTGCGCTGTCACGTTATCATTTGTGGCGGCGCCACACGTTGCCCTTGGTTACGATGGCCTGCAGGCGGATTTCGCGACCTGCACCCGAGGTGATGCTAGCACCCAAGCTAAAGCCATGGTCGACGCGTGTAGTCGTCTCATCCGCAACGCCAAAACCGAGAATGAAACCGTTGGCATGTTTTACGCCATGCGGGCGGCCGTGAACACCGACATGCAGCAGAATTGCAGCGACGCGCGTAAGGCAGTCTCGCTCATTCAAACGCCGAACATGCGTGCCAGCGCCCAGGACATCGAGAAATTCAATTGCGCCGCAGCACCGAAGGCGGATGCTGGCGCGGTCAAGCAGCAGGCGCAGCCACAGCAGCCGAGAGATATAGACGGTTGCATCAAGGGCACCGGCCCAGCACAAGTCGCTGCCTGCACGCGTATCATCGCGCAAGCGCCCGTCGAGGATGAAAGCATCGGCATCATCTATGCGGTCCGCGCCGCCGTGAATACCGACAAGGCGCAGAACTGCCGCGACGCTCGCAAGGCCTTGTCGCTGATGAAGCCGACCAATCGCCACTATGCGGGTACACAAGCCATCGAGCGGAACAACTGCCCTGCGCCACGCTCCAACGCTGAACCGAGCGGAGGCGAGAACAAGCCGCAAGGCGTCGACTACTATTCCACCCTTTCGTGCGATCAGCTTTGGACGGAGCGCAATGGCATACTGGCGCGACACGGCTATTGCTTCCAATCGCAACGCGCGATCGCTGCGTTCGGCAAAGGCTGCTCGCCACCCTACGGAAAACTGCCGGACAATCTCTCCCGGGTGGTCAATGATATCAAGGGCTGGGAACAGCGCCGTGGTTGCGGCTGAGACATGCGGTTGCCATTGACAAGGCTGGTAAGCATGACGTCAGAACCTACACATGAGGTCAGAAACAGCCTGATCGACCCCGTCCGATCGTTTCGGCTGCTTGACGACCGGCTGCTTTGGCAGGAGGCCGGCAGCCAGCGGGAGCGCCGCTACGCCGACATTACGTCTGTGCATCTGATTGCCTATCCGGGCTACGGCGGGCAACCGCTGCAATGCACTTTGACGGATCGAGACGGAAAAAAAATCAAGATCCGCTCACACAGCTATGTCAGTCTCGGTAACTTCCAAGACCGCACAGCGACCTATGGACCATGGATCCGCGCGTTGCTCGCAAACCTCGAAGCGAAGGGGCATGGCGTGGGATTTTATTACGGCAGCAACATCATGCGAGCCGTCTGGTCGACCCTCTTCTGGCTCAGTGTGCTGGTTCTGGTCGGATACATGTTCGCCTTGATCGGTGGAGCTGGGCGATCCGTCGGCACCATTGCGCCTATGGCGTTCGTCGCAGTTTTCCTGCCCGTGTCCTGGCTGATGATTAGGCAGAACCGGCCTGGAACGTTCGATCCCAAATCGCCACCTCCCCAAATGCTCGGCATGTAGCGCTACCCATGCGTCGCGCGGTCTTTGGAACAGATGGCCATCTGCTGATTGGCCCCGCGCGATCAGATCCACTCGCGCATAAATCGCCAGAACCCATGCCAGCCTCAATTCGCCCTAAGCATGCTGCATCGCGGCGATCGCGGTTATAACGCCGATCGGCGCGACGAGCATGAAAAGCACACGCACACTGATTATCCGTGTCTTCGGACGGTCGCTGCTGGCCCGACCCTTCCAGTCGTAGGCGGAGCGATGATCAACGCGATCGATCGAGGAGCTGCCGAAGTGCGACAACCTGTCACCCAATGTCTCTTGCTGGGGGTTGGGCTGCCAGTCGGCCGACCTGTTCGAACTCACCCCCTTGACCCGTTCCTGCCATCGCCCCGTCCTGCGGAGCGTTCACAAACTACGTCCGCGGCTTTTCACAGAACACCTATCGCGGTCTCGTCTCGGCGCACCGCAAGGCGACCGCGCTCTCGTTCGATGCTGACGAAGAGAACGAAATGAGACTGGGCCGCGTGTGTACGTACTCGAATTGCCAACGGGTTATCGCATGCAGGCAATGAGACTCGGCGTGACGGTGTAGCTGATCGGACTTTGTGCAGCGCAAAAGACGCGCTGAGTTGCTGACGCCCTGCTTGCGTGCTATTCAACTGGTCGTACCGCTGCTCGCGACGTATCACGCAAATTGGGGGAATCAGATGACTTCAGTACGCGCAATCAATACCCTGGGTGCGGCATTGGGAATAATCTTATGTTCGGTTTCGGCAGGGCACGCCGCAGATTGCAAAAAAAATGGCGTTATGATGGAGCAGATTGCATGCATCGAAGCACAAAATGAAACCGATGCTAAGGCTCTAGGTGCAGGCTGGCGGCAGGCTTTTGAAAAAATTCAAAGGGAGTGCGCTAAAGATTGGCCAGGGGGCGGATCGGGAGGACGTGAAGATCGGGCGACTTGCGTGGCGGGCAAGATCAAGAAGGCTGCCAAAAAGGGATGAAACGGTAATTATGGCGGAGGCGCCGCCTCCGCCCCAACGGACTGTTTAGGGATCGAATATTACGTCAGTTTTCACACTCTGCCATCATTATGGCGTTAAGGGGGAGTGAGGGTCCGCGCCACTCTAAAACCGTTATAGGATTGTCGCCACCCGCCCATTTGGTTGCGATATGTGACACTTTGGTGATCATCATCTGCACTAAAGTGCCCCCCTCTCAATACGCGGTAGCAATCGTCGCTGGCAGGAAGACTGGCGCCGGTTGTTGGTGCCGTCTTGTATGCATCTTTGTCGTAACAGTCTTCAACCCATTCTGATACGTTACCCAGTGTATCATAAAGGCCGAATTTATTCGGCTCCTTTCTCCCGACCTCCCGCGTCGCGTCCGTATTGTACCAAGCGTACCGGCTCATCTGTTCGCTGTCATCCCCATAACCAAATCGGCTTTGCGAGCCTGCGCGCGCTACGTATTCCCATTCTGCCTCAGTTAGCAGCCGATAATCCGCTCCAGTATGCCTTGATAGCCAAGCTACGAATGACTTCGCATCTTCCCAATTCACATTGATTACCGGGTGGCGACCCCGACCAAATTGGGGTGCCGCAGCGCCTTCTTTCTCGCAGCCACCATGAGCAACGCACCCATCCCACTCAAAGAACGTCACCTCGAAACGGCCAACAGCAAATCGGTAATTTATCTTGACGGTGCGAGTGGGGGCTTCGTCTTCCGGACTGTCGGAATGGTCTGAGCCCATAACGAACTCGCCTGGGGCAATTGCTATCATTTCGGGACAACTAGCGCACTCCTTGAAAGCCTCCCCAAAGTGCAAGTTCTTCTCCCGGTCTCTAGTGAGAAATGTGGGTGCGTACAGGTCAGTTAAGCGATTGGCTTGCACTCTAAGGAAGTGCGGCTCGAGAGCCCCGGTCGCCGCGAGTACGCCAACGCTGAGCAGAAATATGGCTAGCGCAGCAGTTAACGCCATTACCCGTCGTTTCCGCTGGGTCTCGGCTTGCCGACTTTGAATAATAAACGCGTGGTGATCGTCACTGGGGGCCGGTGCTTTCGCTGGGCGCGTGATGATCCAAAGCTCCGCTACTTTTAAGTCCGTCCCGCGCAATAGTTGGTCTTTACTACGATCTTGAGATGTCCATCGGCGGGCGAGCACGCCAATGCGAGTGTGTTCCCGGATCCATTCGATATTCGTCTCTAGTGTTGAAGCGATATCACCGACGGCCTCGTCAAAATCGCCTGTTGCGCCGGCTGTAGGATTTGGTGTAAAAAATATGTAGTTTAGCTGGGTCAGTCCTTTAGGAGGTCTCAAGCCTTCTAGGCTTTCAATCACTATTGGCAAGAAGCGCTTTCTTAAGCTCTCGCCGAATTCTACTTCGTCTTGACACACCTTCGACCCTATCGATGCGCGACTCAGAACAAAGATGATAGTGTCACACTCGCTGATTAACTGCTGAATGCGTTTCCACCATGCTTCACCCTTCTCTATTTCTGTGCGGTCAATAGCTGCGTCGATCCCGCGTGCCTTAAGTGCGGACTGCAAGCGGTCAACAAATTCAAAGTCTCTCCGCGAATAAGAGATGAAGACTTTTAGCCTCGATGAGGTGGTCGCGCCACTTTCCATTTGTGTCCCCATTTGGGCGTCGGTTTTCTGCTGCCGATAGCAAGGCGGGCGTTCAGGCCAAGCAATACACCTCGGTCATGGCAGTGTGCGGAGTGCCAAGGAGTTAATGAGTACCACAGTTGCGTTCTCAGGAAGAATTGGTGATGCTCATTACCCCACGCGGATTGGCGCCTTCATTGGATCTGCATTCGGGAAAAACGCCGAAGGACCACCTATGCCAGCTTGGGGGCGCCCCCGCCTATTCTTCTGCCACCGCGGACGTCGGCTATGGTACCAACGAGCTACAAATCTTCAAGGACCCCGTGACGGGAACTGGGATGCACCCTATTGGCCCGAGGGAGAAGTACAGCCCCCGGCGCCGTGACGACGCGATCGGGGGCAGAGCTGCCGTTGTGCGACATTCTGGCGCATCATGTCTGTAGCTGGAGGAGGACCGACCGCAGTCGCACCACCTCGCAATCGTCGAGGCTGACCCGACTCGGACTCCGTGCAGGAGCGCAACACTTGCGTTGCAATTCTGCGGGACAGGCAACAAGCAATGGGTGCAAAGCAGCGAGCCTTACACAGGTACTGGCAAAGGTTCCTGCGCTCAGCAGCCCGAGCGGAGCATCATGCAGAGGAGCCGGTCACCTATCGAGGTCAGGTAGACGAGCCAAATGGCGCTGGCGGTCAATGCTCCGGCGATGAACCAGGTTACGCGTTTCATCGAAGTCCCCCGGCTGCGGACTGGCCCCTTGAATTCATATCCCGGATGGTTTCTTGCGCCATTGGAGATCTGCTTTCCCCATTTCGTAGCCCAGCTGATACAGTTTTCGCATATACTCTTTGTCAAAAGCTTCTTTAGCCTTTTCCTGAAACGTCGACGGAATGCTTATTTCGTTGTAGTCCACACCATTCTTTTCCGACCTCAGATACAGCTTGATGAGATCGCCTTCCAGTTGCTGCTTGATCAATGTTGCCATCGATCGTCCGACGATCGCCATGGTTGTCGCCTGGGTCGTATCGGGAGCCGGACCGGTCTTGTCGTTGGCGATAACGTAGAGTTTCCGTTTCCAGCCAGGATTGCCGAACGCCTTGAGGTTGGCGTTCTGTGGAATGAGGAAAGCGTTGTCGGTCGTGCCGCCATCAACGTGCATTTCTTCGTAAGTCTTGCCGTCTGCGGACACCTTGACGAACACTGGCGGGAAGAGACCCGGCAACGCTGCGGAGGCGAGTAGCACGGAGCGGAAAAGCTCCAGCGCTTCCGGAGTTCCGCGCTGCGCAATCTGGCCCATGTTCCAGATCACGGGGCGGTCGGCGTCAATGTTTGTCGTACCAACCAACAGGCGGCGGCCCTTGGCGTGCTCGTCGGCGATGGCCTTGAAGAGCTTCGGATCCACGTACTTCGCGATCATCTCTCGCAACGGGGTGGTATCGGTCAAAGAGCTTCCGCCCGCGAGACCAGCAAGCACTTGAGGTCGTACGAGGTCGCGGGTCGAATACTCGGTATAGATTTCACGAAGCTGTTTGTCGTAGGCCGGTCCAAGGAATGCAAAGGGCGCCATCAAGGCGCCGGTGCTGACGCCGCTGACAATCTCGAATTCGGGTCGGGTTCTATAGGCGGTCCATCCGTTGAGGAGCCCTGAACCGAACGCACCGTTTGATCCGCCTCCCGACAGGGCAAGATAGGACACCACGAGGTGTCTGTCTTTGAGAAGACCCGGGCGCCTTTCCTTGATCTGCTGGAGTCGATTGGCTGCCTCGCGCTTGAGCAAGGGCTGCTCTGTGTCTCCCCACACGCGAACGGGACCCTGGCCGACTGCCTCCGTGACCTCGACATGATCACTGAGTTCGGTTGGGACAGCGATGCGCGGCACCGAGGCACATCCCGCAACAACCATGGCGGCGCCAAGTGCGACACTTAACACCCACCACCTGCGCAACATAATCTTCCTCAGCCACCGAATTTGAGACAGGTCCTATCCAAACCGTCCAGCAACCAATTCAGGCCTTTCGGGCGAGCGCCAAGACCGAGGCCTTAAGGACAGTCAGGAACTGCTGGAGGTCTTCTCGCGCCATACCTGACATTTTTGCCTGACAGCTCGATTGCTCGAAGAAGCTCGAAACTTGTTCCGGCGTTGGGCCAGTCGGTGGCAGGTGCCGCCGCAAGACGTCAGCGAGGATCGCTTGCTTTGCCTCCCCCACCCTGCGACTTGCCGCGCTCGAGGCAGGCCCCAGCCCCTTTTCGAAATCAGCGGCGTCCGGCATCGCCCGCATGATCTCATAGGTCGGCCAAATGCCGACCCGGAAATAGCTGTCGAGGTTCGTGCCAAGGTCACTCTCCTTGGCGAATGCAGTGCGCAGCTCCGTGTACACGCGGTTCGCGATCAAATCGATCGCGGCAGCCATGATCCCGTCCTTGTCCTGAAAACGGTCATAGAGCGTCTGTCGTGACACGCCGGTCGCCTGTGCGATGTCAGCCATCGTCGTCCGCTTCATGCCGTAGCGGGCCACCACTGAGATCACAGTGTCCAGGATTTGAGCATCTTCGGGTTCCATAGCCTTTCAGTAATGCGAAGCGCGGGCAGGTTCAATCCAGACATTTTGACGCTTGACGCCTTTCTGTCAAGATGTAAGGTGCGCTGCCGTTCTGGGAGAACCGCGGACGGCCACGGCTTCATCGGAGTTGTTCTGTCATGCGGAAAGTTCTTCGTGCGTCCCTCAAGGCGCTCCTGATGACGATTCTCACCTGTTTGCCAGCCGTTGCGCAGGACACGCGCCCGAATATCCTTCTCGTCCTGTTCGACGATGTCGGCTTCATGGACTTCGGTGCCTACGGCAGCGACACGCGGACGCCGAACATCGATCGGCTCGCGAAGACTGGCGTGATGTTCTCGCGGTATTACACATCGCCGTTCTGCGGGCCGAGCCGCGCCATGCTGCTGACCGGCATGGACAACCATCAGGTGGGGATGGGCACGCTGGTTGAGACTGTAACGCCGGAGATGCGCACGTCTCCTGGCTACTCGATGACGTGGCAAGACGGGCAAAAGACGATCGCCTCAGAGCTTTCCAAGGCGGGATATCAGACCTTCGTCACCGGAAAATGGGGGATCGGGGAGACTGGCGCGAACTTGCCCCACAAGTTTGGCTTTGACCGGTCCTACGTGATGGACGCCACTGGCGGCAGCAACTATGACGCGAGCCCTTATCTGCCGGGCTATGATGACGTCGATTGGTTCGAGGATGGCAGACGGGTCCAGCTACCGAAGGATTTCTATTCGTCACGCACCCTCGTCGACAAGCTGGCGGAGTACGTCGATGCTGGCGATCCCAAGCGGCCGTTCTTCGCCTTCCTGTCGCTGCAGGCCGTTCATATTCCTGTTCAAGTGCAAAAGTCCTACATCGATCGTTACAACGGCGTGTTCGACGCCGGTTGGGACGTGATGCGCCAGCAGCGGTTGGAACGAGCAATCAAACTTGGCCTCGTACCGCCGACGACCAAGCTTTCACCGCCCCCTCAAGGGCATCGCGCGTGGGCCAGTCTGACGCCGGCCGAACGGGCGCTCGCTGCCAGGGAAATGCAGGTAAACGCCGGGATGATGGAGGCCGCTGACGAGCATATCGGGCGGCTTCTGGATCATCTCAAGGCGTCTGGCAAATTGGAGAACACCATCGTCATCGTGACGTCCGACAACGGTGCGGAATCCGCGGTCACGGGATACAAAGGCTTGCAGAACTTGGTCGTTGACGGGATCAAGCGGATAGAGGGGTTCGATACGTCACCTGAAAACCTTGGCCAACCTCGGAGCTTGACGGCCATTGGCCCAGAATGGGCCTCAGTGTCGTCCGCCCCCTTCAATCTTTACAAGTTTTACGCCAGTGAAGGTGGGCTACGCGTGCCGTTGGTGATCGCCGGCAAGAGCATCAGTGCGTCCGGCATTCAGCATGCGCCCGTGCACGTCGCCGACCTCGTGCCAACACTGTTGGACGCTGCCGGCGCGCGCTATGACGCCGGCTCTTTCTATGGGCGTAGCTTCATGCCGGTTCTGTCTGGGCAGTCTACAACGACCTATGGCGCAGACACTGGCTTCGGGTTCGAGGTCAGCGGCAACGCGGCGTTGTATCGTGGAAATTGGAAGATCACTCGCGTTTCCAAGCCGGTCGGCGACAGCCAATGGCGACTTTATGACTTGTCGGTCGATCCTGGTGAAACGACAGATCTTTCAGTCCAGAAATCGGATCTCTTTCAGAGCATGCTTGCCGAATACAAGTCCTACTCGCAAAAAGTCGGCGTGTTCGAGTTGGGGCCCGACGATTATGCTACGAAGCAGCTCTTCAAGAACATCGCGACAAAATCACTGAAGAAGTATTGGCCGTATTTGCTGGGACTACTCTTGGTACTCTTCGGCGCCCTCTATGCGGTTTTCCGACTGATCCGGTTTACGGTCCAACGTGCGGCACAGTGACGTCCGCTGTCACGCAAACTCGAGCGCCAGAAGCGGCGCCGGATGCATGAGACTCAAGTACGGAGAAGATCATGACTTGGCTGATCATTGTCGGCGTGCTGCTCGCCGCTCTCGCAACCGCAATCTATAATTTGCCGAAGATCCTGGCAATCATGGGCCTGCACCGGCATTACACCATTCCAGATTTCAATTTGAAAGGGCGGCGCGCGCTGGTGGTGTGCACAAGCCACGACCGCCTTGATCCCCTCAAAAGGGCCACTGGCGCCTTCGGGTCGGAGTTCACCGTTCCCTACTATGCGTTCATCAATGCGGGGATGGATGTCGAGATGGCCTCTCCCAAAGGAGGCAAGATCCCAATCCAGCCGCCGTCCTGGTCATGGCCGCTCGCCTGCGCCGATGATCGCCGGTTTATGAAGGACAAGGATGCCATGGCGAAGCTGAACAACTCCAGGAAGATCAGCGACATCAGGCCGGATGAATACGACGTCATCTTTATGGCCGGCGGCTGGGGGGCCGCCTATGACCTGATGCAGAGCGAAGACCTTGCCGACCTCGTCACCCAGGCCAATGCCCAGGGCAAGATCCTTGGCTCGGTTTGTCACGGCGCGTTGGGCCTGTGCAGCGCAAAGGGAATCGATGGTGAACCCTTGGTCAAGGGCCGACGCGTCACAGGTGTGACCAATGCTCAGATCAATCACTTTGGCATCGCCGTCACGCCCAAGCATCCGGAAGAAGAGTTGAGGAGGGCCGGCGGCCTGTTCGAATGCCAGCACGGTTGGCGCGATCCTTTCGCGACCCACACGACCATCGACGGCAACCTGATCACCGGTCAGAACCAGAACAGCGGATACGAGACGTCACATCGTATTCTCGAAAAGATGGCGACCCAAAGGAACCCGTAGTTTCGGAAAAATCCATCGCCTCCCGGAGAGCGGGGATATCCTGAGACATACCGTCGTGTGCGACAACCTCGTCACCAGCCGGAACCAGACCAGTGGGTACGACACGTCCCTTCGCATCCTGGAACCACTTGCGGCCAAATGACATGCGCTTCGGCAAAGGAAAGTTGCTTGCGATCGCGGTTACTGCCGTTATCGCGCTTGCCGCGGGCGCGGTGACCGGTCTCGGGCCGTTTGGCGGCAGTCCAACCGGTGCCAGAGCCTGCGTGCTCAATCAAGGCGATCTTGGGCGCTTTGTCTATATATTCGGGGGCGGGTTCGTGCAGGGCGCCGAACCCCTGTACCCGGAAGAGGGCTCGCCGAAAAAGGTTTTCGTCTCGCCGTTTCGCCTGCATGCTCATGAAGTGACAAACAGCCAGTTTGCGGCCTTTGTGGCGGCAACCGGATACGTGACTGAAGCTGAACGAAGCCAGGGTTCCGCTCAGTTTGTCGAAAGTGCAACACCCCAAGTGTTCCTCTCATGGTGGAAAGTCGATCGTGGCGCAACCTGGAAAACGCCAACAGGCGCCGGCTCCAATCTCGATGGCCTGGCGCTGCACCCGGTCGTACACGTGACACTCAACGATGCGCGCGCTTATGCGAAATGGGCGGGCGGGCGCATTCCAACCGAGGTCGAGTGGGAGTACGCAGCAAGCCTCGGTCTGTTTGACCCCAATGACCCGGAGTCTGGGATCAGAGGACCAGATGGCGCGCCGCGCGCCAACATCTGGACAGGCCTCTTCCCTGTGATCAATTCAATGCGCGATGGTTTTGCAGGAACGGCACCGGTTGGTTGCTTCCCCCCCGGACTAACGGGCGCCTACGACATGATCGGTAATGTCTGGGAGTGGACGGACAGCCAATTCGCGCCAGCAGTCCCCAGGTTCACCATCAAGGGCGGGTCATACCTATGCAGCGAGAACTATTGCCAGAGGTATCGCGTTGCTGCGCGGCAGAATCTCGAAGCGGACTTCAGCACCGCCCATGTCGGTTTTCGAATCGTGCAAGACATTGAGTGACCTGTGTTGCGCGACGGATTTCGGGACTGCCAGTAGGCAGGCATTCGGTTCGTGCCGAATGAAAGGGAAGTGCTAATGATCATCAACAATGGGGCCCAGAGGGCCACAATCTCTGCCGCAGCAATCGGATCTGCGGCGGGTCTTGTTTTTGCCTTTGCGTCCGCAAGCGCGTTTGCCCAAGAGGCCGCAGGCGTGCGCGGCCACATCCTCTCGGCCTTCTATGGCCTCGACAACTCGCGGCGGATACGTGTGCGGACACTTTTACCGTGCCGCGGTGTCAACGGCAGAGACGGCATGCCGGTTATCTTCTCCGAGGAGATCGATAGCAGAACGCTCGATGCACAAAATTTCCGGATCACTACGGCGTCGGGAAGAATCGGCCGGATAGGATGCGTGACGCTCCGGCCGGCAGATGAGCCAGGCGAGAAACGGACCGTTCTTATGATCGGCGAATTTGGATCAGTCGACGATCCACCCGTGAAAGTGGAAATTGTCGGCGGCTTGATGTCCCTTGATCGCAAAGTGAGTTTCAAGGGGGCCAAATCTGATGTGATCCCCCTCGAAGCCGGACCGACCATGATTCTGGCGGAGGTGATACCGCAACAGAATTGGCGCCTTGGCACGCGCGGCAACTGTCCTCGCAGCGGGGTCAGAAGCGTTGTGCGGGTCACCTGGGCAGGCGGCATCACCAAACCCGGTGGCGCAGAAATCGATGGTAAGGAACGCCAGCTCTATCGCGTCACGGTCCACAAGGCCGACGGCGGCTTGGCGACCGTCACGCCAATTGCGGTCGCAGACCTGAACGATAATGACAACAATCACGAACTCTGTGTTGGGGCCGACGGGCAACCCGTGAGCGTCTTTTTTCCGGCGGGAGCGCTAGCGGATCCAAATGGTGATTTGAACCCCGAAACGGAGGTTAAAGTCTCTGTCGGTCGCTCTTGATTCCGGTATTCGGGCGGACGTCGAGCAACGCGATCGTGCATTGGACGTCACGGCGGTTGGGAAAAAAACGAGTCTAGCATCGAGACGAAAAATGAAACCAGATGGGCGTGGCTACTGACCGAGTTTTTCCGAATTGCATCGGGTGATCGTGTGGGTGCCGGACCGTGTCGCAACAGAGACGTTGCGCACACGTTGAGCCGGCTTTCGGCCAGGCGCGTCCATGGCGGGGACTCGGTGTGCAAGCACTGCAATGTACGGCGTGTCCCCAGGACCGACGTTGTCTGCCACGACGTTCGCAGATTTCGGTTGCAGCGCAGAAAACATCGGGCAGTGAAGCCCGCGGCGGATGGACCCGAAAAGCACATGCCGTCTGATCGTCCTTGTCTGAGGACTTCCGGAGTTGGCCCACTACAGACAGTCTGCCTGTCGTTCCGGCCTGACGCGACAAGGTGGACAGCGGACTAAATGCGGCGGAACGCCGCACCGATCTGCTGCTGATGGTGGGCCGACCAGCGTCGGCGAGGCCCGATAACGGTGGGTCGTGAGCCACAAGAGAAGTCACGAGGTCGGAGGAGCTCGCGCAGCCTCGGTCCGCCCGTCTTACGAATTCACGCGCGAATTCGTTAGGCTACCTCCACCCCCAACCTCGTGTGCGAGCGACTTGGCAGCCACCACGCCAACCCCTGCAGTGACGCCGTACACCGACAGCCTCACGGCGACCCGTTGCGCTCGTAGAACTTCCGGCAGAACCCGACAAACGCCTTGCCGGCGTCTTTCGGCGCATCAAGCCCGCCGTCGATCATCCAGTGGCGCCACTTGTCTTCGAGCACATGGACATCCCAACCAGGGGCCACCTGTCGGGCGTCGTGATAGACCTCGGGGTCGAGCGCGAAACGGTGCAAGCCGGCGGCGCCTTCGATTTTCTCCTGCGCCTTGCGGGATGTGAAGATGACCATGTCCTTGTCGTTCAACTGAACCTCATAGTCCGGCAAGTGGTTGGATTCCATCAACTCACGCAGGTTGAACCGGAACTTCCGCAACGTGTCGGCGGTGCCGCACTTCTTGCGCAGCAAGTCGAGCCCGATCTTCCACTCGAACTGGGCGCCGCAATGCTTGCGGGCAATCTCGTAGATGCGCCGATCGATCGGCTTCCTCAGCCGGAAGTAGTCGGCATGGAGGGTGAGCACCTCCTGGGCCTCGATGGCGCGGAAGAACCAGTCGGACAACTTGATGCGCAGCTCGGTCACCCGTCCGGATTTGGGGTCGCGCGCCACGCTGGCGCTATCCACCAGTCCGAAGATGTGGCGCTCCTCTTTGCCGGCGGTCTTGATGTTGGTCTGCACCTGCGTGCCCTGCAACCGCGCCAGCGCCTCACCGAGCAACTCGTAGTCCCTCCCCCCGGTGTGCCGGTTGGTGAAGACGAGCACGTCACGGGCGGTCAACAACAGCTCCTGCGAGATGGGCCGGCCCATCTTGCGGGCGGCCATCAGCTGGCTGGTGGCGAAGATCAGAATGTCCTTGTCGTAGATGGTGGCAAGCCCCTTCACGCTCGGTACGACCTCCAGCCAGGTGTTGCCGTTCTCATAGCGGCGAATGCGCCGATCAGGCTTGGTGGTAAGCGCGAAGAACGGATGCTCCATCGACGCCATGTCGTCCTTAAGGACGGCATCGGCTACGTCGCAGAGGAATAGCTCGCGCTGAGGGTGACGGACCGGAAGCAGCGGCGCACTCGCCTCGTCACCGGACGGCGCGATGGAAGCGGGCAAGGTCTCGTGCAACATAGTTTAGAATTCGGGACATCGCGAACTCTGTCAATAGAATTCGTGATATCGCGAACAAACGGGACATTATTCGTGACATCGCGAACATATGCCTCTCATACGGGACATCGGGAACAATCGGCATTTATTCGTGACTTCAGGAACGCGCCAGCATAATGCGGGACTTCAGGAACACCCAACCATCCAACGGGACTTCGCGAACGCTGACGACGAATACCTCCCTCGACGAGCAATCGGCCGCGACGCCTATCCCGAGCGGTCCTGGACGTGTTTCTGTACCACTCCCCTTCCCTGCGTCATGGGAACCGTCGAAAAGCGTCGTAGGATCGCGCCCTGCCGCAACGGGACTTCAGGAACAATTCGGCGGGATTTGCGGACGCTGCTGCGGGACATCGCGGACGCCTGGGGATAACTAACCCCGTAAATGCAAGGCGTTACAATGAATTCCGGGAGCTTAACCTACCTTAACAGAATATATAACACACCCACTCCGATCACCGAGACATCGCAAGAGCCTACCATAACTGAGTGGTGTATGGCTGGGAATGGATGGAGATGTGGAAAGGATGTCGATATCGGCTCATCGGACCCGCAACAAAGGATTCAGGATTTATAACGTTGGGCAAGGTATTGACGGCCTATCGGCCGGAATTCTGTTGAAGGTGATCGTCAACGTTCAGGCCTCTGGGAACGACGTTGCCAAAATCTCTCGGACGATGTCCGAGATCTGCGTCCCCTTCTGGGCGCAGTCGACCTTGATGCGGCGATGCAGGTCCTCGGGGATGTCGACGGTCAGCCGCTTGGTCGGACCGCTGGGCGCAGCTGGCGCGACCGGCTTCGCGGTCTCGATGGCGCCGACCCAATCCTCGGCGGGCTTGGCGAACGGTACGGGGTTCTTGAAGGCGATGGTCTTGCTGCTCATGCGGCGGCTCTTTCGTTGGTTGCGATTTTAAGGGCGTCTGCCAGCTCGAAGATTTCCCAGGCGGCCGGCGAACTGGGCGCGGTCTCGATAACGGTCAAACCTTGGGCGGCGGCCTCGGCGAAGGCGACACGCTGCGAGATCTTCGGTTTGAGCAGCGGGAACGGGAACTGGGCAAACGCCGATGTCACGTCACGGGCAATCGCCGTGTTTCCGATTTTACGATTGATCACAAATGCGGCTGCAATTTCCGGCCGGAACTGCTGGGCCTCGGTCACCAGGGCGACGATCTCGGCGCACGACCACACGTCGAACGGCGACGGCTGCACCGGAATCAGCACGTAGTCGCTGGCGAGGATGGCCGAACGGGCCAACTCGTTCACACGCGGCGCACCGTCGATCACCACCAGATCGTAGTCGGCGGCCACCGCCGGCAATTCTTTGTGCAGGGTCGGTTTCGCCATGCCGACGACGGCAAAGATGGGCTTGGCCTCGCGCACGCTGGACCAGGCCATGGCGCTACCTTGCGGATCGGCGTCGACGAGCAGCACCTTGAGCCCTTCCCTGGCGTAGGCAGCGGCTAGGTTGAGGGCGAGCGTGGTCTTGCCGACGCCGCCCTTCTGCTGAAGGACACCGAGGATCATGAAATGCGACTTTCTTAGATTGCGGTTGACCGGCGACCCGCCTCTGCGGCGAACCAGCTTTCCTTAGGTGCGACAGTGCGGTTATGAGCCGGTACGGTCAAATGCATTGCCGCAAAGGCGACCACCCACTGTTGCGGACTTGCTGCACGGCGCAGATGCGGCGAAGCGTCAACGCACAAACTCTGACAGGCGCACTTACGCAACTGCGCTCGTGAGATAGAGCGGCAATCCGACTCAACGGAAAAACGCGACAGCGTGAAATCGTGCCATCGGACAAACGTACCATCGTAAAGTGGGGTTGCCGCCCTCACGGACATGCGGAGAAACACATGGGCGATGAGGCGGCTATGCGTGCCAGCGTAGAGCCGTAGGCCCGGTTATGCAGGCGCACCTGCCCGCCGCAGAGACGGAGATGCGCTACGACGACGATACGTGCTTGCGCCGCTACGACGATGCGCTTCGACGGCCCTTCGGCGCAGCCGAAATGATGGGCAAACTGCTACATGACCACGGCCGAATGGGCAACCTGCTTCACGATATCGAATGGACTGACCTTGGCCTCGATGATCGGGTGAGGATCTCTTACGGCGATTGGACCGCCAGCATCATCACACACACTCAAAAGGGACATACCGAGCTCCAGTTTCCCCCGGAAGGCTGTGTGTGTGGATAGTGTCGTTCCCGCTTACCGACTGGGATCGGGAGTGCAGATTGCGCCGGACTTCCCCTCCATACTGATATCGCAAGATCTTCAATCATGCCCCCCCCGAAATGTGGAGTATAATCGGAGAATCGCCGCCTGTGGCTGATCCAAAAAAATACGTCCCCGCCAAAGGTACGACGGGAACGCCTGAATGGCAGCACTGTCAGATGGCAAATTCGTCCTGGCTGGCGCCCTTGTCGAGTTTCGCCACGAGCCAGAGCGGCCTGCGCCCACGGCCGGACCACGTTTCACTCCGATTGTCGGGGTTCACGTACTTCGCCGCAACGGTCTTGCCACGCGCTGCGGAGCGCTCACCGTAGAGTTCGCTGAGTGACAGCCCCGCTTCGGCTAGCATCGATTCGACCTGTTGCTTCAGCTCACCCTTTTCCCGATCACGGGCCACAACAAGTGCCTTTTTCACTCTTGCCTCAAGCTCTTGCAGTTCCTTGAGGCTCATTCTGTCAATATTCAGGGCCATTTCGATTCTACCTGTTATGACTGAGGTGGGGGTTTTGAGCGGAAGTGATTTGCCTTCCTTGTGCTTGGAAATGCGCTTCACGGCAGGTGACTGGCGTGCCATTGATTGATGATCTCCTCGTGTTTTAGCGAAGGCTGCCGAATCGACCGCCGCAATTCGCTCGCCTCAGAAGTGGCTATAACCTGTTAAGAATATAAAAACAACAATTTATATTCGTCCACGTTGCGGCGTAGTGGCTGATGATGATCTATCGTGTGATCGCGACGATAATCCAGTCAAAAGCATCGTCATAGTGAACCTGCGACAACCGGCATTCGCTAAATTCCTAACACCCGACGTTCCTCCTCCCGGTCATCTTCCAGCACCGAGGCGAACGGGTCGTTGCCAGCCACGATCTGGCGCAGGGAGGCCTCCCAGTGAAGAAGAGCCGTGCGCTTGAGTTTGGTGAGTTCGGCGGCGCTGTAATGCTTGGCCGTGACGTTGCGCCGTTGGGAGTGGTTCAAGATGGCCCCGCGAATGAAATCCCCGTAGCCGAGCAACTCGAGATAGGACGAGCAGTTCCGGCGAAGATCATGCGGCGATATAGGGTTGGGCTGGTTTTCGCGATTCCGAAAATCAAACACCCATCGATCCGCTGCCGTCGAGGGCACTGGGTTGGTTGGTTCGTCCAAGGGACGTTGCGCACGGCGCAAGGCCGTGGCGAGGGCGTGGCCAGCTATCGGCGGAGTGTCGGTGGCGGTGGGATCGCCAACCGGGGATGGGAAGATAAATGCGCCTTCGGCATCGCCCATGGCGGCAGCGATGATCTCCCGTGACCACGGGGGAAGCGGAACGATATGCGGGCGTTGGCTTTTGTTGTCCGTGATGGTCCAGGTCGCGGCGTCAAGGTTGATGTTGGCTCGACGCATGGAAGCGACTTCGCTGGATCGTTGAGCCAGCAGGAGTTGCAACATCAGCATGCGTTGCGTAGCCACATCCATGGGCGCCTGCGGTAACCCGGCGATGAACTCCCGCATCTCCGGCACGGTGAGGATGCGATCGGACGGGTTCTCCTTGTAAAGGCGATGGCCCCGGGCTGGATTGCCGGCAGGCCAGGCGATCAGGCGTTGCGCCTCGGCCCAGCTCAGCATCGCCCGCATCGTGCGGATCATATGGTTGGCGGCAGTCGGGGTCGACGAAAGCGCCGTATGGGCGCGTTGGAGGATTGCGTAATCGAGTTTGGACGGCGGCAGGTGTCCGAACAGCTTGCGGCAGTGGGTATCGAACGAATGCTGGTAGGCGCTCGCGGAGTTTGGTTTGAGGTAGATGCGGACATGCCCGTTCATCCACGCTGCAAACAGATCGGCGACGGTGGTGAACTGTCGGTCGGTGTCGGGGAGGGGGTCTTCTCCCTTGGAGGCGACCGCGAGGTGCGCCAAGGCCGCCTTCCGGGCCTGGTCGACGGTCATAGGGCCAAAGGCGCCGATGACACGACGTTTGGATTTGGAACCCACTTGGTACGTCACGCAGAAGCTCACCCGGCCTTTCGCGGTGACTTGAACCCCGAAGCCGGTGAGCTGGTCATCACGGATGATTTGAAGGCTGCCGTTCGGTCTGATGCTGTCGAGAAAACGCTTGGTGATGGTGGGCATCCGTGACCCTCAGAAGCGAATCTGATGAA
>Ga0247831_1002751_pt1 | contig 27532 bp, 26 predicted proteins | sample LaCruzMarch2015__9_FD_192406 | JGI IMG/M metagenome (GOLD analysis project Ga0247831, IMG submission 192406) | Freshwater microbial communities from meromictic Lake La Cruz, Castile-La Mancha, Spain - LaCruzMarch2015_1m | ecosystem: Environmental > Aquatic > Freshwater > Lake | place: Spain...
GAACCTGCACAGCGATCTCCACCGTTCGTTCGGCCAGGTGGGGATGGGTACGATCCCGGCCCGGGGCACCACCCGCAAGCGTTCGACGAAGGCCGGAACCCCGGCGGGATCTCCGCAGTGCAAGGGCGTAACCTCGTCCAGTCAAATGCTGTCCCTGATCTTCGTCTCTACCCTGGTCCTCTCCCCTGCTTTGGCCACGGTGCCTCGCGCGCTCGCGATAAGCCCCACCAGGACGTCCGCGCCCGTCACAAGCGCGCCTCTGCTTCAGGGCGTGGCGGTGACGCTGGAATGTACGACGACGCCGCAGGGTCGCGTGGCCGGATGCTTCGTGCTGGACGAGGCCCACCACGGCCCTGGTTTCGGCGAGGCCGACATGGCCCTCATGCAGGACGCCGAGATCGAACCGGCGGCAGAGCCCTTCCAGTTCGTGCGGACGATCCAGTTCATCCCCTGACGCGGCGCATTCGCGGTTGCAATATGTGACAGTCCGACAGTTGCGCCTGTCGCGCCCCGCGCGCATCTGGCCCCCATGACCTCCCCTGACGCCGCCTCCCCCGCCGCCAGAGGGCCGGGGTTTCCCGAATTCGTCTGCCTGATCGCCTCGATGATGGCGATCAACGCCCTGTCGATCGACATCATGCTGCCGGCCCTGCCGCAGATCGGCGAGGCGCTGGGTGTGGCCAACGAAAACAGCCGGCAGTGGGTGATCACCGCCTATCTGCTGGGGTTCGGGGCGCTTCAGATCGTCTACGGGCCGCTGGCAGACCGCTATGGCAGAAAGCCCCTGATCATCGCGGGCGTCGGCGTCTTTGTCGTCTTCAGCGTCATCGCCATGCTGGCCCCTAGCTTCGAGACCCTGATCCTGGCCCGTATCGGCCAGGGCATGGGCACGGCCGCGACGCGGGTTCTGGCGGTGTCGATCGTGCGTGACCGCTACTCGGGTCGGACCATGGCCCGGGTGATGTCCCTGAGTTTTCTCGTCTTCCTCGGCGTCCCCATCATCGCGCCGACGCTGGGTCAGGCCATTCTGCTGGTGGCCCCGTGGGAAGCGATCTTCGGCGTTCTGGCCGTGGCCGGGGCGGCCCTGATGGCCTGGGTCTTCGTCCGGCTGCCCGAGACCCTGCATCCCGAGAACCGCCAGCCGGTCGAGGCCGGCCGGATCGCCCGCGCCTTTGGCGAGGCCGTCACCAATCGCCAGTCGATCGGCTACACCCTGGCGATGACCGCCATCACCGGAGCCCTGTTCGGCTTCATCAACTCCTCGCAGCAGATCTTCTTTGACGTGTTCGAGGCTCCCGAACTGTTCGCCGGGGCCTTCGCAGGCATCGCCGCGGGTATCGCCGTGGCCTCGATCCTCAATGCCAGACTGGTGGAGCGGCTCGGCTCGCGGCTGATCGGCCACGCGGCCCTGCTGGGGTTCATCGCCTTTGCGGCGATCCATGCCGCCGTCGCCCTCTCCGGTCATGAAACGATCTGGACCTTCGCCGTGCTCCAGGGCCTGACGATGTTCTGTTTCGGACTTCTGGCCGGGAATTTCGGGGCCATGGCCATGGAGCCGATGGGCCATATCGCCGGGACCGCCTCCTCGGCACAGGGCTTCATCTCGACCATCTTCGGCTCCCTGACCGGCTTCTTCATCGGCCAGCAGTTCGACGGCACCGTCGCGCCCATGGCCATCGGCATTACCGTGTGCGGGCTCATCGCGCTGGTCTTCGTCCTGGTGGCCGAGCGGGGGCGGCTGTTCGTGGCGCGGAATGCGTCCGGCCTCGCCAGGGCGCGCTGACGACGTCCGATTCTGACGCAGCCGGGTGCTAGGTCGAGCGCGCTGAGGCCGGCTTTCCCCGGCCTGTTTCAGACGTTTCAGACGTTTCAGACTCTGTTTCCTTAACCGGCGCGAACCTTGATCCGTCCCGAGCGCCAGCCCTTGATTCCGCCACGCTTTCCGGGCTCGGTGCGCCGCGTCGTTTTCGGAGTTCGCCCATGTCTCGTGCCCGCCTGACCCTGATGGCCTCGGCCCTCGCCCTCGCCGCCGCCCTGTCGGCCTGCGATGGCTTCGGCGGACCAAGGTCCGACATGCCCCCGCTTCCCGCCTCGGCATCGGCACCGGTGACCTATGCGCGGGACATCCACTCCTACGCCCGGCCCCAGCTTGCCCGCGTCAAGCACGTCGCGCTCGATCTGGTCGCCGACTTCGGCACCCGAACACTCAGCGGCACGGCGACCCTGGACGTGACGGGCGAGGCCGGCGCGACCGAGGTCATCCTCGATACGCGCAACCTCGACATCCGCTCCGTCGCGGATGCCGAGGGCAACCCGCTGGCGTTCGCCCTCGGCGAGGACGACCCGCTTCTGGGCCGTCCCCTGACGGTCACGGTCCCCGTCTTCGAGGGCGACGCCGTCCAGAAGATCGTCGTCACCTATGCGACGCGGCCGGACGCCGCCGCCCTGCAATGGCTGACCCCGGCCCAGACGGCGGGCGGGGCCCAGCCCTTCCTGTTCAGCCAGGGCCAGGCCATCCTGACCCGCACCTGGGTCCCGACCCAGGACAGCCCCGGCATCCGCCAGACCTATTCGGCCCGGATCACGGTGCCCGAGGCGCTGAAGGCCGTCATGTCGGCCGAGATGCTGACCCCAGAGGGCGAAGAGGCGGACGAGGGGATGCGGACCTACCGCTTCCGCATGACCAATCCCGTCCCGCCCTATCTGATGGCTATCGCCGTCGGCGACCTCGCCTTCGCCGAGGTGGGCGAGGACGTGGGCGTGTGGACCGAGCCCGGCGGTCTGGACGCCGCGCGCAATGAATTTGCCGAACTGCGCCAGATGGTGGACGCCGCCGAGGCGCTCTACGGCCCCTATCGCTGGGGCCGCTATGATCTGCTGGTCCTGCCGCCGTCCTTTCCCTTCGGCGGCATGGAGAACCCGCGCCTGACCTTCGCCACCCCGACCATCGTCGCGGGCGATCGCTCGCTGGTGTCGCTGGTCGCGCACGAGCTGGCGCACAGCTGGTCCGGCAATCTGGTGACCAACGCCACCTGGGCGGACTTCTGGCTGAACGAGGGCTTCACCGTCTATTTCGAGAACCGCATCATGGAAGCGGTCTACGGAGTGGAACGGGCCCGGATGCTGCAGGTGCTGGGCTGGAACGATCTCCAGACGACCCTGGCCGACCTGCCCCCCGCCGATACGCGGCTGCGGCTCGATCTGACGGGTCGAGATCCCGACGACGGACTGACCGACGTCGCCTATGAGAAGGGCGCGGCCTTTCTGCGCACGATCGAAGGGATCGTCGGGCGCGAGCGCTTCGACGCCTGGCTGACGGGCTATTTCGAGCGGAACGCCTTCCGGCCCATGACGACGGATGGCTTCCTCGCCGACATCCGGGCCAACCTGATCCAGGGCGACGCCGCACTGGAGCAGCAGCTGATGCTGGACGCCTGGATCGACCAGCCGGGCCTGCCGTCCAACGCCCGGGCCCCGGTTTCAACCGCCCTGACGGCCGTGGACACCAGCGCCCGGGCCTTTTTCGTCGACAAGGGGCCGGCCTCGGCCATTCCGTGGGCCGGGTGGTCGACGCAGGAGCGCCAGCATTTTCTCGCCTGGCGTCCGACCGGGACCGCCGCGACCCGGGACTGGCTGACCCCGGCCCAGCTGGCCGATCTGGAGACCACGCTGAACCTGGCCAACGAAGGCAATGCCGAGGTCCTGTTCGCCTGGCTGCAGATTGCCGTGGCCCATCGCTATCAGCCGGCCGTGCCGACGCTGGAGCGGTTCCTGACCACCCAGGGGCGCAGGAAGTTCGTCCTGCCCCTGTTCACCAGCCTGTGGGCCGAGGGCGACTGGGGCAGACCCATCGCGACGCGGGTCTATGCCCGGGCGCGACCCGGCTATCACCCGGTGACCAGCGGGTCGGTCGACGATGTGGTGGGGGTGCCGGCCGGCTAGCCGCGCTCGGCGACCATCATGAAGTTGACGTCGGCGTCGGCGCTTTCGCTCCAGCGGTCCGTCAGCGGATTATAGGCCAGGCCGAAGGGCCCGTGGACCGCCACGGGCTCCCCGGACAGCATGCGCCGGATCTCCTCGGGCTTGAGGAACTGGTTCCAGTCGTGGGTTCCGGCGGGCACCCAGCGCAGGACGTACTCCGCCGCGACCTTGCCGAGCGCCAGCGACTTCAGGGTCCGGTTCAGCGTGGCCACCACCATCAGCCCGCCGGGCGCAACCAGACGGGAACAGGCGCGGATGAAGCTCTCTGGATCGGCGACATGCTCGATGATCTCCAGCACCAGGACGACATCGTAGGGCCCCGCGCCCTCGGCCTCGACCTGTTCGACGGTGGCCGCGCGATAGGCGATGTCGAGGCCCATCTGTTCGGCGTGGGCGCGACCGGTGCCGATGTTCTCGGACGAGGCGTCGATAGCGGTAACCTGAAACCCCATCCGTCGCATCGGCTCGGACACCAGCCCCCCGCCACAGCCGATATCGATCAGGGTGAGGCCCTCGAACGGACGCAGGGCCCGGGCGTCCCGACCGAAGCGCGCGACGGCGGTATCGCGGATGAAGGACAGCCGGGCCGGATTGAACCTGTGCAGGGGCGCGAACGGCCCGCGTGCGTCCCACCACTCCGCCGCCTGGGCCGAGAAGCGGGCGACGTCGGCGGGATCGATCGACGCGCCTTCGGCACGATCGGCCGGGTCAAGCCCGGCCGGGGCAGCCCGGTCATCAAAACCTTGACCGTTCGGGGGTTTGCGCATCGCGGAGGGGTCGTTAGAAGCGGCCATGGGCCGACAGGGTGAACCCCTTTTCCGACGTCCGCGCAACAGGGAGAGCCCGTCACGATGACGCGGCCTGCAGCCACCCGGCTGGTGATGAAATTCGGCGGCACCTCCATGGGCGACCTGGAGCGAATCCGCCGTGCCGCCCGGATCGTCGCTGCCGAGGTGCGGGCGGGTCACGCGGTCGCCGTCGTCGTTTCGGCCATGGCGGGCAAGACCAACGAGCTGGTGGCCTGGACCGACGGGGCGGGACCGCCGGGCGCGGGCATTCCCCTGACCGACGATGAATACGACGTGGTCGTGGCCTCGGGCGAGCAGGTCACGGCGGGGTTGCTGGCCCTGACGCTCCGGAACATGGGCTTTCGCGCCCGGTCGATGATGGGCTGGCAGGTGCCGATCATCACCGACGACGCCCACGGCCGGGCCCGCATCGAGGACATCCCCGGCGACGCCCTGGCCACCGCCGTCGACGGCGGCGAGATCGTGGTCGTGCCGGGCTTCCAGGGCGTGACGCCGGGCGGCCGGATCACCACCCTGGGCCGGGGCGGCTCGGACACCTCGGCGGTCGCGGTTGCCGCTGCCCTGGGCTGCGCCTGCGATATCTATACCGACGTCGACGGCGTCTATACGACCGACCCGCGCATCGAGAGCAAGGCCCGGCGGCTGGAGAAGGTCTCCTACGAAGAGATGCTGGAGATGGCGTCCCTCGGGGCCAAGGTGCTGCAGACCCGGTCGGTCGAACTGGCCATGGGCATGCGCGTCCCGGTCCGCGTCCTGTCCAGCTTCGTCGAGCCAGACGCGCATGGAAATCTTCCGCCGAAGTCCGGCACCCTGATCTGCGACGAGGAGGAAATCGTGGAAAAACGCATCGTGTCCGGCGTCACCATGAGCCGTGACGAGGCCCGCATCACCCTGCTGGGCCTGTCCGATCGCACCGACGCCCCCGCCGACGTCTTCACCCGCCTGGCCGAAGCCAACGTCAATGTCGATATGATCGTGCAGAGCCAGGCCCGCACCGAGGGCGCGGTCAACCTGACGTTTACGACTGGTCGTCGGGACGCCCAGCGCGCCGCAGATCTGATGCGGGCCGCGCAGGACCAGATCGGGTTCGAGCAGATCCGCGTCGACGAGGATGTGGCCAAGGTCTCGGTGGTGGGCGTGGGCATGCGCAGCCACGCCGGCGTCGCCCAGACCATGTTTCGCGCCCTGGCCGACAAGGGCGTCAAGTTCCAGGCCATTTCGACGTCGGAGATCAAGATCAGCGTTCTGATCGACGCCGCCTATGCGGAACTGGCCGTCCGGGCACTGCATTCGGCCTATGGGCTGGAAACAGTATAGGATTGACTGAACCCCGCCCTATCTTGGACGTGGGCAGGGAGACCGGATGGCCACAACGGGCGGAGCGATGACGAGGGGGCCACGCGTCCTCCTGCGCCAGATCCGCGAGGCCATGGCCGACGGCGGCCCGGCCCAGGGTCGCCTCGACGTCGTGGTGCGCACCATCGCCCAGTCGATGGTGGCCGAGGTCTGCTCCATCTACCTGCGGCGCGCGTCCGGCGAGCTGGAACTGTTCGCCACCCAGGGCTTGAATCCCGGGGCGGTCCACAACACCCGGCTGAAGCCCGGTGAGGGTCTGGTGGGGGAGGTCGCGCGGCTGGCCCAACCGATCGCGCTGTCGGATGCGCCCAACCACCCCAGCTTCTCCTATCGGCCGGAAACGGGCGAGGACCCCTACCATGCCTTCCTCGGCGCTCCGCTTTTGCGGGGCGGCCGGGCCATCGGTGTCCTCGTCGTCCAGAACCGGGCCGAGCGTCGCTATGATCCCGACGAAGTCGAGGACATCCAGACCATCGCCATGGTTCTGGCCGAGACGGTGGCGTCCGGCGAATTGCTGGCCCAGGAAGAGCTTCGCGACGTGGAGGTCGCCCCCCACAGGCCAGAGCGGATCAAGGGCCAGAGGTTCGCCGAGGGGCTGGCGTTCGGCCACGTCGTCCTGCACGAGGCGCCCCTGCCGCCGGAGCGCTTGCTGGCCGACAATCAGCAGGTAGAGGAAATCCGCCTGCGCGAGGGTCTGAACACCCTGAAGGCCTCGATCGACGCCATCCTCGACGGCGGCCAGGGCAAGCTGGCGGGCCAGTCCTTCGAGGTGCTGGAAACCTATCGCATGTTCGCCGACGACCGGGGCTGGAACCGGTCTCTGGAAGAGGCCGTCCGGGGCGGGCTGACGGCCGAGGCCGCGGTCGACCGGGTGCGCAACGAACACCGGGCGCGCTTTGCCCAGGCGCGCGACCCCTATATCAAGGAACGGCTGCACGACTTCGAGGACCTGGCCAACCGCCTCTTGCGGGTGCTGGGCGGAGAAACGCCGGGCCAGCGCGATCTTCCCGATGACGCCATTCTGGTGGCCCGTAACCTCGGGCCTGCAGACCTTCTGGAGTACCCCCGCGACCGCATCCGGGGCCTCCTCATGGAAGAGGGCTCGGCGGCCAGCCACGCCGCCATTGTCGCCCGCGCGCTGCAGATCCCGTGCGTCGGACGACTGCAGGGCGTGCGCGACCGCCTGAGCGAGGGTGACATCGTCATCGTCGACGGCGAGACCGGAGAGGCCCACCTGCGGCCCCGTCCCGACATGCTCGAGTCTGCACGGACCCGCATGGCCCTGCGCGACCAGCGCCAGGCCGAGTTCGCCAAGCTGCGGGACACGCCGGCCGTCACCCTCGACGGGGCCCGGATCACCCTGCTGACCAACGCCGGTCTTGCGGTTGACCTGGAGAACCTCGACGCCACGGGAGCCGAGGGCATCGGCCTGTTCCGCACCGAGTTCCAGTTCATGGTGTCCGAGGAACTGCCCCGGCTGAACACCCAGACCGCGCTCTACCGACTGGTGCTGGACGCCGCCGGCGACCGGCCCGTCACCTTCCGCACCCTCGACATCGGCGGCGACAAGGTCCTGCCCTATATGGAAACCACCGAGCGGGAGGAGAACCCGGCGCTGGGTCGGCGCGCCATCCGCCTCGGGCTCGACCGGCCGTCGCTGCTGCGGTTGCAACTGCGGGCCCTTCTGGCCGCGGGTGCGGGACGCGAGTTGCGCGTCATGTTCCCCATGATCGCCACCGTCGACGAGTTCCGGGCCGCGCGCGAGCTGGTCGACGTGGAATGCGAATGGGCGCGGCGTCGCGGACGGCCTCTCCCCGCCCGCCTGCGCGTCGGGGCCATGATCGAATGCCCCAGCCTGCTGTGGCATCTGGACGCACTGTTGCCGCTGACCGATTTCGTCTCGGTCGGCTCCAATGACCTGTTTCAGTACATGTATGCTGCGGACCGGACGAACCCGCTGGTCTCGGATCGATACGATCCCCTGTCACCGCCTGCCTTGAGGGCGCTCCAGTCGATCCAGAAGGCCTGCGCAGAAACCGGAACGCCGGTGTCGGTTTGTGGCGAACTGGCCGGACGTCCTCTCGAGGCCTTCGCCCTGATCTGCCTCGGCTTTACGCGGCTCTCGGCTCCCGCCGGCGGGGTCGGCCCGGTCAAACGGATGATCCTGTCGACCGACCTCCAGACGGCGAGACGGGGCATGGACAAGCTGCTGGGTTCGTCCGCCGGCTCGGTCCGCAACGAGATCGAGAGTCTGGCCCGGAAACTGAACGTCGGTCTGTGAGCCGTTCCGCATCGGGACGGTGAACAAGCTTAACAAGACGTTGAACCGGCGGTCGAAATGGGTTATCCACAGGACGATTTCGACATTCCTGCGGGGGCGGGCGGGTTTCGTCACAGCGCTATGCTAGGCGGGCCCGGGTGGGGGTCGGCGATGGGGTCTGTCGGTCCCGCGCAGAGTTTGGGGCGTAGTGTCATGGCGCTGGATACGGGGAACGTCCCCGACGAGTTTCGGTCTCATCCGGATTGGAAGGACCCCGTGCCTTCCATCACAGATGCCGCAACGCTCGGCGACGGACTCAAGCGAACCCGCGAACTGGCCGGCCGGTCCATCGCCGAACTGGCCGCCGATACCCGCGTCCATGAACGTTATCTGCGCGCGCTTGAGGAAAACAACGCCTCTGCACTGCCGTCGCGCGTCTTTGCCATCGGCTATGTGCGCGCCTATGCGGCGGCCCTCGGGCTCGACGAACAGCTCGCAGTCGAACGCTACAAGCGCGAGACCCCCGACGGTGCCGTGCCGCTTCAGCCCCCGGTCGGCATCGCCTTCGAGGAAGTCCGTCGCTATTCGCCCCGGATCGTCGGTGCGCTCGCCCTGATCGTGGTCGCCATCATCGGCTGGAACGTGTTCCAGCGCGTGAACCTGATGCGTGCGCCCCAACCGTCCGACATCGCAGAAGTGCCCGAGAGCTGGAGCCTCGGCGCGGTGATCGGCCAGGAACCCGTCAGCGTCGGTGCGCCCCTGCCCGCCCCACCGGACCAGACGACACCGGCGCTCTACATTACTCCGGGCCTCGAGGCCCAGCTGACCGGCATCGATCCGGCCGACACCGAGGCGCTCGCCCAGGCCACAGCGGCGGCCGCTCCGCCGGTCCAGGCGGCCTTCAATCCGCGCGGAGCCATCTACGGCGCGTCTGCGAGCGCCTCCCAGGTCGTGCTGCAGGCCAGAAAGGCCGCGGCCCTGGTGGTGCGTATGGGTGACGGCCGGATTCTGTTCGCCCGCCAGCTTGCGGCCGGCGAGGCCTGGCGCGCGCCCGCCGGCGTGTCTGCGACCATCGACGTCTCGGACCCGACCGCCTTCGACATCTATCTGAACGGCGAGCATGGCGGGGCCCTTCCGGCTGTCCTGACGCCGCTGGCCCAGCTCAATACCCGCGCCGCAGCCCTGGCCCGTCAGACCGCCGCCCGTGCCGAGGCCGAGGCCGTCGCCGCCCAGGCTGCAGCGGCGCGGGCGGCCGCAGCGGCCCGGGCGGACGTCAGCCAGACGACGAACGCGGCCCAGACCGCCCTGACAACGGCCGTTTCGCCGCGCTGATTGCCGGATCGGGCGTCATGGCCTTGTCTCGACCGCTGGCCTATATTGCGTTCCCATGAGCCACGACGCCTCCGAACTCGGTCACATCCGCCCCTGGCGGCATATCGAACGGCGCAAGAGCCGCCAGATCATGGTCGGGTCCGTCGCGGTCGGCGGCGGCGCGCCGATCAGCGTCCAGTCGATGACCAACACCCCGACGACGGACGCCGCCGCGACGATCGACCAGATCCGCCAGTTGGAAGAGGCCGGGGCCGACATCGTTCGCGTGTCCTGTCCCGACGAGGACTCGACGGCCGCGTTCCGCACGATCGCCCGCGAAGCGAGGGTGCCGCTCGTGGCCGACATCCACTTCCACTACCGGCGCGGCATTGAGGCGGCCCAGGCCGGAGCGGCCTGCCTGCGGATCAACCCCGGCAACATCGGCAGCCCGGATCGGGTGCGCGAGGTCATCCAGGCGGCCAAGGACCACGGCTGCTCCATGCGGATCGGCGTCAACGCCGGATCGCTGGAGAAGGAGCTCCTGGAAAAGTATGGCGAGCCCTGTCCCGAGGCCATGGTCGAGAGCGCCCTCAGCCATGCCCGTATCCTGCAGGACCACGACTTTCACGCGTTCAAGATTTCGGTAAAGGCGTCCGACCCCTTCCTGACCGTGGCCGCCTATCAGCAGCTGGCCGAGGCCATCGATTGCCCCCTGCATCTGGGCGTGACCGAGGCCGGCCCCCTTCGATCGGGCACCATCAAGTCCGCCATCGGCCTGGGAAGCATGCTGTGGGCCGGGATCGGCGACACCATCCGCGTATCCCTGGCCGCCGATCCGGTTGAAGAGATCAAGGTCGGCTTCGATATCCTGAAATCGCTGGGCCTGCGCCACCGCGGGGTCAACATCATCGCCTGTCCCTCGTGCGCACGTCAGGGCTTCAACGTCATCGAGACCGTCGGCATCCTGGAGGAGAAGCTGGCCCATGTGACCACGCCGATGTCGCTGTCGATCATCGGCTGCGTCGTGAACGGCCCCGGTGAGGCGCTTTACACCGACGTCGGTTTCACCGGCGGCGGGGCGGGCTCGGGCATGGTCTATCTGAACGGCAAGATCGCCCACAAACTGGCCAATGCCGACATGGTCGAGACGATCGTCGCCATGGTCGAGGACAAGGCCGCCGAACTGGACGCCGCCCGCGCCGCCCAGGCTGCCGCGCTCGAAGCGGCCGAGTAGCGAGGCGGCGTGAAGCTCTACATCACCGCGCCGTCGCCGTTCGCGCGAAAATGCCGGATCGTGGCCCGGGAGAAGGGCCTGATCGGCCGCATCCAGGAGATCGCGATCGATCCTTATGCCAGCCCGGCCGAGCTGCTGGCCGTCAATCCGATCGCCCAGGCTCCGGCCCTCGTGACCGACGACAACACCGCCATCACGGACAGTCCGGTCATCTGCGAATGGCTGGACCGCAATGGATCCGGCCCGATGCTGCTTCCGCTGGACGGACCGGACCGCTGGCGGGTCAAACGGATCGAGACCCTGGCCGGGGCCGCACTGGAGATGGGGGTCAAGCTGGTGCTGGAACAGCGCCGGCCCGAGGCCGAGCGGTCTGCGTCCTGGATCGCCCGCTGGACCGACAACATGGCGCGCGCCCTCGATGCCCTGGAGGCGGCGGACCTTGAGGCCGAGCCCCTTGATCTGGGCGTGATCACCGCCGCCTGCGCCGTGACCTGGATCGGCTTCCGGCACCCCGGGTTCGACCGGGAAGCCGGGCGTCCACGACTGGTCGCCCTGAGGGAAAAGCTGGAGGACCGGCCGAGCTTCCGCGAGACGATTCCGGCCTAAGGCACTACCCCTACCAGCTGGAGACCCTGGTAGGCCGCGAGGAGAATGATCAGCCCTCCAACCATCAAGGTCAGAGTCCGGGTCGGTATGCGCTTGGCGATCCAGCCCGCGAAGGGGGCTGCGAGCAGGCCGCCGAGAATCAAGCCCCCCACCGCCGAGGCATAATCTCCAACGGCACCCGCGTCCTGCCAGTGCCCGGTCACGAGGGCCCAGACGAAGGTCGCCGAAATGGCGACCGTGACGAAGAACTCGGCACTGTTCACTGTGCCGATCGCCTGCCGGGGGTCCTTGCCGGCCCCGACCAGCGCCGTGGTCGCGGTTGGACCCCAGCCTCCGCCTCCGATGGCGTCCAAAAAGCCGCCGATCAGACCGAGCGGGGCGCCCCAGAAGCTGCGGATACGCTTCGGCTTGATGTCCCTGAGACCGCGCAGGACAATCCAGACGCCGAGGACTGCCAGATAGGCCAGAATGAAGGGCTTCATCAGGTCGCCATCCACACCTGACAGCACATAGGCTCCGATCGCCCCGCCCAGCATGCCTGCGATCACCAGAGGGGCCCACAGCGACCACGTGATGTTGCGGTGATAGACATGCGATGCGCCCGAGGCCGCCGTCGTGAAGATCTCGGCGGTATGGACGCTGGCAGAGGCGGCCGCCGGCGGCACGCCGAGCGCGAGCAGAACGGTGGTGGAGACAACCCCGTAGGCCATGCCCAGCGCGCCATCCACGGATTGGGCCAGCACGCCGACGAGGACAAACAGCAGAAAGGTTTCCATTCGGCCCCCGCGGACTTCGCCGCGCACGAGCCCGACCAATCAGCTAATGCGCCAGACTGTCGAAAGACATCGTCGATAACGTGGTTTTTATCCGGTGCACCATCGCCAGGCCTCGCATCGACAGCCGCGACGCCCCGCGATATGGGTCCGGCCCTTTGCTGCATCCGGTCCGTTCGCCCCTTGCGCCTGCCCCAGTCCAAACTCGATCAGGTCCTCGACCGTTTCCACCAGGTGGAGGCGCGCATGGGGGCGGCGACCGACGGTCAGGAGATCGTCCGGCTGTCGAAGGAACATGCCGAGATGAAGCCGGTCGCCGACGCCGTCATGGCGCTGGCGCGGGCCCGGTCCGAGATCGAGGACCTCCAGGCCATGGTCGCGGACCCCGAGATGGCGGCGATGGTGGCCGACGAGCTGGACACCCTGAACGCGCGCCTGCCGGACATGGAGCGGGACGTCGCCCTGCTGCTGGCCCCGCGGGACGCCGACGAGAACGCCTCGGCGGTGCTGGAGGTGCGGGCGGGCACGGGGGGCGACGAGGCGGCCCTGTTCGCGGGCGACCTGTTCCGGATGTACTCCCGCTATGCCTCCACCCGCGGCTGGCGGGTCGAGATCGACAGCGCCACGGAGGGCGAGGCCGGGGGCTACAAGGAAATCATCGCCACGGTCACCGGCGACGGTGTGTTCGGGCGGCTGAAGTTCGAGAGCGGCGTCCACAGGGTCCAACGCGTACCTGTGACGGAAGCCGGGGGGCGGATCCACACCTCGGCCGCCACCGTCGCGGTCCTGCCCGAGGTCGAGGACGTCGAGATCGATATCCAGGACAAGGACATCCGCATCGACACCTACCGGGCGTCCGGGTCCGGCGGCCAGCACGTCAACAAGACCGATTCGGCGGTGCGCATCACCCACCTGCCGACCGGCATCGTGGTGACGTCTTCGGAGAAGTCCCAGCACGTCAACCGGGACAAGGCGATGAAGAACCTGCGCGTGCGGCTGTACGACCAGCAGCGCCAGGCCAAGGACGCGGCGCGGTCGGATGCGCGCAAGTCGCAGGTCGGCTCGGGCGACCGGTCCGAACGGATCCGCACCTACAACTTTCCGCAGGGTCGGGTCAGCGACCACCGCATCAACCTGACCCTGCACAGCCTGCCCCAGATCCTCGAAGGGGACCTCGATCCGCTGTTGAACGCCCTGATCGCAGAGGACCAGGCGGCACGACTGTCGGATCTGGAGGCGGAGTTCGCCTGAGTTCAGACGGCGTCGTCCTCGGGCGGTTGCCAGTCGGGGTGATCGACGTCCTCGCCACGGGCCTTGGCGTCCTTCTTGGCCTGTTTGAGCGCAGCCTTCTTCGCGGCCTTCTGGGCGTCGGCCTTTTCCCGTTCGTGCCGTTCAAAGGCGTAGTTGGGTTTACGGGCCATGGGCATCCTTGTTGTTGGCGCTAACGCTCGGGACGCGGTCCCTCGCGGCTTGAGCGCCCGCTAGCGCTTGTCGATGCCAATGTGGGGTGGTCCGGCCGATCAGTCCACCGCAACGATTTCGACACCCTGTCCGGCGACCGTCGCCTCATCGCCGACCCCCTTGCCGGTCAGGGCCCGGGCCAGCGGCGAAACATGGCTGACCGAGCCCTTTGCAGGGTCCGCCTCGTCCTCGCCGACGATGCGCCAGGTCTGGGTCCGGCCATCCTCACGGGCGATGGTCACCGAGCCCCCGAAGCGCACCCGGCCGTCTGCCGGAGTTTCGATCCGCTGCGCCGAGGCGCGCCGCGCCGACCAGTAGCGAAGGTCGCGCGTGGCCCGGGCCATGGCGGTGCGGTCGGCCTCGATCGACCCCTTCGCCTGGGCCGCCGCATAGGCCGCGCGGGCGTCGGCGAGGGCCTGTTCGATAGCGGCCAGCCCCCCGGGCGTGACGAGATTGGGGTGGGGCGAGATAGGGCGGTCCGGCAGATCGGCCGCCGTGGCCTCCAGATCCTCCTCGCGGGTAAAGGCGACGCTCATGAGCATAGAGCGTATGCGGCATACGGACGTTCCCCCACAAGACACCCCCGGGGACCGCAGCGCGATTCCTTACCGGCCGATAGACCGCTAAGGGAAGTCGATGAGCACGCCTGATCCCGTCCACGTCATCGGTGCCGGCCCGGCCGGTCTGATGGCGGCCGAGACCCTGGCGGCAGGCGGGGCCACCGTCGTCGTCCATGACCGGATGCCGTCGGTCGGGCGGAAACTCCTGATGGCTGGCCGCGGAGGCCTGAATCTGACCCATTCGGAGCCGAGCGCGGCCTTCCTGGCCCGCTATGGCGAGCGCCGGGACCAGGTCGCTCCGTGGCTGGAAGCATTTTCGCAAACCGATCTCGTCGCATGGGCCGAGAGCCTCGGTCAGCCGACCTTCACGGGGTCGTCGGGACGGGTCTTCCCCAGGGCGATGAAGGCCTCACCCCTCCTGCGGGCCTGGCTGGCCCGGCTGGCCCGGCTGGGCGTGGAGGTGCGGACCCGGTCACGCTGGACGGGCTGGCAGGACGGGGCCCTGACCTTCGAGACCCCGCAGGGCGAGCGCGTCGAGCACGCCTCCGCGACCGTTCTGGCAATGGGCGGCGCCAGCTGGCCCCGGCTGGGCCCGGACGGAGCCTGGACCGCCCTGCTGGAGGCGGCCGGAGCCCCCGTCGCGCCATTCGTTCCCGCGAATGCCGGGTTCGACGTTTCCTGGTCACCGGTTCTTGTGGAGCGCTTCGCGGGCGCAGTGCTGAAACCTGCCGTCCTGACGTTCGGTGAGCGGACGGTCCGGGGCGAACTGGTCATCACCCGCTACGGGATCGAGGGCGGGGCCGTCTATGCCCTGTCGGCGGCTCTGCGGGAGGCGTTGGCCACGGGCGGTTCCGCCACCCTGACCGTGGACCTGCGGCCCGACCTGACCGAGGCGGCGCTGGCCGAACGGCTGGCACGCCCCCGCGGCAAGGACAGCGTGACCAATCACCTGCGCAAGGCCGGCGGCCTGTCACCTGTCGGCGTGGCCCTTCTGCGCGAGATCGGCGAAGTGCCGGCCGGGATCGAGAAGCTGGCGAAGCGGATCAAGGCCGTGCGGCTGACACTGACGGGAATGCAGGGGCTGGAGCGGGCCATCTCCTCGGCCGGCGGGGTCAGGTTCGAGGGTCTGGACCGGTCCCTCATGCTGACCGCCTGCCCCGGGGTCTTTGTCGCGGGCGAGATGATCGACTGGGAGGCCCCGACCGGGGGCTACCTGCTGCAGGCCACCATGGCGTGCGGGGTCGTCGCAGGCCGGGGCGCACTGGAGTGGCAGGCGGCGCGAACCGCGGCTAGGGAAGACGCATGACCGACCTGCCCGACATCTCCGGCCATTGCCCGCCACGCTTCTCGGCCGTCAAGGACGCCTTTGCCGCCAATTTCACCGAGGCACCCGAGAATCTCAACGAACTGGCGGCGAGGGTCTCCGTCGTCATCGAGGGCGAGCCGGTTCTGGACCTGTGGGCGGGTCCCGCCGACCCGGCCGGGGCCGTTCCCATGACCGGGCGGACGCTCGTACCGGTCTTCTCGACCGGAAAGGCGGTCATGGCCCTGTTGATGGCGTCGGCGGTCGAGCGGGGAAAGCTGGCCTATGAGGAAAAGGTCGCCCACCTTTGGCCAGCCTTCGCCGCTCACGGCAAGGGCGAGGTGACCGTGGCGCAACTGCTCTCGCATCAGGCGGGGTTGCCCGGGTTTGCGGACCCCGTCGATCCGTCGATCTGGTTCGACCGGGAGGCCGTGCTGGCCCGGCTGGCGGACCAGCCCCCGATGTGGCCGCCGGGCACCTGTTCGGGCTACCACCCCATCACCATAGGCTACCTCGCCAATGAGGTTTTCCGGCTCGCCGACGGCCGGACCATGGGCCGGGCCCTGGCCGAGGACTTTGCCCGGCCCTTCGACCTGGATCTCTGGATCGGGCTGCCGGAGTCCGAGCACGGCCGGGTCGCCGCCCTGCGGAAGCCCTCAAGGGCGACCGATCTGGGTACCCTCGACGCCATCAAGAAGGCGGCCTTTCTCGACAAGGGGTCGGCCCCCGGTGGGCGCGGCTCGGCAGGGTGGCGGTCGATCGAGATCCCGTCGGCCAACCTGCACGGCACGGCGCTGGACCTCGCACGCATCATGGGCATCGTCGCCAATGACGGGATGCTGGACGGGCGACCGGTCCTCTCCCGCGCCGTTCTGGCCGAAGCGACACGGGAGCGGGTGGCGGGCCAGGACAAGGTGCTGCCCTTCGTCATGAGCTGGGCGGCCGGCTTCACCCGAAACGCGGGCCTCGACATCTTCGGACCGAACCCCGAGGCCGTGGGCCACTGCGGCTGGGGCGGCTCCTGCGCCTTCGCCGATCCGGCACGGAAGCTCTCGGCCGCCTATGCCATGACCCGCCAGTCGTCCCACCTCATCGGCGACCCCAGGGCGCAACGGTTGATCCGGGCCCTCTATTCGGTGCCTTGAGGGCGTCTCAAACCGGTGGAGCGGAGGCGGCGAGGGCGCGTCGGGCGGTTCGCGCCCGCGCCAGGGCCCCTGCGGCAAAGACCGCGGCACCCAGCCAGATGAAGCCGAAAGACACGCCCCTGAGCACGGTGAACGCCTCACCGGTTGCGAGACCGACGCAGAACTGCAGCGTCGGGGCCAGAAACTGGATGAAGCCCATGGTCGACAGGGGCATCCGCCGCGCGGCGAAGGCAAACAGGGCGAGCGGCAGGACCGTGGCCGGGCCGTTCAGCAGGGCCCAGCCAAAGCCCTCGATCGAGGAAAAGCCGTGACCCTGCCCGGCCGCCTGCAGCCAGACCACATAGGCGATGCCGAACGGCACCAGGATCAGGCATTCGATGAACAGACCGGCCTGGGCCTCGACCGGCACCCGCTTCTTGATCACCCCATAGGCCCCGAAGCTGAAGGCCAGCATCAGGCTGATCCAGGGCGGACGCCCCAGCGCCAGGGCCTGAAACAGGACGCCGACGGCCGCCAGACCGATCGCCACCCAGCCCCAGCGGTCGATCCGCTCGCGAAACAGCCACAGGCCCACGATCATGTTGAGCAGCGGATTGATGTAGTAGCCGAGGCTGGCTTCCAGCGTCGCCTGATGCGTCGTCGCCCAGACATAGACGCCCCAGTTGAAGGCGATCAGCGCTGTCGCCAGTGTCAACCAGGCCAGCGTCCGCGGCTGGCCCAGCGCCGTCCTGACCTGCCCCCACTGGCTGGCCAGAATGACGAGGCCGCCGGCGAACAGCACGGACCACAGCGCCCGGTGCGACAGGATTTCCGGCGAGGTGAAGCCGATCGCCGCCTGTCCCATGAACAACAGCGGCATGAAGCCCCAGATGACATAGCAGCCGAGCGCAGAGAAGAACGCCGCGTGCGTCAGGTCGGCGCGGGACGCGCTCATGGGAGGTCCTTGCCTGTCTGGCGGCGGGCTACTGGGCCGTCATGCCGCCGTCGATCTTGAACTCGGACCCGGTCACGAACTTCGACTCATCCGAGGCCAGATAGAGCACGCAGTAGGCCACGTCGTCCGGCTCGCCGATGCGCTTCAGCGGGATTCCTCGCGCCAGTTTCTGGTGCGCCACGTCTTCGTCCCCGCCGGCCATGGCGATGAACGGATCGAGGATCGGCGTCTTGATGAAGACTGGATGGACGGAATTGCAGCGCACGTTCCAGTCCTTCCTGGCGGCCTCGAGCGCCAGTGTCTTGGTGTACATCCACACCGCCGCCTTGGTGGCGTTATAGGCCCCCATGCCGACCCCCGCCGCCAGTCCGGCGATCGACGAAATGTTCACGATCGACGCCGGGGCCGCTGCCCTCAGATGCGGCATGCCGTATTTGGCCCCCAGCATCACGGACTTCAGATTGATGTCGAACTGACGCTGCCAGTTCTCGACGGTGTCGTCCTCGACGAAGGCCAGCGGCCCGCCGACGCCGGCGTTGTTGATCAGGATCGACAGCGACCCCATCGCCCCGACCGCCTCCGCCACCACCGTGGCCCAGCGCGCCTCATCGGCAACATCGTGCTGCCAGGCAAAGGCCGCGCCCGGCGCTTCGGCGTTGATCGCGGCGGCCAGGGCCTCGGCGCGCGGCCCGTCGATGTCGGTCAGGGCAACCTTCGCCCCCTCGCGCACCAGCATCCGGGCCATGGCCTCGCCCAGTCCTCCGGCCGCCCCTGTGATCAGGGCCGTCTTGCCCGCAACCCGTCCGGTCATGTCAGTGTCCTCCCAGGCCGGCGGCGGCCTCGTCGATGAAGCGGGCCAGGGTCGTGTCCAGCGCGGTCACCCCACCGGCGTCGTGGGTGGTCAGCAGCACCTCCACACGGTTGTAGACATTCGACCATTCCGGATGGTGATCCATGGTCTCGGCCTTGATTGCCACCCTCGTCATGAAGCCGAAGGCGGCGTTGAAATCAGCGAACTTCACGGTCCGACGGATGGCAGGCCTGTCGCCCGGGGCGATGGTCCAGCCGGTCAGACTGGCGACGGCGGCAGCGGGATCGATGACGGTGTGGCTCATTCACCCCGCCTAGACCGCGGCTCCGCACCGGGCAAGGGTCGGGATACCAACGACACCACGCCCGCAGGGAATGCATCGACCGGCCTGCGGCCACGCGGGCGGATGACGAAACCCTGCCGACCCGCTAGACCCCGGCCATGACCGAGACCGGCCCGACCTCTTCCTTCGGCTTCCGCGACGTGGACAGTGGAACCAAGGTCCGCCTTGTCCGCGAAGTGTTCGACAGCGTGGCCTCCAGCTACGACCTGATGAACGACCTCATGAGCGGCGGCGTCCACCGGCTGTGGAAGGACGCGGCCGCTGCCAGGCTCAATCCCCGGCCGGGCGAGACCATCCTCGACGTCGCCGGCGGCACCGGCGACATGGCCCGGCGCTATGCGAGGATGGCCCGGCGGGCCCAGGAACGACGGGGCGGCCCGGACGCCTCGGTGATCGTGCTGGACTACAATGCCGAGATGATCCTGGCGGGCGTGGCCAAGGGCGGCGAGCCCGAGATGGTCTGGACCGTCGGCGACGCCATGGCCCTGCCCATCCCCGACGCCTCGGTCGACGCCTATTCGATCAGTTTCGGCATCAGGAACGTCGCCGACATCGCCGTGGCGCTGAAGGAGGCCCGCCGCGTGCTCAGGCCCGGCGGCCGGTTCCTGTGCCTGGAGTTCTCGCGCCCCACGGCCGAGGCGATCCGCACCGCCTATGACGCCTGGTCCTTCCATGCCATCCCCCGCATCGGCGGCTGGGTCGCCAGGGACCGGGACAGCTACCAGTATCTGGTCGAGAGCATCCGCCGCTTCCCGGACCAGCCGACGTTCAAGGCGATGATCGAGGACGCCGGCTTCAGCCGCGTCGCCGTGACCAACCTGTCGGGCGGGGTCGCGGCGATCCATTTCGGGTGGGCGATCTGAGCCCCAATCCCGCATACAGGGTCGCCCCCGCCGCTCCGCTGACGGTCCCGGTCCGCGATCCGCTGGGCGCGATCTGGCGGCTGCTCCGCTGGGGTGGGGCGCTGGCCCGTCACGACGCCCTGCTGCCCCGCGAGATCACGCCTCTGCTGCCCGCCTGGTTCCGCCCGATCGCGGCCTTCGTCCATCTGTTCGCCGGACGCGAGGCCCGCGATGGCCGCCCCGGCCAGCGCCTGGGTCGCGCCTTCGAGACCCTGGGCCCCGTCGCCATCAAGCTGGGCCAGGTCATGGCCACCCGCGCCGACATCTTCGGGATCGAATTCGCCCGCGACCTGGGTCGGCTCAAGGACAGCCTGCCCCCCTTTCCGACCGATCAGGCACGGCGTGAGATCGAACGGGAGCTGGGCCGCCCGGTGGACAGCCTGTTTCTGGACTTCGGCGATCCGATCGGCGCAGCCTCCCTCGCCCAGGCCCACCCCGCCTGGCTGGCAGACGGCCGAAAGGTCGCGGTCAAGGTGCTGCGCCCCGGCGTTGAGCGCCGGGTCGTCACGGGCCTGGACGCCATGCGTCTGGCCGCAGGCCTCGTCGATCGTCTGGTCCCGGCCGCGCGCCGGCTGGAACCGCGCGCCTTCGTCGAAACGGTCGCCCGGTCCATGTCTCTGGAGCTGGACATGCGGCTGGAGGCCGCCGCCGCCTCCGAGCTTTACGACATCATGGAAAAGGCCCGTGCCGACGGGGCGCACATGTCCGCCCCCAAGGTCGTCTGGGACGGGGTCGGAAAGCGCGTCCTGACGCTGGAATGGGCCACCGGCCTGCCCATGACCGACCCCGAGGCCATCCGTCAGCCCGGCATGGACATCAACGCCCTGGCCGACAACGTCGTGCGCGCCTTCCTTGTCCAGGCCCTCGACTACGGCACCTTCCACGCCGACCTGCATGAGGGGAATCTGTTCACCTATGCCCCGGCCGAGTTGACCGCCATCGACTTCGGCATCGTCGGCCGCCTCGGCATCGGCGAGCGCCGCTACCTCGCCGAAATCCTCTGGGGCTTCCTGACCCGCGACTATCCCCGCATCGCCCGCGTCCACTTCGAGGCCGGCTACGTCCCGCCCCACCACAGCGTCGAAGCCTTCGCCCAGGCGCTTCGGGCCGTCGGAGAGCCCGTGATCGGCCGCGCGGCGTCCCAGGTCTCCATGGGCCGGCTGCTGGGCCAGCTGTTCGAGATCACCGCCCTGTTCGACATGCACCTGCGGCCCGAGCTGATCCTGCTGCAGAAGACCATGGTCTCGGTCGAGGGCGTGGCCCGCCGGCTCAACCCCGACCACGACCTGTGGTCCGCCGCCCAGCCGGTGGTCGAGCGCTGGATCATGCGGGAGCTCGGCCCCCGCGCCCAGGTCCGCGACGCGCTCAAGGAGGGCCTCGCCGCTGCCCGCGCCATCTCGCGTCTCGTCCAGGATCCACCCGCGCCCCGGACGGTGGTGGTCGAGCGGGTTGAACCGTCCCGCTGGCTGGGGGTTGGCGTGGCTGCCGCAGTGCTCATTTCAACGGCCGCCCTCGTTCTGTCGCTTTGGCCCGGGATTCTGGGCTGACCCGCAAGGAAGCCCATGACCCGCATGACCGTCTCCCTCGTTCTCGTCTCCGCCCTCACCATCCTCGGTGCCCCGGCCGTGGCGCAGACCCCCGGCCAGCTGGCGCCCTCGACCCGATCGCTCGCGCCCGGTGCCGCGGCGACGCTGCCCAACACCTTCGATTCCCCCGTGACCCGCACGGCCCCGCTCGCTGCCCCCGTCGCCCTGCCGACGGCCGGTCAGGTCACCGAAGCCGACATGGCCGAGGGCGTGCTCAGGGTCGTGATCGCCGATCTCGCAGCCGGCCGGTTCGATCCAGAACTGTTCACCGAGGAACTGGGAAGCCAGATCCGGCCCCAGCTGCCAACGCTTCGACCCGTGGTTCAGGGTTTCGGTGCGATCGGTCCGATCGACGCCCAGGGCGTCGCCAACGGTACCAACCAGTTCCTCGTGACCTTCGAAAACGCCGTGACCCAGTGGGTCATCGGCCTGAACGAGGACGGGCGCATTTCGGCGCTTCTGTTCCGTCCCGCACCGCCGGTCTCGTCCGAGCCGGAAGACACGCCTGCACCCGACACCGAAGACCCGGTCCTGGAACCTTAAGCCCGGGTCACGCACGGCGCGGACACACCCGGCGCGGTCGCCCCTATTCCAGATCCGGCCGGCCCCGGTTGGCCTTCACGCTGGACCGCCCCGACTTGGCCTGCAGCCGTCGTTCCTTCGAGGCGCGGGTCGGACGGGTCGCGACGCGATAGACCGGCGCAATCGAGGCCTTGTCGATCAGCGCCTGCAGGCGCTCGATGGCGTCGGCGCGGTTACGCTCCTGGGTCCGGTGGCGCACGGCGGTGATCAGGATCACCCCATCCAGCGTCAACCGGCTGCCTGCCAGTTTCATCAGCCGCGCACGGACCGACTCGCTCAACGAGGGTGAGTTCCGCGCGTCGAAGCGCATCTGGACCGCCGTGGAGACCTTGTTGACGTTCTGGCCCCCCGGACCGCCCGCGCGGTAGAAATGGAACTCAAGCTCGCTCTCGGGGATGACCGGGCTCATCGCGCAACCCGCCTGGCCCGGACCACGGCCTGGTCCAGCGCCTGCAGAAAGGCGGATCGGTCTTTCGGGCCAAACGGCGGCGGACCCGCGGTGGCCACGCCCATGGAGCGAAGGTGTTCACCCACCATCCGCCCGGCCAGGGCCGACCCGATCGAGTCCGGACTGAACGGCTGGCCATTCGACTTCAGCGCCTGGGCCCCGGCCTTCAGGCAGCGGTCAGCCAGCGGGATATCGGCAGTGACCACGACGTCGCCCGGCCCGGCCCGCTCCGCAATCCAGTCGTCGGCGACGTCCGGCCCGGCGTCGACCACCACCTGTTCGATCCAGGGCTGACGCAGGGTGTTGATCCAGCTGTTCGACACCACGAACACATGCAGACCATACCGCTCCGCAACGCGGTAGACCTCGTCCTTCACCGGACAGGCGTCGGCGTCGATGAAGATCCGGGGCTGCGCCATGCGTTCAGTCTAGCGCACCGGCGCGCCGCCGACAGCGGCGACCTGTCCAGAAAAGAACGGCGCCGCACCCGGAGGATGCGACGCCGATCGACAAGGTGGTGCCCAGAAGAGGACTCGAACCTCCACGGCCTTTCAGCCACTGGCACCTGAAGCCAGCGCGTCTACCAATTCCGCCATCTGGGCCCAGTTCGTCGCGCCACAAGGGCGTTCCGGACCGGAAGGCGCGGACCTGTAAGGCAGTGGATGGGCGGGGTCAACACGGGTTGTGACGCTTTTCCGGAGCCTGCGTCCCCGCCCCGCGTTGCGACCCCGGGAGCCATCGTCTATCCCGGCCCGCGAACGCCCTCCCAGGATGCCCTGCCATGTCCGACTCCACGCCCGGCCTCGTCACCGTCTTCGGCGGTTCCGGCTTCGTCGGAACCCAGGTGGTGCGCGCCCTGGCCAGACAGGGCTGGCGGGTCAAGGTGGCCGTGCGTCGGCCCAATCTGGCCCAGGACCTGCGCTTGTGCGGCGACGTGGGTCAGGTCCAGCCCGTCCGCTGCGACATCACCCGGCCGGCCGATGTCGAGGCCGCGCTGAAGGGGGCCGACGCCGCCGTCAACCTGGTCGGACTGCTGTTCGAGGCCCCGGGCCGCAAGTTCGCGACAGCCCACACCGGAGGGGCCCGCACGATCGCCGAGACCTGCGTGGCCCAGGGTGTCGGCCGACTGGTCCACATCTCGGCCATCGGAGCCGACGCCGCCTCCGAAGCCGACTACGGCCGCACCAAGGGCGAGGCCGAGAACGCCGTGCGCGCCGCCATGCCCGGCGCGGTGATCCTGCGCCCCTCGATCGTGTTCGGGGCCGGTGACGGCTTCCTCAACCGCTTCGCCTCCATGGCGACGACGTCTCCGGCCCTGCCCCTGATCGGCGGGGGCAGGACGAAGTTCCAGCCGGTCTATGTCGGCGATGTCGCCGAGGCCGTCGCGCGTTCCCTGGCCCTGCCGCACGCCGCCGGTCGGACCTATGAACTCGGCGGCCCTGAGGTCTGGTCCTTCAAGGATATCCTGAAATACATCCTGCGCGAGACGGGTCGCAGCCGGTTCCTGGCCCCCCTGCCCGTCTTCGTCGCCGCGACCATGGGTCGGATCACGGGGCTGACGGCCATGGTCGGCATCCCGCCCGTCCTGACCCGGGATCAGGTGCTGATGCTCAAGACCGACAATGTCGTGTCCCCCGGCGCGCCGGGCCTGAAGGATCTCGGCATAGAGCCCACGGGGCTGGAGGCGATCGCCCCGTCCTATCTGTGGCGCTACCGCCGGGGCGGCCAGTTCGCGGCGAACCCGGGCGCGGCTGAGGCGGACCCGGCCTAAAGCAACCGGATTTCCTTCAGACGCTCGGTCAGGAAGTCCTCGGCCATGATCGCCTTGCCGACGTAGCGGTCCGGGTTCCCGGCCGTGATCGTGCCCGGCAGGGTCTCGATCACATAGTCAGGGTTGAAGTGCAGGAAGAAGGGCGTCGAGTAGCGGGCAAAGCCCCGGCGCTCGGGGGCCGGATTGACGACGCGGTGCGTTGTGGACGGCAGCACGTGGTTGGTCAGCCGCTGCAGCATGTCGCCGATGTTGACCACCAGGGCCCCCGGAGGCGGAGCGATGTCCAGCCACTCCCCGTCCGCGTCCTTCAACTGCAGGCCGGCCTCCTCGGCCCCCAGCAGCAGGGTGATGACATTGATGTCCTCGTGCGCACCGGCCCTGACCCCCGGCGCATCGGCCGGGACCGGCGGATAGTGCAGCATCCGCAGCACGCTGTTGCCCAGCTGGACCTTGTCCTCAAAGAAGTCGTCGCCGACCCCCAGATGGCGGGCGATGGCCTTCAGGATCCGACGACCCAGGGCGTCCAGCGCTTCGAACATGGCATAGACGTCGTCGCGAAAGCCGGGGATTTCGGTCGGCCACAGGTTGTCACGCATGTACCGGCGATACGGATGGAACTCGGGCAGTTCGCGGCCGGTGTGCCAGAACTCCTTCAGGTCGACGGCTGCGGCACCCTTTGCCGCCTCGACCCCGAACGGCGTCAGGCCCCGCGCACCGCCCGTGCCCGGCTGGTGATAGGCGCGCTTGACGTCCTCGGGCAGGGCGAAGAAGGCCCTGGCGTCGTCGATGGCGCGGCGGATCACCCCTTCGTCCAGACCATGGTCGGCGACGACGGCGAAGCCGTATCGCTGGAAGGATGCGCCCAGGTCATCGCTGAAGCCCTGGAAGTCGGCATCGTAGCGCGACATGGACACGGGCACGATGCCCCTGGGGGTCAGTGTCGACGTGGAGACGGCGTCGAAGGTGGCGGTCACGGCGGGCCTCATGAAGCTGGCGCGGCGTCGCGCGCATCCGGACGCCGGGAGATGGGCCTTACGCCCTGATCAGGCAAATTGGCAGTGTTGCGGCCGCGCGACGCTGCGACATGCTGGACAGAGAACGGGAACCTTGGCTGTAAGCCGACGTTGAGCCACCTGAGGGCTTTTTCCCGGAGAACCACATGATGCGCATGAACCTGATCTTCAGCGGCCTCGGCGTCGCCGCCATGCTGGGTGTGACCGCCTGCACCACGACCGACCCCTATGCCTCGGGTCCGCGCCGCAACAACACCGCGACCGGTGCGATCGCCGGCGCGCTGGGCGGGGCCGTGCTCGGCTATCTCACCAACACCTCCAACGGCGAACAGGGTCGCAGGAACGCCCTGATCGGCGCCGGCATCGGCGCGCTGGGCGGGGCCGCTGTCGGCAGCTATATGGACAGCCAGCAGCGCGCGCTGGAAGCCGAGCTGTCAGGTACGGGCGTCGGCGTGGCGCGACAGGGCGACAACCTTGTCCTGCGCATGCCGTCCGACGTCACATTCGCGGTCAACCAGTCCAATATCGAGCCGCGCTTCGAGGCCGTGCTGGCCGACGTGGCGGCGGTGCTGCGCGAGTACGACCGGTCGGTCGTGGACATCAAGGGCCATACCGATTCCTCGGGGGGCGACGCCATCAACCAGCCCCTCTCGGAGCGCAGGGCGCTGGCCGTGGCCGACGCCCTGATCCGCGACGGCGTGCTGCGCGAGCGTCTCTTCGTCGAGGGCCTGTCGTCACGCGCCCCGGTCGCCACCAACGCGACCGCCGAAGGTCGGGCCCAGAACCGGCGCGTCGAAATCCTGATCCGGCCCTTTACCGGCTGACGGGTGGGCAAGACGAGGTGACACGGTCACTTGCGTCACCCCAATGTCTATGGTCCCTGTGGTCCGGCGGATCCGGGGGCGGGAATGGACGATCGCGACGGCGTGGGAACAGGTGTGCGGATGGTCCTCGCGGCCACGATCTCTGCCGTCGTTGTCGCCGCAGTGGTGATCGCCGTCGGGGGGTCAATCATCGACCGGGCTGACGTGACGCCGTCTTCCGGCCGGCAGCCTCTTCTGATGACCGCGGGCTGATCCGGATTGGCGGCTGCGGATCCCTCAAGAATCGTCCTGTCGGCTCCCGATCTCGGCCAGGCTGAGCGGGACGCCCTGCTGGCGACGTTCGATGATGGCTGGATCTCCTCGGCCGCTCCGCTGGTCGAGAGGTTCGAACAGGCATTCGCCGAGGCCGTGGGCCTTGAGGCCGCGACGGCGGTCTCCTCCGGCACGGCCGCACTTCAGCTGGCGCTGCATATGCTCGACCTCAGGCCCGGCGACGCCGTCATCGCGCCCACCCTGACCTTTATCGGCGGTGTCGCGCCGATCATCCACGCCGGTGCACGACCGGTCTTTGTGGACTGCAGCCCGGCGGACTGGAACCTCGATCCCGACCTGCTCTGTGACGCGTTCAGGGAGATTGAACGGGAAGGCCTGACCGCGCGGGCCATCGTGCCGGCCGATCTCTATGGCCAATGCTGTGATATCGCGGCGATCCGGGCGATTGCAGACCGCCAGGGGGTGCCTGTGATCCTGGATTCCGCCGAAGCCGTGGGGGCCACCCTGAATGGTCGCCCCGCCGGACACGGGGCCCATGCCGCGGCCTATTCGTTCAACGGCAACAAGATCATCTCGACCGGCGGGGGCGGTATGCTGGCGTCCAATGACACCGCCCTGATCGCGCGCGCCCGGCACCTGGCGACTGCAGCCCGGTTGCCGGCGGTTCATTACGAGCACGCCGAAGTGGGCTTCAACTATCGCATGACCGGACTTGCCGCTGCACTCGGGGTGGTCCAGTTGCGATCGCTGGGCGACAAGGTCGCGCGGAGGCGAGCGATCCACGCTCAGTACGTCAGGCGTCTGGGGTCCCTGGCCGGGGTCGATTTTGCGCCCGAGGCACCGGGCCGGCAGCATACGCGCTGGCTGACCTGCATGGTCATGGACCGGGAGATCACCGGGGTATCGCCCGACCGGCTGAGGTTGATTCTCGAGGAGGCGGGGGTCGAAAGTCGACCGCTCTGGAAGCCGATGCACATGCAGCCCGCGTTTCGGGAACACAGGATAATCGGCTCCGGGGTGGCGGAAACCCTCTATGCCAACGGGCTGTGCCTGCCGTCCGGAAGCACCCTGACCGATGGGCAGGTCCACCGCGTCTGCGACCTCGTGGAGGCCGCCGTTTCCTGACCCTTACCTTGCTGCGGCGAACTTTCTTGCGAGAGCTTTGGCGGTGGGTTTGAGGGCTCTGGGTTCGTGGTAGTTTCCGTTGACCTGTGTTCTTGCGATGACGTGTGCGCGGAAGCGGTTG
>Ga0247831_1002756_pt1 | contig 27511 bp, 22 predicted proteins | sample LaCruzMarch2015__9_FD_192406 | JGI IMG/M metagenome (GOLD analysis project Ga0247831, IMG submission 192406) | Freshwater microbial communities from meromictic Lake La Cruz, Castile-La Mancha, Spain - LaCruzMarch2015_1m | ecosystem: Environmental > Aquatic > Freshwater > Lake | place: Spain...
CGCGGCGGTCAACAAGCCGGGCGGCGGCAGTGCGACTGGCGTCAGCTATGTGGTCTCCACCAAGGCCAACGACGCGCACACGCTCGTGCTGATCAACCCGCAGACCCAGATCACGCCGTTGCGTGTCGCGCAGGCTAAGGGTTGGCGTGACATCAAGCCGATCGCCAATTTCATGCTCGACGACTATCTGATTTTCGTGCGCGCGGCAGCCCCCTACAAAACGGCCACTGACCTCGTTGCCGATGCGAAGTCGAAGCCCCCGCGCACCATCTCCGTCGGCTCGTCAGGAACTGCCGACGACATGGCGATCGCCGTGCTCGAAGCCGGCACCGGCGTCAAGTTCAACACCGTCCGCTTCAACAGCGGTGGGGAGGCGCTGACGGCGCTGCTCGGCGGCCATGTCAATGTGGCGGTCGGCAACCCGCTCGAAGCCATCGGCCAGCTCAAATCGAAGACCGTGCGCGCGCTTGGCGTCATGCGGCCGACGCGCTTCGAGGCCCTCGCCGACATTCCGACGCTGAAGGAGCAGGGCATCGAAGTCGCACCGTTCCAGATGTGGCGTGGTGTGGCGTTGCCGACGGGAGTGCCGGCCGATGCCGTCGCCTACTGGCAGGGCGTCATGCAGCGGGTGGCGGCGACGCCCGCCTTCAAGAAGTATCTGGCGGACAATCTCGCAGCCGAACGCACGATCCTCGGGACCGACTTCGAGACCTATCTCGCCGGTCAGGAGGCCCTCTACAAAGACATGCTCGCCCGCATGCCGAAGTGAGACGATCATGACCGTCACCATTACCGCAGTCGAGGCGATCCCCCTCGAGGTGAAAGGCCTGCGTCCCTTCCGCATATCGGAAGGGCGCGCGGCGACACACTACTCGGTCCTGCTGCGCCTGTTGACCTCGACGCACGGCCTCGAAGGCAACGCCGAGATCGTCGCTGCGCCTCCCGGCAAGCCTGAAGAGTTTCTCGAAGAGATCATGGGCGCGGTGCAGCGGTTCGTGGCCCCCGCCCTGATCGGCAAGGCGGTGCTCGACCGCCGCGCGGCGATGACGGCCGTCGAGAAAACCCTGAAGGGGCGCAACTGGACCAAGGCCGCCGTCAACAACGCCTTGATGGACCTGCAAGGCAAGCTGCTCGGCGTCTCGGCGGCGACACTCATCGGCGGACGCAGCGTCGGGCGGGTGCCCGTGATCGGACCCGTCATCGGGATCATGCATCCCGACGAAATGGCGGCGATCGCCTCCGGGCAGGCCAGTGCAGGATTCGCCTGCGTCAAGATCAAGATCGGTGAAACGGTCGACGTCGATATCGCCCGGGTGAAGGCTTGCCGCGCGGCGCTGCCAGCGTCGGTGCGTCTTCGTGTCGACGCCAACGACCATTATCGACCGGCTGATGCCATCCGCTTGATGCACGCGATCGAACAGTTCGACATCGAGCACGTGGAGCAGCCGATCGCGCGCAGCGATATTCTCGGTATGGCCTACGTGCGGGGCAGGACGGGCATCCCTTTGATGACCGACGACATGGTCGCAACACCCGCCGACGCTATCAATGTCATCCGCCTCGGTGCCGCCGACCGCATCAAGGTCAAAGTCACCAAGCACGGCCTGGAGGGGGCGGCGGCGATCGTCGTCATGCTGCAGGCTGCCGGCCTGACGCCAGTGCTCGGCCACGTGTTCGAGATGGGATTGGCGGCTGTCGCCGAGGCACAACTGGCGGCGGCATTCGATGATGTGTTGGCTGGTCCGCACGAGATCGGATCGCTGCGGCCGATCGGTGCGAGCGACGACATCATCGTCGGCAATCTGCAAACCGAGGCCGGCTTCATGACGGTGCCGGATGGCCCAGGCCTCGGTGTGACGCTTGACTGGGCGGCCATCGAGCGGTTGCGGATCGACGCAGCCGGAAGGCGACCCGCATGAACCCCGAAAAGAACCACCTGATCACGGGCGACCGGCTGATGGCGCTGGCGTTCGCCCTGTTCGGCGTGCTGTGGATCGTCACGTCGCGAGGGCTCACCTACTGGTCCGAGTTCGCGCCCGGCTCGGGCTTCCTGCCGTTCTGGCTCGGCGTGGTGATCGTCATGCTCGCCGCCATCGTGCTGGTGCAGTCGTTCGCCCGCAAACCTGACGATGCCGTCGCCGACGAGGCCGTCGTGTCGCGTCCGCAGCGCGTGGTGGAGATAACGCTCGGCCTGTTCACCTGTCTCGCGGCGCTCCCCTATCTCGGTTTCGTCGTCTCGATCACGCTGTACCTCGCCTTCCTCATCGGCTGGGTCGAGCGGCGATCGCTGCTCGAAATGACGCTGGTCCCAATCGCCGCCAGCGTCGCGATTTTTTGCGTCTTCAAAATCGGGCTGTCGGTCCCGCTGCCCACTGGGCCGTGGGGCTTCTAGGACGCGCATGACCTTACCAGTCGACGGCCTCAGGGATTGGAGCGATCATGGACGTGCTGAGCCAACTGGCTGGCGGCTTCGCGAACCTGATGAGCGTGAAGAACCTGCTGTTCTGCTTCCTCGGCGTTCTGATCGGACAGGCGGTCGGCGTATTGCCGGGCATCGGTCCGTCGGCCGGGATCGCCATCCTGCTGCCGCTGACGTTCGGCGGCGACCCGATCGCCTCCACCATCATGTTCGCTGGCATCTACTACGGCGCGCAATATGGCGGCACGCTGACCTCGGTGCTGGTCCGCATCCCCGGCGAATCCTCGACCGTGATGACCAGCATCGACGGCTACGAGATGGCGCGACAGGGCCGAGCCGGTGCCGCACTCGGCGTTGCTGCGATCGGTTCCGTGTTCGCCGGTCTTGTGGGCACCATCGTGCTCGCCTTCGCCGCGCCAGCGCTCTCCAAGGTGGCGCTGATGTTCGGCCCGGCCGAATACTTCGCGCTGGTGGTGATCGGGCTCGGTGCGCTGGCGCTGGTCGGCGGAGCGCTCTCCAAGGGCCTGCTGATGGGCGCGGTCGGACTCGCACTCGCCACCATCGGTACTGATCCCCAAGTCGGCAATCCGCGCTTCACCTTCGACCAACTCTGGCTGCTCGACGGGATCGAATTCCTGGTCATCGCCGTCGCGTTCTTCGGCATCGGCGAAGTGTTGGCACAGGCCGAGACCGGCATTACCGGCAACGAGGTCGAGAAGCGCATCGGCAGCGTCTACCCGAGCTGGGAGGAACTGCGCATCTGCCGCTGGCCGATCGTGCGTGGCACGGTCATCGGCTACGTGATCGGGGTGCTGCCGGGGGCCGGCGCCACCATCGCCTCCTTCATCACCTACGCGGTGGAGAAGCGCGTTTCAACGACACCCGAGCGCTTCGGCAAGGGCGCGATCGAGGCGGTCGCAGCGCCGGAAGCCGCCAACAACGCCGCCGCGACCGGCGCCATGGTGCCGATGTTCGCGCTCGGCCTGCCCGGCTCTAACACCACTGCCGTCATGCTCGGCGCATTGATCATGTTCGGCCTGCGGCCGGGCCCGGCGCTGTTCGAGACCAACCCGGAATTCGTATGGACGGTAATCGCCAGCATGTTCGTCGGCAATGTGCTGCTGGCGATCATGAACCTGCCGCTGGTCGGACTGTTCGCCATGCTGTTGCGTGTGCCTTATGCGCTGCTCTACCCGATGATCCTGGCGCTGTGTATCGCCGGCGTGTTCAGCCAGTCCAATTCGGAGAGCGACCTCTGGCTGGCGGCCGCGTTCGGCGTGCTCGGCTACTTCATGCGCCGCTATGAGTATCCCGCCGCGCCGCTGATCCTCGGCCTCGTGTTGGAGCCGATGCTCGAGAACGCCTTGCGCCAGATGATGCAGCTCTCGCATGGCAGCCTGATGCCGTTGGTCGAACGGCCCATCGCGCTGGGACTGCTGCTGGCGCTCGCCTTTGCCATGATGCTGCCGCTGCTCGGCAAGCTGTCTGCCGGGCGCCCGCGCACCAAGGCAAGTGGCGATCCAATCGGCTGAAGCTCCTGAAGATCGGCGTACTGGTCACGATCAGCGTCCGACGCGTCAAACTGGCATTCGCGGTCGACCTGCCCGGAGCGAGAAATCTTCGAAATCGCCGCCCGCCGATTATAAGGCGTCAGCGGCCGCACCGCGCCGTAAGCCAGAGCGTCAACAGCAGACGATCATCGTCGCGCCTGCCGACGCTGCCTGACGAGCGGCGGCGATCGGGTGTCGGCTTGAACGCCAACGGTGCCGGCGGTTCCGCTTTAATCGTCAGATCACACCCACGTCAGCGCGGCTGTGAGAAGTGCGGGCTAGACAACAGTGATTTGCACAGCGACGCCGGATATGAAATCGCTGGCGTCGCGGGAACACTCGAAGCCGCACTTGCGTGGGTCAGGCGCGAGGTGTCCGATGCGGCCGTCCTGGATGCCAATCTGTCCGGCGCCAGTGTGGGTTCCATTCCGGAAAAGCTAATCGGAGCCGTCGACGGGTTGAAAGAATTGGGAAGGCATGTCCGTTCTCGATCAAATCGTGCTGGATTGCTGAATCGGAGCAGCGCAGCGGCTGATGGACAGGCCGGCCTGCCGGCTCATTGGCCAACGAAGCGGCTGGCGCGCACCTCTTCGCTGGGGTCAGATACGTCTCAGCAGACCTCGCCTGCTTTCACGCAGGCGGCAGCCGCACGCAGAAGCGCGCCCCACCCATCGCAGACCGATCGAGCGTGATCGTGCCGCTGTGTGCCTCGACGATCTGGCGGGCGATAGCGAGACCGAGGCCGGCATTGCCGCTGGCAAGTGAACGCGCGCGATCCAGACGATAGAACGGCTCGAAAACGGCCTCGCGCTCGGCATCCGGGATACCGGGGCCGTCGTCCTCGACGATCAGCTCTACATATTCATTCACGCGGCGCGTCATCACCCTGCAATGCGGGGCATGCCGACAGGCGTTATCGACGAGGTTGGCCAGCACACGCCGAAGTGCGATTCGGTCGCCCGACACGACAGCCCCTGTGACGGCCACGGAACCTGCGATATCGATGGGATGGCCGTCGCGCTCGGCGACCTCGTCAGCTACGAGCCGCGCCATATCGACAGGCTCCCTCCGGTCCGAGACGGTGGCCCCGCGCGCCACCGCGAGCGCGTCGTCGATCAGCGCGGTCATGTCGTCGAGATCGCGCACGGCGCGCTGGCGGTCGGTCTCGGGCTCGATCAACTCGGCCCTGAGGCGCAGCCGGGTGAGGTAGGTCTTCAGATCGTGGCTGATGGCGCCGAGCAGCACCGTGCGGCCCTTGATGAGCGCGGCGATGCGGATCTGCATGGCATTGGTGGCTTCGATCAGCCGCCGGATCTCGGGCGCACCGCGCATCGCCACCTGATGTGGCGCGCCGCTGCCGGCGAACGCCTCGACCGACTGCGCCAGCTCGGACAGGGGCCGCGCCTCGCGAACGATCGCGAAGACCGCGAGTGCCGCGAGCAGGCTGCCGAGCAGCCCGACCCAGAACCCAATGGGGATGCCAAAGACGCGCCTTGTGCCGTCGCCGCGCAACTCGATCACGGCATACCCCCCGTTGCGCAACCCTACGGCAATGGCGACCGGCGTGCGCCGCTCGCCGGAGACCCTGTCGAGAACGCGCATCAGCGGTCGCAAGCCCCCAGGCGACCAACGATAGGCAATCACCTCGCGCGCTTCGAGCACCTCGAAGTACTGCGCCACCAGCCACTCGACGCCGGGCATTCGGGCGCCGTCGATGTCTTCGGGTGCCCGGTCGGCAAGCCGCACGACGAAGCTCTCACTCGACACGGCACGCAAAACGCGCGGCCGCTGCGCAATCGTGGTCGCCTCCAGCAGTTCGACGATGGCCGCAGCCTGCGCCGGCACTGGGAACCGCTCGGCGCCCGTCTCGCGGCGTTCGCGCGCCAGCGACGACAGCGCGATTCCGATGACCGCATGCGCGATCAGCAGCGCCGATACGATCATGATCACGCGGCCGACGAAGCCGAGGCGGTCGACGACGCGCATGCTCAGGCCTCCTCGACCGGCACGGCCAGCACATAGCCGGCGCTGCGCACGGTCTTGATCATCTGCTCGGGGTCGGTTTCGAGCTTCTTGCGCAAGCGGCTCACTTGCACGTCGATGGTGCGGTCGAGCGCCTCTGCACGGCGTCCGCGCGTGAGGTCCATGAGTTGGTCTCGCGACAGCACGCGGCCCGGCCGGGTGACGAAACAGGCGAGCAGGTCGAACTCGGCTGCAGTCAGCTCGATCGCGCCGCCGTTGGCATCGACGACCGTGCGACTATCGAGATCGACGATGTAGCCGCCGACCGACAGACGTCGTCGCCGCGGCTCGGCCGGCCCGTCGAGACGACGCAGCACGGCGCGAATGCGGGCCGTGAGTTCGCGCGGGTTGAAGGGCTTCGGCATATAGTCGTCGGCGCCGATTTCCAGGCCGACGATACGGTCGATATCCTCGTCCCGCGCAGTCAACATGATGATCGGCACACGCGAGCCGGCCCGAAGACGCCGGCAGATAGACAGCCCGTCCTCGCCGGGCAGCATGATGTCGAGCACCACCAGATCGGGCTCGCCGTGTTGCGCGATCAAGCGGTCGAGGGCTGGCGCACCCTCGGCGGCATCGACGCGGAAGCCCTGCCGCTGAAGGTAGTCCTTCAGCAGGCTCCGGATCTCGGGATCGTCCTCGACGACGATAATGCGATGCTGGCGGCTCATGCTCGCGAGACTACCGCAGCAGGCGTTGCCGGAGAATGGACGCTCGCCGCCGGTTACACTTCGTTACATTTGCGGCCGCTGCCGGCAACACGCCTGCAAACCGCCCGCGCGATCCTTCGTGTCGTCGCCAGATAGTGGCGATAGCCCCTCGAAGGAGACCTCTCATGAAAACCCGCATCGCGCCCGTAGCCCTCGCGCTTGGCCTGATGGTCGCTGGCAGCCTGTCGGCCCATGCGCAAGGCTGGCAGCGCAACACCGCCACGACCGGCCCTAACGGTGGCCAGTGGGCCAAACAGGGTTCAGGCTCCTGCTCCGGCGGCACTTGCTCCTCGCAGCAGAGCAGGACTGGGCCGCGCGGCGGCACCGCGACGCGCTCGGGCTCGACGACGTGCAGCGGCGGGGCATGCAATGGCACGGCCAACTACACGGGCCCCGCTGGCCGCTCCGCGACGCGCGCGCGCTCGGTTTCGCGCAAGTAAGGCCGGCAGCCATCGGTCGCCCGGGCGAGGTGGCTTACCCGGGCCATGTGCCCGACCAATCGAGAACACAACCCAGAGCAGGAGCAATTCCCATGAATTCGAATACTACGCGCGGCATCCTTGCAGGTTTTTGCCTCGCCACCTGCATGGCGATGATCACCCATCCCGCCGCGGCCCAAGGCCCGGGAGCCTTCTTCTTCGCACAGGCCGGCCTCAAGGCATGCGGCGGCGACATTTCACGCGTGTGCAGCACTGTGCCGGCGGGCGGCGGACGCATTGCGCAGTGCCTGCTCGCACACGAGGAAAAATTGTCGCCGGCCTGCCGCGACTTCGTCGCCAAAGCGCGTACGGCGCAAGGCGCCATGTTCGCGTGCACGGCCGACGCCGAACGAGTGTGCCCCGGCGTGGCGCCTGGAGGCGGTCGGATTGCCGTGTGCCTCACGGGCAAACGCGAGGCGCTGTCGCGCGACTGTGCCCGCGCGCTCGACGAGGCTGGTGCCACGTTCGCGCGCTGAGTTTCAATCTGCCCTGCACATCGAAAACGGAGCCGACCATGAACGACTTGCCGACCGTGCTGTCATACTTCAGGCCCGGCGCCGGTCTGCTGTTGCCAGTGACATTTGCCTTCATCGTGCTCGAATGCCTGTACGCCAAGCTCGCGCACGATGATGAAGCCTACGACATTAAGGAGACCGCGGCGTCTGTCGCGGTCGCAATCGGCGATATCGCTTCACGGCTTCTGACTGGAGCCGTCGCGGCCGTGCCGATGGTCCTTTTGTGGCAGCACCGTCTGCTCGATCTGCCGCTCGATACATGGTGGACGTGGGTGCTGCTCTTTATCGGGGTCGAGTTCTGCTACTACTGGTTTCATCGCGCGTCGCATCGCATCCGTTGGTTCTGGGCGACGCATGCGGTGCATCACTCGGCGACGCGCTTCAACCTGTCGGCCGCGATCAGGCTCGGCTGGACGGGACAGCTCTCGGGTGCGTTCGTGTTCTTCCTGCCGCTCGCCTGGATCGGCTTTCACCCGCTTGCCATCGCTGGCGTGCTCGGGCTCGGCCTGCTGTACCAGTTCTTTCTGCACACGCATCTCGACGTCAGCCTCGGTCCGCTCGAATACGTGCTCAATACGCCGCGTCACCACCGCGTGCACCACGCGACCAATGAAACCTGCCTCGATCGCAACTACGGCAACGTGCTGATTGTCTTCGACCGACTGTTCGGTACGTTCGCGAAAGTGCCTGCCGACGAGACGCTACGCTATGGCCTGAAGGGCCGCACGCCGACCAACCACCCCCTGCGCATCGCGCTTGGCGAGTGGGGGTTCTTGCTTGGAGACGTGGCCGCCGCAAAGGGGCTGAGGGCAAAGATGAAGGTGCTATTCTCGCCCCCATGATGCGTCCACCGGATCGTTAACCGACCCGGTTGCACCACTTGCGCCGTGGGTCGAGATTGCGATGGTGGCGGTGATCGGACCGGAGTTTCTATTCTGGTCCGCGCTTACGTCCGCAACGGAACAAACAGAAGTCGTCGGCGCAATTTGCGTTTTCGGCTGCACGTGGTCCACCTCGACCCGGACCCGACGGTCGGTCCCGGATGACGGTGTCGATTGACATCATCACGGACGCCGCCGCCCGAAGAGGAGAGGACCGCCGGGTGTCCGCTGTTGAGGGTAAAGCGAACGGTCCAAATCACTCGTGTGTCGGCGATGCCGACACCGTCACGGGGCCCCCTTCACCTACACAGCCGCCAACTACCGAAGCGTCGTACTGGCGGACAGCGACTGCAATCGAAGCGGACGCCGATGCCGTGGTCATCGATGTAAGGTATTGATTTGAATGGTGGGCGATGAAGGACTCGAACCTTCGACCCGCTGATTAAGAGTCAGCTGCTCTACCAACTGAGCTAATCGCCCCACACGTCCGCAGAGTGAACCCTGCAGCGAAGAGGTCGGGCTAATATCACCTGTATCGGGCGCTGTCCACACGAATGCGTAGAGGCATCGCGGCTGACCTGTCGCGGGTTCGCTATGGCTCAGGGCCATGCTGCGACGTCGCCCCGTCGCAGCCGGGTTTGTCGGTGCACGTAGGCGGCGGCGGACAGGCCGAGGCCGGCGAGGATCGTCGTCATCGCGGTGCCGCCGTACGAGATCAGCGGCAGCGGCACCCCGACCACCGGGACGAGGCCGGTGACCATCGCCACGTTCACGAACACGTAGAGGAACAGCACGATGGCGTTGCCGGCGATGACGAGCCGCGCGAACCGGCTCTCGCAGGCGATCGCCATGCGCCAGAGCATCGCGATGGCCAGTGCGAACAGGGCGAGCAGGCCGAGCGCGCCGACCAGCCCCCACTCTTCGGCGAGCATGGTGAAGATGAAGTCGGTGTGCTTCTCGGGCAGGAAGTCGAGCTGGCTCTGCGTGCCTTCGCCGAAGCCGCGGCCGGTTAGCCCCCCGGCCGCCAGCGCGATCTTGGACTGGGTGATGTGGTAGCCGGCGCCGAGCGGATCTAGGCCAGGGTCGAGAAATACCTCGATGCGGCGGCGCTGGTAGTCGTGCAGGCCGGCCCACAGATGCGGCGCAAGCAGCACGGCGCCGGCCCCGGCTGCGACGAAGTAGGCGAAGTTGACGCCGGCGAGCACCATCAACCCGAGGCCGGTCGCCATCACCAGCGCCGCCGTGCCGAGGTCGGGTTGGCGCAGCACCAGCACCACCGGTACCAGGATCATGGCGAGCGGCAACGCGACGTAGAGCGGGTGTGAGACACGCTCGGGCGCCAGCCACTGGTAGTAACGAGCCAGCGCCAGCACGATGGCGACCTTCATCACCTCGGACGGCTGGAAGCTGAAGCCGCCGCCGCCGAGCCAGCGCCGTGCGCCCATGCTCTCGATGCCGACCAGCGACACCAGCACGAGCAGCATCAGGGCCACCGCGTAGAGGGGATAGGCCAGCCTCAGCCAGGCGCCGAGGGGCACCAAGGCCGCCGCGACGATGACGATGAGGCCGAGCGCGAAGCGGCCGGCATGGCGCTCCGCCCAGGGGGCCGGCGCTCCGGCGGCGACGGAATGGAGTTGCATGACGCCGATTGCGGCAATCAGGGTGATGACGGCGATCAGCGGCCATGGCACGGCTGCGACCTTCGCGGCGAGACTCGGCTGACGGCCTGCGAGTTCGGGTCGGATCGGTGCCATGCCGGCTCAGCCTCCAAGCTCGGTGCGTGGGGGAACGGCCTGTGGTGCCTGTGCCCGCGGCGCATGGGCCCTGCCCGGGTAGGCTGTGGCACAGCCCGGATCGCGGGCGAGCACCATCTCCATGATCTCGCGAGCGAGCGGAGCGGCCACCGCGCCACCGCCGCCGCCGTGCTCGACGATGGTGGCGATTGCGTACTTCGGCCGGTCGGCCGGCAGGTAGGCGACGAACAGCGCGTGGTCCTGGTCGGTCCACGCCGTGCCGCCACGGCCGACCTGCGAGGTGCCGGTCTTGCCGGCGACGGTCACGGCGGCATCGAGGTGCGCCCTCGCGCCGGTACCGGCGGGCTCGTTGACGACCGCCAACATCCCGCGGCGGATGGCGTCGAGATGTGCGCGCTTGATCTCGAGCGGCAGCGCTGGCCGCACGTCGACGCCGACAGGGCGCGCGATGACCGGCTGGATCGCGCGGCCCGTCGCCAGCCGCGCGGTCATCACGGCGAGCTGCAACGGCGTTGCCAATACATAGCCTTGCCCGATGCCGGCGAGCAGCGTTTCGCCGCCGAGCCAGCCGCGGCCGAGCGCGCCGCGCTTCCAGTCCGGCGTCGGCATCAGCCCGGGCTTCTCGACGCCGAGGCCGTTACCGTAAATCTGGCCGAAGCCGAGGCGGCGGCCCATTTCGGAGATGGCCGTGATGCCGACGCGGCGGGCGATTTCGTAGAAGTATACGTCGCAACTTTCGCGCAAGGCTCGATGGCAGGCGCAGGCGCCGTGCCCCGTGCGGTTCCAGCAGCGGAAGGTGTGGCCGGCGTACTCGTAGGCGCCGGGGCAATGCACGGTTTCGCCGAGGCCGATGACGCCGGCTTCGAGGGCGGCCAGCGCCGTCACCATCTTGAAGGTCGAGCCTGGCGGATATTGTCCGCTGGTCGCGCGATCGAACAACGGATCGCCGGCAGCGTCCTTGAGCCGTTCCCAGGCATCGGTGCTGATACCGCCCTGCAGCGCGCTGACGTCGGCCTGCGGCGCCGATGCCATGGCAAGTATGTCGCCAGTCGTGGCGGCCAGCACGACGGCTGCGGCGCGGCGCTCGCGCGCGATGCGGATCATCAGGCGGCTCTGCAACACGACGTCGACGGTCGCGACCACATCGCGGCCGGCTTTCGGTTCGACCAGTTCGAGATCGCGCACGATGCGGCCGCGCGCATCGACCTCGCGCCGCCGCGTGCCGCCGACACCGCGCAGGTCGCGTTCGAATGCACGCTCGATGCCGGTCTTGCCGATGCGCGCGCCGGGCAGCCGCAGCAACGGGTCGTCGTCGAGCGCCAGCCGCTCGATGCCGCCGACATAGCCGACGATGTGGCCGACGAAGGGCGTTTGCTGATAGCGGCGACGGCCGGCTTTGACGGTCTCGACGCCCGGCAGGTAGGGCGCCTCGAGGTTGATTCGGGCGATCTCCTCGAAGGTCAGGTCTTCGGCGACGATGATCGGTAGCGTCGGTCGCTGGCGGCGCGCCCGCTGCAGGATGCGCTCGCGCGCGGCGGCGTCGATGCGCACGAAGCGCGACAGCCGGTCGAGCACAGGCGATAGCGGGCCTGCAAGCGCCGGGACAATCTCGCAACGATAGCCTTCGGTTGTGTCGGAGAGCACGGCGCCGAAGCGGTCGAGGATGCGTCCGCGTTCCGGTGCGATGATGTCGACGGCGATGCGGTTGTGGTCGGCGAGTGGGGCAAAGCGCGTGCGCTCGGCGACCTGGAGTTGATAAAGTCGACCGGCAATGACGCCGAGGCCCGCCAAGCTGACGATGCCTGCCGCGAAGGCCCGTCGCGTGAAGCGCTGGCGCAATTGCTCGTCGTCCGCTGGCACCTGGAACATCGCCTCAGGCCCTCCGGTCGGCGAACGCTGGCCTGAAGCTTGCGACGGTGGGCGTCACGGCAGCGAGCAGGGCGGCGATCAGCGGCTCGGCGGCGATCACCACGGCGGAAGCGACGGCGAGCGGCCACAGGGGAGCGGAGTTGGCGAAATAGAGCGACGCCGTGGCCCACGCGAGGCTGCCGACGAGGGCCGTCACCGCGACGAAGCGCGGCCAGCGGGAGACGCCGAGGCGAGCCAGCCTCGTGCCTGCGACGTGCGTGAGGGCAGCGCCAGCCAGATAAACGAGCGCCCAGTAGCCGAGTGGTCCGCTGGTCATCGCGTCGACGGCGAGGCCTGATGCAAAGATCAGGAGCGCCGGCAGAGTAGGGGCGCCCGGCCCGTTGCGGCGGCGGTCGGCCCAGTAATGGACGACCGCGAGCGGGAACAGCGCCGGCACGAACCGCCAGTCGGCCCCGAGGCCGGTCGGCACGATGGCGGCGAGCGTCGCCAGTGCGAGCGACAGTGCCGGCAGCAGCGAGGCCCAGGCGCGAGCGAGCACGCGGGCGGCGACGGCGAAGACATCGGCGAGGGTCGTGCTGGAGCCCATGGGATCAGCCGGCCTTTCCGTTCGCACCGCCGCGACGGCGTTGGCCAGCGCCATCGGCGGTGCCGAGTGCTGCGTCCGGCGGGTCGACGATCAACACGCTCACGTGCTCGGGCGCATCGAGGTCGGCGAATGGGACGATACGCAGGTCGCGCTCGCCGATGGCGATGCGGCCGATACGGAGACCGGCCGGGAAGCTGCCGCCGACGCCTGACGTCGCAACGATGTCGCCGTCAGTCATCTTCGCGTCGCGGTCGGCATAGCCGATGGCGAGACGGGGGCTGTTGTCGCCGATGGCGATCGCGCGGGCGCGCCCGTCGCCGATCACCACGGGCACACGGCTCGCGATGTCGGTCAGCAGCAGAACGCGGGCGGCGCGCGCGCCGACCTCGACGACGCGGCCGACGAGCCCAGCGGGGCCGACCACCGGGTGGCCGGCGCGCAGGCCGTGCTCGCCACCGGCATCGATGACGAGCGAGCGCGAGAATGGGCCGACAGCCTCGGTCAACACGCGCGCGGAGCGGTATGTGGCGCCGAGCGCCGGCACCATGGCCGCGAGCCGTTCGACCTCTGCGAGCTTGCGGGTGGCCTCGGCCGCACGCCAGTCGGCGGCTTCGAGGCGGGCGATTTCGGCGCGGGCGGTGGCGAGGTCGCGGCGCAGGGCTGCGACGTCGTCGAAGTGGGCCGCTATTGCGCGGACGGGGCCGAGAAGGCTGCTGCCCCAGGCGGCGGCCGGCGATACCCACTCGGTGACAGTCGCCCGGATATGGCGGGTCACCGGATGGTCGAGGCGGGAGAGCACCAGCAGCAGGACGGCGGCGAGCATCAGCAGGATCAGCGACGCACCCGGCCCGCGCCCAGCCTGGCGATGGGCGCCCCGGATCAGATAGGGATCGTGCGCAATACGGGCCATCGGCGTCGCGGGCTTCTGGTTAGTGGCGGGGAAACTTGAGTGGGCTGCAAGCCTCGCTGCGACTTTAATAGCCGATCGCGCAAGATTTCCCTAACGGCCCGTAATCGTTAAGGTTTGATCAGCAGGTGTTCGCGCGCGGGCAGTTCCTCCAGCACCAGCGCCGTGCCCTTCACCACTGACTGCAGCGGGTGTTCGGGGATCAGGAACTTGACGCCGACGCGGGCTTCAAACTCGCGGTCGAGGCGGTCGAGCAGGGCGCCGCCGCCGGTCAAATGGATGCCGCGCTCGCAGATGTCGCTGGCGACCTCGGGGGGGAGGTCTTCGAGGCTGCGCTGGATGAATTCGGCCATCAGTTCGACCGGGTCTTCGAGCGCCTCGGCGATATCCTCCGGCCCGAGCACGATGGACTTCGGCTTGCCGGCCCGCAAATCGCGTCCACGAATGTGGATCTCGGTGCGCCGCCCGCCCGGCTCGGCGCTGGCGGTGCCGGCTTCGATCTTGATGCGCTCGGCGTTGGCTTCACCGATCAGTAGGTGATGGCGGCGGCGCACGTAGCGGATGATCGCCTCGTCCATGGCGTTGCCGGCGCATTTGAGCGAGCGCGCCTGCACGACGCCACCGAGCGAGAGCACGGCGATGTCGGTGGTGCCGCCGCCGATGTCGACCACCATCAGCCCCTGCGGCTCTTCGATCGGCAGGCCGGCGCCGAGCGCTGCCGCCACCGGTTCCTCGATCAGGTAGACCTTGCGCGCGCCCGCCTGCATCGCGGTCTCGTAGACGGCGCGGCGTTCGACAGGCGTGGCGCCGGCTGGCACGCAGATCAGGATGCGCGGCCGGCGGAAGCCGAGCATGGTCTTGGTGCGCTTGATGAACTGGCGCAGCATCTCCTCGGTGGCGATGAAGTCGGCGATAACGCCGTCGCGGAGCGGGCGGATGGTCTCGATGGATTCGGGCGTGCGGCCTACCATCTGCTTGGCCTTGGCGCCGACGGCGAGCACCTCGCGCTGGCCGTTGACGGTCTTCAGCGCCACCACCGACGGCTCGTCGATGACGATGCCGCGCCCGACCACATGCACCAGCGTGTTGGCCGTGCCGAGATCGATGGCGATGTCGTCCGAGAAGGCCTTGGTGACGTTGGTCAGCATCGGGGTTGCACCTGGGGGCGGCGGACGGGGCAGGGCGCGGAGCACGCAAGATTGCGCCGTGTCGCGGAGCCGAGCAAGTCTTGTACCACGGGTCGGGCGGTGCCGCGCGGTTCGCTACACGACCAGGAGGCTACGCCACCTGGACCTCCGGACGGTCCGTGCGTAAGCCACAAAAAGTGCTCAAGGGGTAAGGTGGTAAGCGGGAAAGAGGTAAAAGCGTCCTGGGCGGAACTAACGAGAAAGCACACGAGCAACACGGAAGCCGTTGACGTTGAGCCGGTAGTCCGATCGGTGCCAGTCACGGACCGCCGAGCGGAGGACCAGTGGGCCGCTGTACCACGAGCCGCCGCGCAGCACATGTCGACTGCAGTCGCCGCTGGTCCTCGCCGCACTATCGCCCGGGGCGCTCTTGTAGTCGCCGTTCCAGCAGTCCTCCACCCACTCCCACACGTTGCCGTGCATGTCATGAAGGCCGAAGGCGTTTGGCTTGTACGCACCCACCGGCACTGTTCGGCCCTTGTCGTTGTTTGCCTTCGTTGCGTCGAAAGCATCCCCCCAGGAATACGGCGTCGTCGTCCCGGCCCGCGCCGCGTATTCCCACTCCGTCTCGCTCAGCAGCCGGTAAGGCTGGCCAGTCGTCCTCGCGAGCCATGCCACGTACTGCTTCGCGTCGTCCCAGGAGACGCTTATGACGGGCTGCCGGCCGCGTCCCCAGCTCGTCTCCGGCTTATGCGCGCAGCCGCCGGCCGCGACGCCTGCCGCAACGCAGGCGTCCCACTCGTCGAATGTCACCTCGAACTTGCCCACCGCGAACGGCTTGGCGATCGTCACCCGGCGTTGCGGGCCTTCCTCGCTCTCGCGCTCCTTCTCGTTATCCGGCGAGCCCATCATAAAGCTCCCAGCCGGTACCATCACCATTTCGGGGCACTTCCGGTTCTCGACCGGATCGTTGGAATAACAGTCGCGGAATGTCTCGCCGACGCTCAACGCCGCATCCCGTGATGCAGGTGTCGGGCGCGGCACTGGCGCTGGCGACGAAATGGCAGCTGTTTGCGAAGAGACCAACTCGGCGAGCCGCGCGTCAGCGCAGCCCGCCATCGGTGTGCCCTTGTAGGCGTCGCGCAGAGACGCGACGATGGCCGCACTCGGGTTGGTCGCGATCTCGCGGCAAAAGGCGGCAACTTCGGCGCGCGAGGCTTGTGCTGCGCTTACCGGAGCCGGCGCCGTGGGTGCCACCGCTGCGGGCACCGCCTCCTTCCCGGCGAAGTACACGTCGCCCAGCGCGTTGAAGCCGAGATACCGCTCTTGGCCGACCGACGAGCGCACGCGACGCTGCACATTCCGGAACATCGTCACCGCCTCGATGCCGGGCGTCATGATCTCCTCGGCCAGCGCCTTCGCGTACGGCCCCGCGCCCTGCCCGATGTCGGACGCGAGTTCGCCCTCGGCCGTCGCGTAGGAGATCAGCATGCCGGCCTCTTGCCGCTCGGCGCGGAAGCCCTTCGCCTGCACGATCGTGCGCTTGCCCGGCTCGCGCAGCTTCAGCGTGTTGCGGCATGCATCGAACACCACGAAGTGTGTGGCGTTGCCGGCCTCCGCTTTGAGCCGCCGCGTGATCTCGCCAAGCCGCAGCGACTGGTCCCACAGCTCTGCCGTATCGGTGGAGGTGGCGTCGACCGGGATCAGATAGTTGGTCGTCCCGTCCGCCGCGCCGTGGCCCGAATAGTAGAAGAATCCGACGGCGCCCGGCCCGGCGCCTGAGAGTGTGCGCAGGTAGCGGTTGATCGCGATGTTGGTCGCGCCGAGCCGGGCGTCGCGCACCACCGTCACCGTGAAGCCGAGCTTCTTCAGCGCCGCTTCCAGCAACGCCACGTCGTTGTGCGGATTGGTGAGCGCGCCGATCTCGCCGGTATAGGCTTGATTGCCGATCAGCAACGCGTGACGCGCCGGCGCCGGCGCCTGCGCCGCCGCCGGTCCGGCGAGGACGGCGAGCAGCGCGATGATCGCGATAATGAAATGCGCCACTCGCACGGACGATCATCCCAACCGGCAACTGCCCCACCGCGGATCGTCAGCGAAGATATCACCCGCGCCCCGGCAGGCAAGTCATGAGACGGGTGCCACGGGCTCGTGAACTCAGTACGACAGAAGAGGACTGGATGACGCGTTGCCTGGCAGGCTTTTACCATCCTCTCGGCCCTGCGTCCCCGGACGCCGCGCATCAGCGCAGCAAGCCGGGGCCTTCACGCGCAGTGTGTCGCACGGACGATGCGCCACAGAGGCGGGGAAGATCCCGGACAGCCGCGCAATCGCGCGGCTTCCGGGAAGGCAGGCTGGGGAGGGGGGGCGGCCCGCTCTCCCGGCCGAGACTTCCGCCACCCTCTCAGCCCTGCGTCCCCGGACGCCGCGCCCGAGCGTGGCGAGTCGCAGCCTTCACGCGCAGCGGGTGTGGCACGGCCAACGCGCCACAGGGGCGGGGAAGATCCCGGACAGCCGCGCAATGGCGCGGCTTCCGGGACGGCAGGCTGGGGGGCGTATGCACGCCCGCCCGCCTTTCATCATAAGCCGCCGCTCACGGGCCGCTCACGGCCCGCTCAGTTCGCTCCGGTCGCCGGTGAAGCGCTGGGCGGCGGCGCCGCGGGTGGCGCGCAGCTTCAGCTTGTTGAGGCAGGCGATGTACGCCTTGGCGGAGGCGGCCAGCGTGTCGGGGTCGGCGGCCTTGGCGGTCGCCGTGTTGCCGCCCTCGGTCAGGCGCACCGTCACCTCGGCCTGCGCGTCGGTGCCCTCGGTGACGGCGTGCACCTGATACAACTCGAGCACCGCGTCGTGCGGGATCATCGCCTTGATGGCGTTGAAGGTCGCGTCGACCGGGCCATTGCCGGTCGCCTGCACGGTCTGGTGGCGGCCCTCGATGTCGAGCGTCGCGGTCGCCGACTGCGGGCCCTGCGTGCCGGCAATGACGGTCAGCGAGACGAGGCGGACGCGATCCGTCGAGGTTGCGATCTCCTCGTCGACGAGGGCCTCGATGTCCTCGTCGTAGATCACCTTCTTGCGGTCGGCGAGCGCCTTGAAGCGGTTGAAGGCGTCCTCCAGCGCGTTCTCGCCGAGCTCGTAGCCCAAGTCCTTGAGCTTCGAGCGGAAGGCGGCGCGGCCTGAGTGCTTGCCCATCACCAGCGAGGTCTTGCCGGCGCCGACGCTCTCCGGCGTCATGATCTCATAAGTCTGGGTGTGCTTCAGCATGCCGTCCTGGTGGATGCCGCTCTCGTGCGCGAAGGCGTTGCGGCCGACGATCGCCTTGTTGAACTGCACCGGGAACGAGGTCGCAGCCGAGACGAGCTTGGAGGCGCGCATCAGCATCTCGGCTTTGATGCCGGTGTCGAAGCGCAGCACGTCGGAGCGGGTCTTGATCGCCATCACGATTTCTTCGAGCGCGGCATTACCCGCCCGCTCGCCGATGCCGTTGATGGTGCATTCGATCTGGCGCGCGCCGCCCTCGACGCCGGCCAGCGAGTTGGCGACCGCCATGCCGAGATCGTTGTGGCAGTGCACCGAGAAGATCGCCTTGTCCGCGTTGGCGACGTTGGCGCGCACGCGGCGGAACAGATCGCGGTGCTCTTCAGGCGTCGTGTAGCCGACGGTGTCGGGGATGTTGATTGTGGTCGCGCCGGCCTTGATCGCCACATCGACACAGCGGCAGAGGAAATCGAACTCGGTGCGCGTGCCATCCTCGGCCGACCACTCGACGTCGGCGACGAGGTTGCGCGCGCGCTCGACCTGGGCGCGGACGAGGTCGAGCACCTGCTCGGGCTCCTTCTGCAGCTTCCACTTCATGTGGATCGGCGACGTCGAGATGAAGGTGTGGATGCGCGGCCGGCGGGCGTGGCGCACGGCCTCGGCGCAGCGGTCGATGTCCTTGAAGGCGGCGCGCGAGAGGCCGGCAACCACGGCGTTCTTGACGCGCTTGGCGACTTCGGCGACCGCCTCGAAGTCGCCGTCGGAGGCGATCGGGAAGCCCGCCTCGATGATGTCGACGCCCATTTCGTCGAGCAGGTCGGCGACGGCGAGCTTTTCGTCGAGCGTCATGGTGGCGCCGGGGCATTGCTCGCCGTCGCGCAAGGTCGTGTCGAAAATCAGTACGCGGTCTTTATGCTGAGCGGGGCTGGCGGCAGGCGTGTCGGAATTGGACATGAGGTTTCTCGCTTCGCAATCGTTCGCTTGATCGTGGGGGCCGGCGGCATAGGGCAGCCGGCGGTGGACCTGGAGGTCTCTGTCGCATCCCCTGAGCACCGCTCCGGACGAGCCGGAGCCTCACGGCTCAGGGGCCGATAAGGAGCAGCGTCGGGGCGAGGCGTAGCGCACGCACGAGCGTCGGCGCGCCGAAAGCGGCGAGCGGCGACATCAAACGTGGCATGTGGCAGCCTGGCATGGCGCGGGCGAGCCTGTGCATCCTGGCGACGGCCCGATGCCGTCGTAATACCAATAAGCCTCATCGAGCGGGCGCTGGCAAGGGCTACTGCACGCAAACTCGCTGCGTAAACGGTCTGCCTCTGTTCGCGCGCCTTCGGCACTTCCATCCGCGCGCCTTTTCCACGACCCAAACCCGCTAGGAGATCGGCATCCCCGCCCTCCCACTTAGGATAGTTACGAAAGACGAGGAGGCGAGAGGTGTCCCCTCGCGCGGGGCATGGGGCGGCAGCCCCGACCGCGCTGCGACTATCGCGCGCCGCAGCCGGTTGATTGCGAGGACAACCGCGGCCTGCCCACGAGCCGCCTTGCGAATCGCGCTAGCTGCGGTTTGACAAGCGCATGCCGCCAGGGGTCGGGCACATGAACGATACAGCATCGAGGTTTGCTGCCGGGGGGCACCGCGAGACGCGGCTGCCGCCCGCCGTGCTGCTGATCGCCGAGCATCTCGACGCGATGCTGGCGGCGGGTGAAGACCTGATCCTGATGGACTTCGACCTGACAGGACTGTCGCATCCGGGTGTGCGGCTGGCTGGCGGGGGTGAGGCGGATGGCGAACACGCGCCGCCTGTGCTGTTGTCCGGCTTCATCGCCCGGGTGCGCGTTTTCGAGGCGGTGGTTTTGATGCGGCTGGAGCGGGCGCGAGCCTGCGCCGGGCGCCTGCTGATCGAGGACGAGCGGTTCGTGGCGCCGATACGGATGTTTCTGGCAGGTACAACGGGGCTCACCGACGCGTTGGCTGCGGTCGCGGGTGAGTGTCGGGGGCGGGGCGAGGGCGTATCGTGCCCGCTGGCGTTCATGCGCCTACGCGGGCTGGTGGGTGAGGAATGCGGCTCGTTCACCGGGCTACTGCGCCTGTCGCTCGGTGAGGATTACCGCGTTGCCGGTGCCATACCGCTCGGGGTCGTCATGGATCACGCAGCGACGTTCCTCGACGTGCTTGACCGGCATTACGACCTGTTCCCGGAGCCGAGCATAGTGTTTCCGGTCGAGACGGACGACGATGCGCGCGCCGCAGTCGAACCGGACGTGACTGAGCTTGCAGACCTCGGCGAAGCCGATTGCGCGGCCTCTGTCGAGGCCGCCTGCGTGGACGGGGCGGTTGCAGCGCTGGCTGGTGGCGCGTTGGCAGCGCCACCGCAGCAGCCCGCCATCTGAACCGCCTGAGCTCCGAACCTGCGTTGCAGATCGGCTACTTGGTGGCTGTCTTGACGATGCCCGCCAGCAGCTTGTTGATCTCGCCGAGCACCTGCTTCGCACGGCCCTTTTCCTCGAGCTTGCGATAGCCGACCACGACTTCGTTCACGGTGGCTGCGCGCTGGTAGATGAAGATCACGTAGGGGCAGTGCTGCATGTTGGCGGGGTCGGCCTCCATCATCTGCCGCGACAGCTTGGCCGAGCAGAACGTGAAGAACTCGGCGCTTTTATAGACCGGCTGGTTCGAGCCGACGTCCGGACCCGTGCGGGTCAGCATGGCGCCGATGTTGCCGGTGTAGTCGATCTTCACACCGGCGGCGATGATCGCATTCTCGAGGTCCAGGCGCACGTCTTCGTAGCTTGCGCCCTTACGCGTCGCCGTAACCGATTCGGCGGCAGCCGGGAGCGTGCAGGCGACGGCTGCCGTGCCGGCAGCAAGAGCGACGAGTGCTGAGCGCAGTGTGGTGGGACGGAACATGAGCGCTATTTCCTCCAGGGCAGTGTTGGCGGGCGCGGTATCGCGGCGGCAAGTTTTGAACGATGATGACGGCAGGGCCCGGCGCGTCGAGCACTCCGAGGCTATGCCTGCCAGAATGGCAAGGCTCGCACTTTGATCCTGCGCAAGGCTAGTTTTTCACACCGAGGTCGTCAAAGGCGATCGTACGCGCGAGGACGGTTCCCCCGTCGATGGCGTGCAGGTTGAGCGACAGCTTGCGACCACTCCAGTCGATATCGATCATGCCGAAGTTCTCGGGATGGTAGATATCGCTCACCAGCGGCGGCAGGCGGGCGTCCTTCGACGGACCGTAGGGCCGATTGAGCGAACTGGAGGTCTGTTCGACGACCAATTGGGGTTTGCCGTCGCGACGCGTCACCGCTTCTTCATAGCGGGCCGCCGAATGGCGGTCGCCCGACAGCAGCACGACGCCGCCGGCGCCGGTCGCGACGATCGTGTCGAGCAGCCGCTTGCGTTCGGCCGGCAGGTTACCCCACCGCTCGAAGCCGTGGCCGTCGGCGAGCACTTGGATCGAGGAGACGACAACGCGGATCTCGGCGGGCTTGGTAAGTTCGCCGGCCAGCCAGCGCCATTGCTGCGCACCGAGCACGGTCTTCTCCGGCGAGGCGTCGGGCTGGTATTTGCCCCAATGCGGGAACGACGCGTCGCGCAGTTTGAGCGACGACCGGAAGCTGCGGGTGTCGAGCATGATCACCTGCACGCGGCGCCCCGGCTCACCGAAGACGCGGCTGTGGTAGATGCCGCCGTCCGCCTGGCGAGCTTCGGGCTGCTGCCAGAAGGCTCGGAAGATGTCGCCCGCCCGGTCCTTGAGCTTGAACTCGCCACCCGCGTCGTTGACGCCGTAGTCGTGGTCGTCCCACGTCGCGAGGAACGGCATGGCCGCGCGGGCGGCTGCCAGTTCCGGCTGCGTTGCCTGCTTTGCGTAGGCGTCTATCAACTCGCGAGCGTCGGTCGAGGTGACGTCTTTGGCGTAGACATTGTCACCGACCATCAAAAACAGTTCGGGTTTGCGCGCTGCGATGGTTTTCCAGATCGGCTGCGGCTTCGCCTGGTCGAGGCACGAGCCGAAGCCGATGCGGGTCAGAACGGCCGCCGGCTGCGGCTTCAGCCAAGGCGTCGCGGGGATCACGCTTTGCAGCGCCGGGTCGGTAGATGCCGTAGCGGTGGTGGCCGGCCGGCCGCCGGTGGCAACCGGCGATGTCTGGCGCGTCAAGTCACCGACAACCAGCACAAGCGCCAACGCCGTGAGAGCCGCCAGCATTGCGACCACGGCTACGAACGCGAGGCGCGGAGCGCTCGATCCTGCACCGTTGGGGGCCGCGACGCGGCGATCGTGATCGTTCGGCGATATCGGCATTGCGGTCACCCGGATACGCTTGACATGGTTGGCTGCGGCCTCAGCCGGGCGGCGCCGACGTGCGGTCTGTCCGCATCTCTTTCAATTCCGATCTCAGCGCGCTGATCTCGGCGACCAGATGCTGATACTCGGCTTGCGTCACGCTGATGACGGCCTCCTTGGTGTCATCCTGTTGCTGCTGCATGGCATCGACGACGATACCGATGAACAGGTTGAGCACGGCGAACGTGACGAAGATGATGTAGGGGAGGAAGAATGCCCAGGCGTAGGGATATTTCTCCATCACCGGGCGCACGACCTCGCTGCCCCAGCCGTCGAGCGTCATGATCTGGAAGAAGGTGAACAAAGAGGCCCCGATGGTGCCGAAATTCTTCTCGAATTCGGCGCCGAACATCTTGGTGGCCATCACCGCGAACACGTAGTTGATCAACAACACGAGAATGATGATCGAACTCATCGAGGGGATGGCGACGAGCAGGCCCGTCACCACGCGCTTCACCGAGGGGATCGCGGTAATCAGGCGCAGGGCGCGCAGGATGCGCATGGCGCGCAGCACCGACAGGTTGCCGGACTGGGGCAACAGCGTGATGGCGACCACGAAGAAGTCGAACACCGCCCAGGGATCGCGCCAGAAGCGCCAGCCATAGGCGAACATGCGCAGCGCGAGTTCGCCGACGAAGAACCACAGCATGATTTCGTCGAGGCGGTGCAGCAGGCCGCCCCACTCGGCCATGATGCTCGGCGAGGTCTCGATTCCGAGCGTGATGGCATTGAGCACGATCACGCCCAGCACCAGCCGCTCGAACCACGGGCGGGTGACGAGCGCGCGGACGTTCTCACGCACTCTGGCCAAGCGGCCGGCGTAGGGTGCAGGCAGCCACGAGAGGACAGATGTTTCGACGGGCATGTGGGGTCTTCAGGGGATGTTGGTGGGACGCGCTGCCACTGCTAGGCGAGCGCGATGGCGCTGCCAAGTGGCGGCGTTGCATCGCGGGCCCGAATCTCGCCGGCTCGGTACGCCTACGTCAGAAGCAGATCAGCCCGTTGAAACCGGTAGCGAGGTCCATCAGCAGCGCCTCGCCGCGCACGGCCCACAGGTAGACGCCGCCGGCCACGGCGAGGCCGAGCAGGCCGAAGCCGAAAGTCGTGATCGTGGGCGCAGCGCGCAATTTCAGAACTCCGCAAGGGACGGTTGCAGCTCAGCGAACTTACCATCGAGCGGCAACCTGCGCCAACCCCTCTGCCGGACAGTGATCAAGCCGCAGCCGGGAGGGTCGCTGGCCGCGTGACCTGCTGCTCGCGGATCGGCAGGTGGACGAGCGCCGCGAACACACCGAGCCCGACCGAGATCCACCACATGATGTCATAAGACTTGGTGATGTCGAACAGTCGGCCGGCCATCCACACGCCGAGGAACGAGCCGACCTGATGGGAGAAGAACACGATCCCATACAGCATGCTCATCCAAACCGGTCCGTAGAAGGTGGCGACGAGGCTCGAGGTGAGCGGCACGGTCGATAGCCACAGCAGGCCGAGCACACCGGACAGGATGATCACCGTCGGCCCGTTGATCGGCAGATACAGGAAGCAGAGGAACACCAAGGCCCGGCCGAAATAGATGAAACTGAGGCCCCAGCGCTTGGAGTAGCGCTTGCCCCACTGGCCGGCGAGGTAGGTACCGACGAGATTGCCGAGCCCGACCATCAGCAGCGAGGTGACGCCGACGCTGGCGTCGAGACCCTTGTCGGCGACGTAGGCGGGCAGGTGGACGCCGTAGAACACGACGTGGAAGCCGCACACGAAGAAGCCGGCGTTGAGCAGCCAGAAGCTTGGATGGCGGAAGGCCTCGGCGAGGGCTTCGCCGAGCGTCTGCTTGTAGGCGCCGGCCTTGGGCACGGGCTTGCCGCTGACCGGGATCGCCAGCAGCAGCATCAGGCTGGTGGTCGCCGCGAGCACCAGCAGGCTCGTCTGCCAGCCGAGCCGCTCGATCAGCAGGTGGGTGTAGGGCAGCGCGAGCAGAATGCCGATGCCCGAGCCCATGCCGAGCGTGGCGATGGCGGCCGAGCGCTGCTCGGGCGGGGCGGCACGCCCCACGGCGCCGACCATCGCGTTGACGCCGGCGCCGGCGACGCCCAAGCCGAGCGCGATGCCCGAGATGAACAGGTGGATGTCGCTGGTCGCAGCATACATCAGGTAGAGGCCGAGCGCGGTGTTGAGCGCGCCGAACACCACGACGCGGCCTGTGCCGTACTTGTCGGAGACGGCGCCGGCAAATGGGGCTGCCACGCCCCACACGATGTTGGCGATCGCCATGGCGAGGCCGAATGCCTCGCGGCCGATGCCGAGGTGCTCGGTCACCGGCTTCAGGTAGAGCCCCATCACTTGGCGCAACCCCATGCCGATGCCGGCGATCGCCGCGCAGGCGAGCACGATCGCCCATAACGGCAGGTGCCCGGGGCGGGGCAGGGGGGAGGCGGCGTCGCTCATCTGTGGGCTCCTCGATCGGCGCCGACCCTATGGCATGGAGCAGTGGGCTGACGCACGCGAGAAAAACTAATGTAGGCCACTAGGAATTTGCATGTGTGGCGGGCCCGACCGTGCGACGCGCCAGTTCCACGATCGGGCCGTTCGGTGCTGCGAGCCCGCGCACCGTGAGCTCTATCGTCCAGGTGTCGTCAGCGCCGGTGAACGCGTAGATATTGTAGCGGGCGAGCGGCTCATCGTGGCGGGTGTACGCCGTCGAAGCCGACGCAGCGCCGATCACCGGCACTGGCGAGTCGCTTGGTTGTGGGCGCGCGATGGCATTCACTTCATCGCGATGGTTGTGGCCGTGCATGACCAACTCCGAGCCCGCTTCCGCAATGACCGCCTTGACGGCACCGGCATCGGCGAGGCCGCGCAGCCGCTGGCCCGGCCCTTCGGCGAGCGGGTGGTGCAGCATCACAACGCGGCACAGGCCGTCGGCGCCGGTCGCAGCCAGGATAGAGGCGAGCGCCTGCCGCTGACGCCGGCCGATGCGGCCCGCGGCGATCCCGGCGGGAGTCGGCAGCGCCGAGTTGAGGCCGATCAAAGCGAGCGGACCCAGCCGCCGCACGCTAGGGAACGGCGTGTCCGAGGACACGCCGGCTGCGACCCGGAGCGCCACACCGTAAGCATCGCTCGCCATGTAGGCAGACCAGCGCGCGATGCCGTGATCGCGCCAGAGGCGGGTGTAGATGTCGTGGTTGCCGGGGATCACGCTGATGCAGTCGGGGCTGCCGAGGGTCGTGAGCCAGCGCGCGGCAGCCTCGTGCTCGGCCGGCAGGCCGATGTTCACCAGATCGCCGGTGACGGCGACATGGTCCACCGCCTGCGTCGCGAGGTCGGCTGTGATCGCGGCCAGCACTTCGGGCCGATGCAGTGCCTTGCGCTTGCGTTGCCAGTTCACATAGCCGAGCGCGCGTTTGACGTTCCAGTGGCCGGGGCCGAAGGCGGGCAGCGGGCCGAGGTGGATGTCGCTCAGTTGCGCCAGGCGGAAAGTCGGTGCGTCGGGTGTCATGCCCGTGCCTACCGCCCGGCGGCGCAGAACTCCAGTGCCCCCAGCGGCGGCGACCTGCTATCTGCGGTCGCAGCCTGCTGAGGGGTATCTTGTCAGAACAGGAAATCGCCGGCAGCCACGATGCCGTGCACCAGCACGTCCACGTCGGCGATGCCGTCACCAAAGTCGAGTTGCACGCGGGTGAGGCCGCTCTGCTGGAACACGCGGACCTGCGCGTCGCCGTCGCCCGAGAAACCGGCGGAGCCAATCAGATCGGGGGCCGGCTGCGCTGAGCTCGCCCAGTGGTTTGTGCGGGCGTTGGAGAAAAATCCGGACAGGTCGATGCGGTCGACACCGGTTGCAAAGTCCATGATCTCGTCGGCCTCGGTGCCGGTCCCGAGATCCCAGATGCGGAAGATGTCTGCGCCCGCGCCGCCGGTCAGGTCGTCGCCGCCGCGCCCGCCATTCAGGACGTCGTTGCCGCCCATGCCGAACAGGTAGTCCCCACCGTCGCCGCCCTTTAAATCGTTGACCGCGCTGTTGCCCTGCAGGCGGTCGTTGTGGCGCGATCCGACGAGGTTCTCGACGTCGATCAGCCGATCTTCGAGGAAAAATGAGGGGATGCCGGTCGGGCCGGGCGCATAGACACTGGTGGTGCCCTCGCTACCGGGCTCGGCGAGAGTGACGATCACCTGCTGGGCGGCGCGATGATAGGTGACGGTGTCGATGCCGCTGCCACCGTTGATGACGTCGGAGGCGCCGTCAGCGTAGCTCTCGAAAGTGTCGTTGCCGGCGTCGCCGAACAGCTGGTCGGCGCCCGTCTCGCCGGACAGCAGATCGTCGTTCGCACCGCCGCGCAGCACGTTGCCGACGCGGTCGCCAATGATCACGTCGGCGCCATTGGTTCCCGTGACGTTCTCGATGCCGGTGACGGTGCCCTCGCCGAACGTCTGCGTGATCGACGCGGAGGCTGCGGCCTTGGATGTGATGAAGCCGGTGTCGATCGAGGGAGGAGCCACAGGAACGCCGGGCAAGCTGATGCTGGGGGCAAATTCGGTCGACAGCGAGACGACGACGCCGAGCACGTTGGCGGCCGTCGGCTCGAACGTCAGCGTGTCGAGGCCGCTGCCGCCGATCACCGTGTCGCGCAGCAGGGCGTCGCGCGACAGATCGAATGTCATCGAGATCACATCGTCGCCGTCGCCGCCGTCGACGTGATTGCCGCCGGTGCCACCCTTCAGCGTATCGCGGCCAGCGTCACCGCGCAGGATGTCGTTGCCGCCGCGGCCGTCGATCGTATCGTTGCCGTCGCCGCCGCTCAGCGTGTCGGCCGCCGACGACCCGGTGATCAGGTCGTTGTAGCGCGAGCCGATGACCGTCTCGAAGCTGCGGATCGTCGCGATCGGATTGGTCTGAATGCCAAACTGGCCGTTTGCGCTGCTCAGCCAGCGCCCCGCGACGAAACCGTCGGCGCCACCTTCGCCGAGCCGGATTTCGATCAGCATCGGTTGGGTGGTTGTCGCCAACTGCATCTTTGTCAGGTCGAGCGTATCGATCCCGTCGCCGCCGTCTAGGGCGTCGACGCGCGTATCGGTCAGGAGAAGGCTCACATAGTCTTT
>Ga0247831_1002760_pt1 | contig 27471 bp, 24 predicted proteins | sample LaCruzMarch2015__9_FD_192406 | JGI IMG/M metagenome (GOLD analysis project Ga0247831, IMG submission 192406) | Freshwater microbial communities from meromictic Lake La Cruz, Castile-La Mancha, Spain - LaCruzMarch2015_1m | ecosystem: Environmental > Aquatic > Freshwater > Lake | place: Spain...
CAAATCGTATTTACAGATATTCGTAAATCATTAATTTGTGATTTACAGAGTTAAATAGTTTTATTTTATTTTTCAGCTTAACAAAAATCAACAAAAGTAAAGGTCATGGTGCGCAGTTTGGTGCGCAATAAATTATATACAATGAAATTAGAAAATTCAAAAATTGGAATTATTGGACTTGGGTATGTGGGCTTGCCTTTAGCAGTTGCTTTTGCCGAAAAATATCCAGTAGTTGGTTTCGACATCAATCAAAATAGGGTAAATGAGCTACTTGACGGCGAGGATAAAACCCGTGAGATTGAGTCCGGCCAGTTACAGTTGGTTTTAAGAGCCGACTTATCTAATGGTAATGGATTTTTTCCAACATCTAATTCGGCAGTACTGGCAAACTGTAACATTTATATCGTCACGGTGCCAACTCCAACGGATAAACACAATAGACCTGTATTAACACCAATGATCAAGGCTAGTGAATCAATTGCTAAGTTCCTTAATAAGGGCGATATTGTTATCTATGAATCAACAGTATATCCAGGTGTGACTGAAGAAGAGATGGTGCCAGTGCTTGAAAGAGTTAGTGGGCTAAAGTACAATGAAGATTTTTATTGTGGATACTCACCTGAACGGATAAATCCTGGCGATAAGGAACACACGGTAACCAAGATATTAAAGGTCACAAGTGGATCAACTCCAGAGATTGCTGATTTTATTGACGGTATCTATAAGAGTGTAATAACTGCAGGAACCCACAAAGCTTCAAGCATTAAGGTTGCAGAGGCTGCTAAAGTAATTGAAAATTCGCAGCGTGACATCAATATTGCATTTGTTAATGAATTAAGCAAGATTTTTAATTTAATGGGTATAGATACCAATGAGGTACTTGAGGCTGCTGGAACGAAATGGAATTTTTTAAAATTTAAACCGGGCCTTGTTGGCGGTCACTGTATTGGTGTTGATCCTTATTATTTAGCGCAGAAAGCACAAGAAGTTGGATATCACCCAGAAATTATTCTTGCAGGTCGGAGGTTAAATAATTCGATGGGTAAATACGTGGCTACAGAGGTCGTTAAATTGATGATGCGAAAAGATTTGAAAGTAATTGATTCTAATGTATTAATTTTAGGTTTCACATTTAAAGAGGACTTTCCTGATGTTAGAAATACCAGAGTAATTGATATTTTCCAAGAATTAATGAATTTTGATGTTAATGTTGATGTTTATGATCCTTGGGCTAACAAAGAGGAGGTAAAGAAGGAGTATAATATTAATCTATTAGACAAGAAGGTTAGTATTGATACAAGTTACTATTCTGCTATAATATTAGCTGTGGGACACAAAGACTTTTTAAGTTTAAATTTATCAAAAAATAACAATTTAGTGCTATTCGATGTAAAGGGTATTTTACCAAAATCATTTGTCGATGGGCGCTTATAATATTTAAATATGAAAAAAATATTAATTACAGGTACTGCCGGCTTTATAGGCTTCCATTTGGTTGAGAGGCTTTTGAAAGATGCCGATTTTGATATTGTAGGATTGGACATTATTAATGACTATTACGATATAAACCTAAAGTATAATAGATTAGATTACCATGGTATTAATGCAGTCAAATTGAAGATTGGGGAAGAAGTGTTTTCTTCCTTACATAGCAATTATCGTTTCGTTCGGGCAGATTTGGCTGATCTAAATTTCATAGTGGCTTTTATGATCAAGGAAAATTTTGATTTTGTGGTAAACTTAGCTGCCCAAGCTGGTGTTCGTTATAGCATAGATAATCCAACACTTTACGTACATTCAAATATTAATGGTTTTTTAAGTATACTCGAAGGATGTAGACAAAGTAGTGTCAAGCATTTGCTTTACGCAAGTACAAGTAGTGTCTATGGTTTGAATAAAGAAATGCCACTTTCGGAGAGACAAAATACTGATCATCCAATTTCATTTTATTCAGCATCAAAGAAGTCCAATGAGTTAATGGCTCATTGTTATTCGCACTTATATAATGTTCCAACTACAGGATTAAGATTTTTCACCGTTTATGGGCCTTGGGGAAGACCAGATATGGCATTATTTAAATTCACGAGTTCGATTCTAGAGCATAAACCTATTCAGGTATATAATCATGGGAAGATGACTAGAGATTTTACATACGTAAGTGATGTTGTTGAATCCATAGTTCGGCTCATTGAAATACCAGCTGAAAGTTCTTACGATTGGGATCCAGAACATCCGGTCGGTTGCTTTAGTTCTGCTCCCTATAGAATATTAAATATTGGAAACAATTCCCCAGTACAACTTAATTCATATATTGAGGTATTAGAAATTTGTTTGGAGAAAAAAGCTGTAAAAGAATATTTAGAAATGCAGGCTGGTGACGTTGAGATTACACATGCTGACACCAGAGAATTAGAGAGTTTAATTGGGTATTTGCCTAATACTTCAGTTTTGGAAGGAATAGGACGATTTGTGAAATGGTATAAAAATTATTATGCTGTCTAAGAAAAAATTTGCAATTGTTGGAGCCGGGTTTACAGGTTCTATTTTAGCTAATGAACTAGCAAAGGCAGGTCATGAAATTCATATTTTTGAGGAGAGAGATCACATTGGGGGTAATTGTTACACTAATCGCGATCAGACAGGAATATTGGTACATATTTATGGACCACATATTTTTCACACAAACAATATTAGGGTTTGGAACTATATAACAAATCTTGCAGAGATTATTCCTTATATTAATAGGGTTAAAACACAGTTTAATGGTGAAGTATTCTCTTTACCAATAAACCTACATACTATAAACCAATTTTTCAGAAAGAATTTAAATCCAAATGATGCCAGAAACTTGATCGAGAATCTTTCAGATAAAAGAATAATTAATCCAACTAGTTTTGAGGATCAAGCGTTAGCCTTTGTGGGAAAAGATTTATATGAGGCTTTTTTTAAATTTTATACCTTGAAGCAATGGGGAATTTCTCCATCAGAATTACCAGCAAGCATTCTTCAGAGGTTACCAATAAGATTTAATTATGATGATAACTATTTCAATCACCAATTTCAAGGTATCCCCAAGGATGGCTATACTCCAATTTTTGAAAAATTAATTGACCACAAGAATATAGAACTCCATTTACAACAAAAATTTGATAGATCATTTACTGCTGGATTTGATCATGTATTCTATTCAGGGCCAATTGATTCATGGTTTGATTTTGACTATGGATGTCTTGCATATAGAACTCTTGACTTTAAAAAGGAGATTCACATTGGTGATTTTCAAGGTTGTGCTGTTATGAACTACCCATCTTTAAATTTTCCATATACAAGAATAACTGAACACAAACATTTTGCTCCATATGAAAGTCATTCAAATACGGTAATTTACAAGGAATTTAGTAGAGACTATGAAATAGGTGATATTCCTTATTATCCTATAAGACTAGTTAAAGATAAAGAAATTTTGAGGAGTTACATTGAAAAGGCAATAACACAAAAAAAGTAAGTTTTATGGGGAGATTAGGTACCTATAGGTATTTGGACATGGATGTTACCATTCAAGAAGCGTTGAATGCGTGTGATTTAATTCAAAAAAATTTAAGTGTAAAGAAGGAATTACCAGTGTTCTTCAACCAGCCAATTTAAAAAAAAGTTGTTTTTCGATTGAAAATTACTTAGAGAACAAATAATAATCTTACCCTAAAAATAGCATTAAAAATATCAATTTGAAAAAATCTACAATTTTAAATTTCCATTCTTTATTAGTGTTCATTAAAAAAACAAAAGTTTTTTATTGGACAATCTTGTTTTCAATAATCATTGCTTTAGCAGAGATAATCAGTCTGGCTTCATTTTATTTTGCAATAAAAATTATTTCAGCACCAGATTTAAATGTAGGTACTTTGATTTTTAAATTAAACACGAATTTAAAAGATAGAATTATTTTTGCTTTTTTACTTTTAACTCCGCTTTTCTTGATAAAGGGTGTATTAAATTATTTTTATGTAAATAACATAACAAAAGTTATTTATGATATTCAATATTCTATCTCCAACATACGAATAAATCAACTAAGAAAAAACTATACCAAAATCAATTTTTCTGAGAGTACACTGCAAAGGGAAATAATAAAGGATTCCCATGATATCACGAGATTGGGCTTTAATCAATTGGTATTATTAGCTACTGAATCTTCAATAATCATATTTTCTTTACTTTCATTATTAATTATTCAATTTGAATCAGTTTTTTATAGCTTTCTTTTTCTCTTTATTACATTTTTAATGTATATTAAAGCATCTATCAGCATATCTAATTCTTTGGGGAGAAGAAAAAAGGCTAGCGAAAAAAATCGCATTAGGTTGATTTCAGATCTATCAAAGGGACTACTTGAGCTTGGTATTTTAAATAAGTTAAATTACTGGACAGACCAATTGATTAGCTTGAATTTGGAAATTTCAGAAGTAGAAATTAAACAAAGTCGAATAGGGCAATATTCTAAAATTATTTTTGATTTAGTTGGCTTTACGACATTTTTTGTGGCAATATATGTTTATTCTACAAAAGACTCATCATTGGTTGGTGTAATAACCTTTACAACTACTTATGGAATACTTCTTGCAAGACTAGCTTCGGGGGTTTCGAAAAGTGTAATTTGTTTGAATAATATCAAGTTTGTAGACCCTTTAATACATACTGTTATATCGGAAAGTCGGCAATCTCTTAAAGATGACCTTTCAGTAGATTTGAATAAAATTCCTTTCTCCATTAAATTTGAAAACGTTGGCTTTAAACATGCTGAAAATATAATTTTTAATAATTTAAGTTTTAGTTTTATGAAAGGAGAGTGCGTTGGCATTAAAGGAAGATCGGGTTCTGGGAAATCGACTCTGACAAGACTTTTATTTGATGATATTGTTCCTTCCCAGGGTAAAATTTGTTTATTAACTCATGACGAATTACACTGTAATGTTAATTTTAATAGTAATACAGCAATTGTCACTCAAATGCCTTTTTTTTTCCAAGGTTCTGTCATGAAGAATATAACATTGGATGATAATTTGCCTGATTTGACTCTTTTAAACGAAATTGTTTCAAATTTAGACGATCCATTTCTTAATGAATTGAATAAAAATAAATTTGAATATATTGTTAATGAAAATTTGGACAATCTTTCTGGTGGTCAGCTTCAAAAGATTATGCTTTTAAGGGCCCTGTATTCAAAGAGACAAATTATTATTCTTGATGAATTTACTAGTGCCTTAGATAATGATTCCGAGCACATAATTTTGAATCTTCTGCAAAAATTAAAAGGCAAAAAAACAATTATTATTATTTCACACAGAGAAAATCCATACAGTATTTGTGATTCAATAATTAATTTAAATTAAAGCTTAGTTCAACATATAAGTGTTATTTTAGATACAAATGACAAAATGCTTTTGAGTGAGTTTTGCCATTTGACCGAGCAATATGAATTTTTGGTTGCTTATGAAAAATATTTCTTTCAACTCAGTTTGGTACAAAGACATAAGATTTAAGCCTTTATTATGTCTGGAATGCAAAAAGAGAATTTTGCTAAGTATTTGAGAGTTAATGCACCGACTACTAGTCGATAACTGAAAAGGAATACCGCTAAACGTGGAAGGAAGGCAAAGAATTATTTGGTGACCAATGCGCAGCGTAGAAGAGATCTTCGCCACCAACTTGAAGCCTAAGCTTGTTGAGTTTAACGAATCTATAAAGGAGCTAGCTATTAGATGGTTTACGGTTGAAAAGTGGGGCCCTGATATGATTAGTTAAAAGTTTAGCAGACAGGTGAGTTTCGTGTGAGCATTGAATGGTTTCATCAATGGATATGGCAATTTAAGCATGGAAATAAATTGGCAGATTAACCTTTCAAAAGAATATATCTCCACCTCATACACGGTAGTCGAAGAGAAAAGCGGGGGTATCTAAAAGATAGCCGAGGTTTCATTCCCAACCGATTTTCGATTGATAAGTGCCTAAAATCGTGGAGATGTAATTAAGGCAAGGCGATATGGAAGTTAATTTTATGATGGGGAAGAACCATAAATGTGCACTTTATTTATGACCATTAGTGCTAAGTTGTATGCCAGCCTTTATAAGCTTAGCGTAGGAGGGGTGAAACATTCAGTATGGCTACTATTAAAAACATTGAACAAGTTGAATATCCAATGCACAATGTAATTTTTGATAATGATCAGGGATTTATTAATCACAGATAAGTGGCAGAAGCTTTGAATGTTGATACTTATTTTACAATACCGTATACCATTCAAGATAAAGAAACAGTTGATAACCGAATCAAACAACTTAGAAGATTTCCCCCTAAAAAGGCAGACCTTAATACCGTGACTGATAAACAGTTGAAGTAAGTAGAAAAATTATTAAACACTGGATCAGTTATAAAATTCAAATACTAACCCCCTAATCAGGTGCTACAAGAAAAAATTGCACTTGTTATTTGAACTTAGAAAATAATTAAATGAAAGATTATCATATTTTATATGTTACAAATTTTTTTAGTCCAAATAATGATGGATTTAGTAACGCTTCATCTTATTTTGCCAAGGCGCTTAAAGAAAAATTCAAGTTATCTGTATTTACACAAGTAATCGGTACTTCTGATGATATAGTTTTAGAAGAAAAAGTTCATCGGATAAAATTAATTTCGAGAATTCCAATTTTTAGATATTTTTTAAATAGAATTTATCTTGCTATAAAAATTAAAGAGTTCGTATCAAGAAATAAAATTGACTTAATATTTATTGAGACATTTACTGATCCCGTTTTACTATGTTTTTTGGGTAAAAGTCTTTTGGCAAAATGTGCTGTTAGAATTCATTCCACCGAAGATACCGAGAGAATGGCATTCTCTAATGAAATTGGCTTTCTGTTCAAGAGACTGCTTATTAAGTATTTTTTAGCGAGTAGAATAAAATCTATTCTGTCGACAAATCAATATCATTTAGATTTTTATAAAAAACATTTTCTAAACAATAACATTTATAAAATTGCTAAGGTATTTTTTTTAGTAATACCCAATTTTCTAGAACCCTTTGATCATGAATTGCGATTCAATGAAGAAATATGTCGAATAAAAGAGGTTAAAGATAAATTTACACTTTTATTTGTTGGAAAGATGAGTTTACTAGGGATCTTACAAAAGGGTCACTTTGATTTAATTAATGCAATTGGTCTTTTTGATGGTGAAAGTCTTTCAAAATTTAGATTAGTTTGTGTAGGACGAGGAGAATGTTACAAAGAATTTAAAGCTAGATTGCAAATGATTGATGGTTTAGAATGCGAAGTTCATGAGTATTTATCAAGAGATCTCATTCAAAGTATCATTCGTGATTCAGATGCGATATTGTTACCAAGTAGATTTGAAGGTTTAAGTATGTTCGCTTTGGAGGGGCTATCTTATTTTAAGCCACTGATAGTTGCTAATTCTGGGGGATTAAGAGATTTAATTTGTGAACCTAAAATCACCTTTGAGTCTCAAGACATTTTTGGATTATATCATTCTATTAATTATTTTCTTAATTTGAATTTGGATGGAAAAATAAATTTGGCAACTCAGTCAAAGTCTAAACTGGAAAATCTATACAACTTTCCTTTAGAAAAATTAATTGATTTAATAGTATTAAAAAAATCATAAATTATAATGAAGTATTTAAACCAACCCTTTGCCTTATTTTTATCAAAGTTATATTACAAATTCTATTTTGTTTTTTACCCTAGACGACCTTGGATCAATAAATATGCATTTAACAAATTGAATAGCATAATTAATAAGAATTCAGTAATAGCTGAATATGGAGCTGGAAAGAGTACCTTGTTTTTTGCAGAAAATTCCTTAAGAGTATATTCTATTGAGAGTTCCATGGTTTGGTTCGAGTCAATTAAAGTACAATTGGAAAGTTTTACGAATGTAATTTTGTTTCATGCTGATCGAGAGAAATTGAGTTTAAAGTCTTATGCCTCCAGTTTGGATAATGTTTGTAGTGAACAATTGGACATCTTATTTATTGATGCTTATGAAAGAAATTTATGTATAGAGAGTCAGTGGAGTAAAGTAAAGTTAGGTGGCTATTTAATAATAGACGATTACCATAGATATTTTACTTTTAAAAGTAAGTATGGAGATTACCTGTCAAAAGAAACGACCAGACCTGATTATCGAGTATGCGAGAGAATACTTTCATCATATTTCAATTTAAAAATTTATGAAAGCGGCGGGTTTTCAACTGCATTTTGTAAAAGAATCAAATAAAGAATTGATAATATGAATGTACTAGTTTACGCTCTTACTATTAAGTCTGGCGGTGCAATAAAAGTTCTTGAATCCTTTATGGATGTTGTGCGAAGCTATGAAGTAAACGATTTCAAGTTTTTTTTTGTGCTACCAATTAGTTTAAATGAAAAGTTCGATTTATCTGGTTTAAATATATTTATTCTCCCTAAAGCTAATCCATTAAGTTTGTACAGATTTTCATTAAAAAAGAGAATTGATTCTATTATTGAGTCTAATTCGATTGAATTAGTATATGCAATAGGGGCACCTTCATATTATAAGTTTAAAGTTGTACAGGTTTTGCGTTTGACTGAGCCTTATGTTTTACATCCAAATCGTTTTGCGTACTCTAAGTATGACTTTTTGACTTATATCGTTTTAAAGTTTAAAACTAGCGTCAAATTATATTTTACAAAACATGAACTGTACTTTGAAACCCAAACCGAGTATGCAAAAGCACAGATTTTAAAACGAATAAATTCAGGAGCTAAGATCAAGATAATTAGGAATACAATTTCAAATTTACTTATTAGATCTGAAGGTGTTATTGATTCAAGGTTTCATAAAGAGTTTAGTAATAATAAGTTTAAGATACTGTGTATTGGTTATCCTTATCCACATAAAGATTTTTTAGGGACACTTGAAGTAGCAAGGCTATTATTGATATGCCGCAAGGATTTTATTTTGTATTATACAATACCAAATGATCATGACATTTTGAAAAAATTTGAAGTTAAGGTTGTTGAATATAATTTAACTGAAAATGTTATTAATTTAGGAGAGGTAAGTCAATCTGACTTAAAATATATATATACAAATTCCGATATCGTTTATCAAAGTTCTCTTCTGGAAACAGCCTCTGCTACTTTGTATGAAGCTTTATATTTTAATAAGTTAATTGTGTGTGTAGATTTACCTTACAATGTTGAAATTTGTAGAGATTATGCTTTATATATAACTCCAACTGATTATGCAGAAAATGCAAATATTTTGAGAGAGATCTTAGAGAATTATGAAAGTTTTCAAATTCCGTTGAATCATGAAAATTTTATCACGACACCAATTAATAATTTTCAATCCCTACTTGATTTTTTTAGAGAATGCATAAAAAATACAAAAGTTGATTAGAAAATTAATTCATTTTTCTTTATTTATTTCTTTTCTATTTAGCATTTCTCCAGTGCTTAAGTATCAATATTTTCTTGACCTTCCTTATGTACTAATTTTCATTTTGATAATTTTATCGAAGAAAAACTTCAAATTAGTTCCCATATTAACATCTGTCCTGGCATTTTTCATCGCTATTTTATATTATAATTTTGGTGGCACTTTTTATGTAGCAAAATTTTTTATTGCTGACTTACGACCGATAATTATTTATTCTTTCATTATCATATTCTTTGACAAATTTAATTGTAGTAATAATTATATGCCTTACTTTTTTGTAGTATTAATAATTTTTACATCATTTTTTTCTTTTATTGGGTTATTTTCACTCGAAACATATCAGCAGCTTTCAGAATTTTATAATCCCAGGTTTAATGATGATCGATTGAATGTCGCAAGTGTTTCTGCTGCTTCTGGCCGATATTCATCGATATTTTCACAACCCTCAACAGCTGGAGAATTTTTTTTTATTTTAATTCCATTTTTATATAGCATGAAGACTAAGGCTTTGAAATATAAATTTTATATTTATTTCTATTTGTTTTTAGTATTAGTTGCAGGGCTATTAACCATTTCATCTTTTTTCTCTTTTGGCTTAACGATTTTAATGTTATTTTATATTTTAAATCTATTCAAACATCAGATTTTGCTTATTATTATAATTTTAGTTTTTCTTTTGCCTTTTTTGATAAACATGAATTATGATATAGATATATTTTCTGGTAGATACTCAGAAAATTCTAATTTTCTACCTTTATTATTCAATTTGACCTGGAGTGATTTTCTTATACCTAATCCATATTTTTCTTTAAGTTTCCCAAGAGCATTTGGGGACTCCTCTTTTGTAATGAAATTATTGTCAGGTGGTTTGTTGTATCTTTTATATTATTATATTTTATTAATATCATTGCATCTAAAGTTTATATCACTTCTTAAGAGATATTTTAAGTATTCTTATTGGTTTAATATTATATTCTTTATACTTATTTTAGGTGATTCGGGATTTACTGCTTTTTCACAACCGAGACTCACTTTGTTGTTTTTATTATTTATTGTATTTTATTTATCCAGAACTTCAGAAAGACATGAAAATATTAGTATATCCTGATTTAAGAAAGAATTCTGGAGGTCCTGCTAGTTTTCAGTTAAATTTTCTAGAGTATTTATCCATTAATAATATAAATTATTTTTTTAGTTTTTTAGATATTTTTAGATTCAAAAAAAAAGATATTTGTATTTTAGCAGTTAATACGGGGAAGTACTTCATTTTTTTGTGGTTTTTTTTTCTACTTGGTTATAAAGTAATCTATAGAGTTGGAAGTGTCTATCCAAGTAACTTGTTCACGAAAAGATCAACAAAAGAAAAGCTTTATAATTTTATAATTTTTCATCTGTTGAAAATTTCATTGCGTTATTTTTCAAAAGGTGTTATCTTTCAATCTAGGGTAGTCAAAGATGAATGGCAGAATAAAATTAATTTTAAATTTCAAGATAGTATCGTAATATATAATTCTACGCCTTATTTAAATTTAGGCAAAGAACAGTCTGACATAGCAACTATAGTTGATCAACTTATAACAATTTCTGAAAAACCTGAGAATGTTATTATTTTAGTTGTTGAGACAAATCACCCTGATCGAGAAAAGCATTTAGGTCATTTATTGGCTGAATTGATTCCTTTTAATGTCACGTTAGTTTTAGTAGGCAATTGTAACTGGGTACCCTTAAATGTTAATTATAATTTAATAAAATGTGGTTTTATCTCAAAATCACAAGTTTCAAATATTGCTGAATACTGTACTTTATTCTTAAATGTTGATGTTTTTCCTTCTGGTTGTCCCAATTCTGTCATTGAGGCAATGAGTTATGGGCTTCCAGTTTTGTGTTATCAAAATACTCCTGCTCATGAATTGATAGATGATGATTGTGGATTTGCGGGTAAACCAAATTTAGAATTGCTAAAAATGACTGGTTTAGGTGGTAACTATGAGGAACTAGTACGAGGTGTTGAGGTTATAAAACAACATAACCATAAGATGAGAAAGGCTGCCTTAATTCGTTCAGAATATTTTAAGCCTGAAGTTATATTTTCGTCATACATTAATTTTATAAAAAAATGATAAATTCTACTTTTTCTAATATTTCCAGATATACTGCAAGAAATAGATTTGAAATTCTTGAACCAATGCTTTCAAAGATTATACAGAATAATAAGATAGAATTAGTACTAGATGTTGGCGTTTCTACTGGTGAAACAAGTGTGGATTTATTACGTATTTTACCCTCAAATATTAAGCTATATATTGCTGACCCATATTCTGTTTTATACATGCGCAAGTTTTTTATATTCAATATTTATTTCGATTGTGATAGTAATCTTAAAGGATTAGATGTTATGGGTTTTCCAATTAAAATGTTGTATAAGAGTAAAATCCTCACTTATTTCTCTAAACTATTATATTACTTTTTCAAATCTGCTAAACTTGGTTTTCGTTTTAAGAAAATATTTAGTTTGAATAAAGATGTAGTTAAATTGATTGATGAAGGGAGTATGATATGGTTTGATTTTGACTTATTTAAACCTTCTGATGCAGGTGTTAAATTTGACTTTATTAGAGTTATGAACGTCCTGAATCATGAATTGTTTACTCGAATAGAATTTCAGTGTGCCATTAAAAATATTTGTGATATTTTAAACCCCAATGGCTTTATTTTTATTGGTCGGTCAATAAAAACTTCACCCAGTGAATTTAAAGTAAGTGTCTTACAACTGGTTGACGGAAAATTAATTCATTATTCAGAGCTAAATGGAGGTGCAGACTTTAAAGAGCACATTGTTTTATGAATCAAAAGGTTCTTTTTTTTCAATCAAGGATTGCTCCCTTTAGAAAAATATTGTTCAATAGATTAAGTAATGATTTTGATATAACTTATGCTTCTTTAAAAAAGACAGGTTTTGCGAGTGGCTTAAGAATAAAGTACTTTTCGAGGAGATCATTTTTGGGATTGTACTTTATTGGATTGAGTTTTTTTAAAAATATTAGACAATACGATATTATAGTTCTTGAGTTTAATATAAGATACGTTCAATTTTTATTTTTTAAAATTTTTTTTCCACGTAAAAAGTTAATTTTTTGGGGCATTGGAGTATCGTCTGACTCAGGATTTGATAAACCGAATTTAATAAATGATCTAATAAGGTTACTTTTCATTAGGGTTGCTGATCAAATTATATTCTATTCTGAGTACCCGTTCATTAAATTTTCCAATTATAGAGGATTATATAAAAAATTATTAGTCTCGGGCAATTGCAATCTGGATAATGTTGAGTGGAATAATAATGTGGATAATAGAGTTAACTTGCTTTTTATTGGAACTTTGAAAAGGAATAAAGGTTTTGAGGAAATAATCTCTCTTATTTTTAAGATTAAGAATAATTTTTTTAATAAAGTAATTGTAATTGGAGATGGGGAAATGTTAGTGCCTTTTAGAAATCAGATTGATTTGCTTGGCCTTACTACATATTTTGATTTTAGAGGCAGCTTAGATATAAATGTTTCTTATGAGACTGTTATTGACTCATGTTTTCTTACAGTTCTGCCATCACAGGCAGGTCTTACTGTGGTTGACTCCATGAAAATGGGTATACCAGTTGTGACCAAATTTAACTCGATCACTGGGGGTGAAAGACTCTATATTCAGAATGAATACAATGGGTTTTTTTATAAAGATATATTGGATTTAGAAAGTATAGTTTTGAGATTATATGTTGACAAAGAATATCGTAAAATTGTTTCTCAAAATGCTTTTGGTTATATTAATACAGTAACTAGTATAGAAAGGATGGCGAAAGTAATATCATCAACATTTAATTGAATTTTTAATGAAGCCCCACATTGTGGCCGTTATCTTTTAAAGATTTGCTTCAAATATTTGGACGAATATATAATTTAATTTTATTAATCCTAAAAGTATTTAGAATATGTGTGGAATAGTCGGTGGAATAGGAACATTTGAGGATAATATTATAAATTCCACTATTGAAATTATTTCACATCGTGGACCTGATTCCAATGGTACTTACTTTAAGGATAATTTATTTTTGGGGCATACCCGTTTATCCATACAAGATTTGTCTGAAAATGGCAGCCAGCCAATGTTTTCAAGTGATAAAAGGTATGTTATTATATTTAATGGAGAAGTTTATAATCATCTCGATATTAGAAGAGAGTTTTTGACTGATATAAATTTTAAATCTTCTAGTGATACCGAAACAGTTCTTTATGCATATATTAAACATGGCGTGTCTATCTTTGAGAAAATGAATGGTATTTTTGCATTAGCAATATTTGATAATGAAGAGGATGAAATTGTTATTGCTCGTGATCACTTTGGCGTAAAACCACTCTATTTTTTCAGTAAAAAGGATTTGTTTTTATTTGGTTCAGAATTAAAGTCTTTTTTACCATTTAAAATAGATTTGAGTTTATGCCCAGAGGCAGTTTTTAATTATATTTCATTTTTGTGGTCCCCAGGTGAAAAAACTATGTTCAATTATGTAAAGAAACTGCCTCCTGGAACATACCTTAAATTCAATATTCGTGAGAATATAGTTATTGATCCGATTAGCTTTTATAAATTTAATTATTCAAGTGTCAATAGTGATTTAACAGAAAATGAATTAATTGATGCATTGGAAAATCATCTTTTGAAAGCTGTTGAACGACAATTGCTTTCTGATGTACCAGTTGGTTTTTTTCTTTCTGGAGGTCTGGATTCGAGTTTATTAGTCGCGATGGCTCGAAGACTAAACCCAGATCTAGAGATAAAATGTTTTACGATTGATATTGGTGAAAATAATGCATCTAAAGACGGATTTGCAGATGATTTATATTATGCGAAAAAAGTCGCAAGTTATCTAAATGTAGAATTGAACATTGTGAATGCTAATTTTGATATTGTTCAAATGTTTGATAAAATGATTTGGCATTTGGATGAGCCACAGGCAGATGCAGCTCCACTGAATGTTTTGAAGATTGCTGATCTTGCACGAAATCAAGACATAAAAGTATTAATCGGGGGAACAGCGGGAGACGATCTCTTTTCTGGTTATCGCAGACATCAAGCTTTGAATATTGAAAAGTACATTAAAGTATTGCCTTACTTCATTGTTAGTCTAGTTCAAGGCGCGGTAAAGATACTCCCGTCTCATTTACCTGCGTTTAGACGATTGAAGAAAATAGTCAGTAACTTACACCAAACTCCAATAAAAAGACAACTTAGTTACTTTTCATGGCTACCAGAAAATACAGTTCGCTCATTATTCACGAATGATTGGAACGATTACCTTAAAAATTACAATCCCTTTGAATATTTTTATAAAGTTGGAAATGACCTTGATAAACAGACAAGTGATTTGGACCGAATGCTATTTTGGGAATTAAAAACATTTCTTGTTGACCATAATTTAAATTATACTGATAAGCTAGGAATGGCAGTTGGGGTTGAAGCGAGAGTTCCATTCTTAGATTTGGATTTGGTTGAGTTTTCTCAATCAATTCCTACGTCACTGAAAATGAAAGGTAAAGAAACAAAGTATATACTAAAGAAGGTAGCTGAGAGATATTTGCCGCATGAAGTAATTTATAGACCTAAAACAGGTTTCGGAGCTCCATTAAGAAAATGGATCACATCTGACCTACAGCCGATGATAGATGAGCGTTTATCAATCGATAGAATAAAAGCACGTGGAATATTCAATCCAATAGCGGTTTGGGATTTAATTAATCAAAATAAGTCAGGTAAAATAGATGCCTCATATTCAATATGGGCATTGCTTGCAATAGAAAGTTGGTGTATGCAATTTGTTGATGGCATAGAATTACATAAAGTAAACAATAAAGTAAAGTGAAACAAATTATCCAAGACCTCAAAGACGGTAAAACAATACTTGAAGAAGTACCCGCGCCTAGCGTAAAATCCGGCCATTTGTTAATTAAAACCACCAGATCTTTAGTTTCTTTAGGTACGGAAAGAATGTTAGTTGAGTTCGGTAAATCAAACCTGATATCCAAAGCAAGACAACAGCCTGATAAAGTAAAACAGGTTTTGGATAAAATTAAAACGGATGGTCTTTTACCTACAATGGAGGCCGTTTTTAATAAATTAGAGCAACCTCTACCACTGGGTTATTGTAATGTAGGCACCGTAATTGCTGTTGGGGAAGGTGTCGCTGACTTTAAGGTTGGAGATAGGGTAGCCTCAAATGGTCATCATGCAGAATATGTGTGTATCCCTCAAAATTTAGCGGTGCACATACCAGAAAACGTAAGTGATGATGAAGCTACATTTACAGTTATTGGTTCAATAGGTCTTCAAGGATTAAGGTTGGCTAAGCCAACGATGGGTGAGACTTTTGTGGTAATTGGTTTAGGTTTAATTGGCTTATTGACGGCACAACTACTAAAGGCAAACGGATGTAATGTAATTGGCGTCGATTTTGATGAAACCAAACTTTCTTTAGCCAATGAGTTTGGGATAACCTCATTTAATCCCAGGGAAGGTGATGTAGTAAAATTTGTAGCATCATGTACCAATAATGCAGGAGCAGATGGAGTCATTATTACGGCTTCTGCTAAAGGGAATGACATTATTTCCCAAACTGCTAAAATGAGTAGAAAGCGAGGAAGAATAATACTTGTTGGCGTTATTGGTTTGGATTTAAGTAGATCAGATTTTTACGAAAAGGAATTGACTTTTCAGGTTTCTTGCTCTTATGGCCCAGGAAGGTATGATGAAAATTATGAACAAAAAGGAATTGATTACCCATTACCTTTTGTAAGATGGACAGAAAAGCGAAATTTTGAAACGGTTCTGCAAGCTATTTCTAATTCTACCATAAACGTAAAGAAACTTGTAACGGAGTTGGTTCCATTAACTGATTTTCATAAAATTTATAATAATATAAGCTCAAGTAAATCAATTGCTTCTATTTTAACGTATTCTACTGAGAGATTGGATTTTCCAGCCCATAGTATAAAATTAAACACTCATTCATTTGAAAAATCTCAGGGTGTTATTGGTGTTATCGGTGCGGGTAATTTTACAAAAATGACCATGTTACCTGCCATTAAAAGTACAGAAGCATTTTTTAAATATATCGCAAGTTCAGGGGGCGTTTCTGGTACTTCCCTTGCTAAAAAATATAATTTTTCTTTTTCTACAACCGATTATAAAGATATTTTAAAAGATGAAGAAGTTGATTTAGTTTTGATTACTACAAGACATGATCAACACGCATCTTTAGTAGTTGAGAGTTTGCGCAATAATAAAAATGTGTTTGTTGAAAAACCACTCGCAATAAATAATGGTCAGCTCAATGAAATTATTGATGCTTATAAAGATTCAAGTGGCAAAACCTTAACGGTTGGTTTCAATAGACGTTTTTCACCACATTCAATAAAAGTAAAAAGTCTACTCGACAACAGCCCAATTAATGTTATAGCAACTATGAATGCAGGTGCAATTCCTGCAAATAGTTGGATTCATGATATGAATATTGGCGGGGGCCGAATTATAGGAGAAGCTTGTCATTTTATAGATTTAATTACCTTTTTTACAGGTTGTAAAGTTGTATCTGTCTGTATGAATACAATGGGTATAAACCCAAATGAAAATACAGACACAGCCACCATATTATTGAAATTTGAAAACGGATCAACAGGCACAATTAATTACTTTGCAAATGGCTCTAAGGAATATCCGAAGGAAAGAATTGAAATTTATTCTCAAGAAAGGACTGCTGTGATAGATAACTTTAGACTTACAACAGGTTTTGGTTTTAAAAATTTTAAAAAACTGCGAACGTCATTAGATAAAGGACATAAAAATCAATTCGAATTTCTTTTAAAGCAAGTTAAATTGGGAGGATCTGCTTTAATTCCTTTTGATGAAATTATTAATACCACAGAAGCAAGTTTTGCTGCCATCGAAAGCATGAAAAAAGGAACTTGGATTCAATTGAACTAAGTATAATGAAATTTGTAAATAAATTAGTAACCTATTATAGACTTGGTTTAATCAATTTATGCAGGGTTGGCTTTTATAAACTTTCGTTAAAACTTAATATTCATCCAGTCCAAAAAATAAGCTTTGAACCTTTCATTGGTATATTTTTTAAACAACCGGAAATTGGTTTACCTTACGGATCAAGTTCATTAGAGTCAATAAAAAGTGGATTTTATCCATTTTCTGGTGATTTTATCTCTTTTGAGAATGAAGAGATAAATTGGCATAAAAATTATTTTAATAATCAACTGTCCAAATTTAAGAATTATAACTGGTGGGATATACCAGATTTTGACTTAGCCTTGGGTGATATAAAAACGGTTTGGGAATTATCTCGTTTTGATTGGGTAATTCAACTAGTCATTTTGTCCATTACTGGAGATAAAGATGCCATTATAATTTTGAATAAACGTTTAAACCATTGGTTACAGGAAAATTTACAATACAAGGGTGTAAACTGGAAGTGTGGACAAGAGGCATCTATAAGAGTTATGCACCTGATTTTTTCAGCTATGATAATCGAGCAGTTTGAAAAACCATCTCATTCGCTTTTAAAAATGATTGAGATGCATATCAAACGAATTGCTCCAACTATTTCTTATGCTATTGGCCAAAACAATAATCATGGTACCTCAGAGGCAGCTGCACTTTTTATAGGTGGGCATTTTTTAAAAATAAATGGATTTTTGCAATATGAAAAATACGAAAAAATAGGAAGAAAATGGTTGGAAGATAGGTCAATAACTTTGTTTTCAGAGGATGGATGTTTTAGTCAGTATTCAACAAATTACCATCGGGTTGCTTTAGATACTTATAGTTTTTGTGAGACTTACCGAAGATATAATAATCTAAAACCATTTTCAAGAGGATTAATTGATAAACTGGTAAAGGCTACATATTGGTTAGAAGTGTTGACTGATAAAAATTCAGGCAATGTTCCCAACATAGGTGCTAATGATGGTGCAAAATTATTCCAAATATTTAAATATGAATATAGAGACTATAGAAGGAGTGTTCAATGGGCAAATCTTGTATTTAATAATCGCTTAATTTATGGTTTAACCGAGAACGATAAGTTTATTTTCAATAAATTGGGTGTAAAAACAGCATTGGCTAATCTGGATTCACCAACGGATAATATTCTGTTGAAAGGCAATGAAGATGGCTTTTTTATTTATAGAAATAAATCTGTTCTATTAGTTTTTAAGAGACCCATTTTTAAGTTTAGACCAAGTCAATCTGATGCAATGCATATAGATTTATGGATTGGTGGTCAGAATGTTTTGCGCGACGGTGGTAGTTATTCTTACAATACTTCCTTTGATAATTCAAATTATTATAATGGGGTTGCATCACATAATACCGTTCAGTTTGATGGTCGAAATCAAATGCCCAGATTTAGTAGGTTTTTATTTGGATCATGGCTGAAAGAACATAAATTCAACTTTTATCAATCTAATAAAAGTATTTATATTTCAACAGGTTATAACGATTATTTAGGGGCATTTCATCAACGTAACATAACTCTTAAGGAAAAAGAAATATTGATTGAGGATACAGTTAAAAGTTTTAAGACGTCAGCTAAAATTAATTGGCGGCTAAACGCTTCAGGATGGGTTTATGTACTTTCTTCAGAAAATAAGACTGACTTTGAAATTAACTTGATATCAAATGAAATAAAAGGAGACTTTAGCAAAAGTTGCGGATTAGAATCCTTGTTTTATCATAATGAAAGTAAAATCCCTGTTATTTACAAAGATTTAAATAAAGAAGGGCGATTTTCAACAAAAATAATCTGGTAATGAAATTGTTGTATTTTCATCAGCATTTTTCTACACCTCAAGGTTCAACTGGAACACGGTCTTATGAGATGGCTTCCCGTTGTGTAAAAGAAGGTCATGAAGTGGTTTTAGTTTGTGGTAGTTATAAAGGGGGAGTAACAGGTTTAAATCAACCGTATGAAAATGGTAAGCGAATGGGTTTTGTGGATGGTATAAAAATTATAGAGTTCAATTTAGTCTATTCCAATAGAGATGGTTTTTTAAAGAGAACCTGGATATTTTTACAGTTTGCATTCAGGAGTATTAGCATTGCATTAACCTATGATTACGATGTTTTATTTGCAACATCAACTCCATTAACTGCTGGAATACCAGGTATCTTAGCCAGGTGGTTACGTGGCAAAAAGTTTATATTTGAAGTAAGAGATTTATGGCCTGAATTACCAAAAGCAATGGGTGTGATAACTAATCCTGTTATATTACTTATGATGTCTTTGCTTGAATATATTTCTTATAAATCAGCACACAGGTTGATAGGATTATCACCTGGAATTTGTGAGGGTATTTTTTCTAAAGGTATATCTGTTGATAAAATTATTCAAATACCTAATGGTTGTGACTTGGAATTATTTTCAAAAGATATAGATCCCTGGAGACCTTCAGAAATTCTTGAAAATGATTTGGTATTAATTTATAGTGGTACCCACGGTATCGCTAATGGATTGAATGCAATACTTGATGCAGAAAATGAATTGAAAAAAAGAGAAATTTCGGGGTACAAAATTATTCTTATTGGCGATGGGCGAGAAAAAATCAACTTACAAGAAAGAGTCAAAAAAGAATGCCTTAATAACATAATTTTTCTTAATCCAATATCAAAAGAGAAATTAATTGGTTTATTTAGAAGTTGTGATGTTGGACTTCAAATTTTAGCTAATGTTCCGGCTTTTTATTATGGTACCTCTCCAAATAAATTTTTTGATTATCTAGCAGTTGGACTTCCTGTTTTAACAAATTATCCTGGCTGGGTTGCAGATTTAATTTCTAGAAATAATTGTGGCTTTACTTGTAATCCAGGCAGTGCTGTTACCTTGGCAAATGAAATTGAAAATGTTTTATCAGTTAGAACTTCATTAAAATTAATGGGTATAAACGCTAAAAAATTAGCACATAAAGAATTTAATAGATCTGAATTATCCTTAAGATGGGTTAATTGGGTGTTTTTTGGAAAATGAATTTTAAAATGATTAATAATTTAATAATCCTGGGTGCAAGTGGTCATGGTAAAGTTATAGCGGATATTGCATTAATTTTAGGATATAACATTAACTTTTGGGATGATGATGAATTACGAAAATTAGAAGGATATAAAGTATATCAGCGAAGATTAGAAGTGCCTAAGAATTCGTATTTATTGATTGGAATAGGAAATAACAAAGTTGTTAAAAATGTTAATTATGAATAAGATTGCAATTTATGGTGCAGGTGGATTTGGTAGAGAAGTAAAGATGTTAATTGATCAAATAAATAAATATGATAGAAAATATCAATTTATTGGGTATTTTGATGACGGGGTTCCAAAAGGGTCTATTTTAGAAGGAAGTGATTTATTAGGAGGTATTTTTGAATTAAATTCATTTTCAGATAAGTTACTATTAGTTATCTCTATTGCTGATCCGAAAATTAAACTTAAAATAATTGAGTCTATAACGAATACTAATATTTCCTTTCCTGTTTTAATTCATCCAAGTTGTATAATTGGAGATTTCAATATTAAAATTGGGGAAGGAAGCATTGTTTGTGCTACAACAATTATTACAATTAATGTAGAAATTGGAAATCATGTAATTTTGAATCTTGCATGCACTGTTGGTCATGACACTAAAATAGGCTCTTATTCGTCATTTATGCCCTCCGTAAATATTTCCGGTGAAGTTCTTATAGGTGATAAGGTTTATTGCGGTACTGGTGTTAAGATTATTAATAAGATTACAATTGGTGAGGGCACAATCGTCGGAGCCGGAGCTTTAGTGCATAAAGATCTACCTTCCAACTGTACTGCTGTTGGATTCCCAGCCAAACCTATAAAATATCATAATGAATAAAAATAAAATTTGGCTTTCTTCTCCTCATATTGGCACTAATGAACTTAAATATGTAAACGAGGCATTTGCAACAAATTGGATCGCTCCACTTGGACCACATGTAAATGCATTTGAACAAGGGCTTCAAGTTCGAACAAAGTCTAGTCATGCTGCGGCTTTATCATCTGGCACTTCTGCTATACATTTAGCTTTAATTCTGTTGGAAGTAAAAGCCGGCGATACCGTATTTTGTCAATCAATTACTTTTTCTGCCTCAGCTAATCCAATTGCCTATCAAGGTGCTATTCCTGTATTTATAGATTCTGAAATCGATACTTGGAATATGGATCCTGTATTGTTAAGGTCTGCATTGGAAGAAGCCAAACAGAATGGTAAATTGCCTAAAGCCATCATTCCTGTCCATTTATATGGAATGCCTGCAAAAATGGTTGAAATACTTTCAGTTGCAAATGAGTATGGAGTTCCTGTTATTGAAGATGCTGCAGAAGCACTAGGCTCTAATATAGATAATAAACCTTGTGGTAGCTTTGGAGAGTTTGGTGTGTTAAGTTTCAATGGTAATAAAATTATTACAACATCTGGTGGAGGAGCTTTATTATCTGAAAATGCGGAAATGATTGAAAAGGCACGTTTCCTTGCTACTCAAGCAAGAGACTCAGCTCCTCATTACCAGCATTCTCATATTGGTTATAATTACAGAATGTCGAATGTGTTAGCTGGAATTGGAAGAGGACAATTAGAAGTATTAAATGATCGGGTTGAAGCAAGGAGAAACAATTTCGAGAGATATAAAAAGTATTTTACAAAGCATAATAGCGCTGGATTTACAATAAAATTTCAAGAAGCCCCTTCAGGATATTACTCTAATCGTTGGTTAACTTGTATTTTAGTCGATCCTGCATTAAATAATGGATTAACACGTGAAGTAATAAGACTGTCATTAGAAGAAGAAAATATTGAATCACGACCACTTTGGAAACCAATGCATCAGCAGCCAATTTTTGCAGATTGTAAGTCTTACCTAAACGGAGTTTCAGATAAGTTGTTTGAAGATGGTTTATGCTTACCAAGTGGATCAAATTTGACTGAAGAAGAGTTTGATAGAATCTTTGAAAGTTTAGATCATATTTTTGCTAAATATCAAAATAGCTAATGTATAATAGTTTTTTTAAAAGGATATTAGATTTTATCGCAGCTTTAGTTTTGTTGTTAATTTTTTCTCCTATAATCATAATATGTTTCATCTTACTTCTAGTTGTCAATAAAGGAGATGCTTTGTTTTTTCAAGTAAGACCAGGGTATCAAAGTATGCCTTTTACCATATTTAAGTTTAAGACTATGCATGATGGGAAAGACGTTAAAGGGAATTTACTTCCAGATGAAGTTAGACTCACAAAGATAGGTAAAGTAGTAAGAGCGTTATCGATTGATGAATTACTTCAATTGATAAATGTATTAAAAGGCGATATGAGTTTAGTCGGACCGAGGCCGCTATTAACTCAATACTTAGCTCGTTACACACCAGAACAAACTCGTAGACACAATGTGAGGCCAGGTATTACTGGATGGGCTCAAGTAAACGGTCGCAATACTCTAAGTTGGGAGGAGAAATTTAAGCTAGATGTAGAATATGTCGAAAAAGTTTCATTATCATTAGATTTGAAAATATTATGGATGACGTTTTTGAATGTTGTTCAACGAAAAGGAATTAGTGCTGATGGTCATGCGACTATGGAGGAGTTTAGAGGCACAAATTAACAAAATTGACATTTACGCTCCTCAGAATTTAACGGAAATTAAAGCCAGGATTATTTAGGAATTACATACACTTGGTTACTTCAAATATAACCTTTCTTTATTTGTTAATGCCTTTGTGGTTAGGATTCTGTAGTAAGACACTACAGAATTAAGATTATTTTTTATTCATCAGGTATTTTGTAGGTAAATCATTTGATGTGGCAGTGTTTAATTAAAATTAAATCATTGTTGGGAATGTTAGCTAGTGGGGTGTTTGATGGTGTAAATTTTGGCAGAGATTAGGATTTGAAATTACGTTTCCATCTGTTGCCCCTAATATTCGGCTAAAGTCTCCATTAATTTGCTTGATTAGATTAGCGCTTTGTATTAATGTTGTATTTTTTTTATAGGTAGTGTTTTTAGTAAAAGTACTGAATTTATTTTCAATTTAATTTTTTAAATTATATCTTCACAAAAGAAATATTTATAATAAATGTTCAGCCAAATTTTCAGTCATGTCAATTCAAGAATTTTTAAGAGACTATGATATCCGTTATTGGAGAAATTCAACAAGTATTGGTTGGCTTATTTCTAGCAAACAAACGGGCTTAGCAAAAGGCTTTGGGTTTAATACAAATGTTACAGATGGTGAATTTCAATTTTTCACAGGCTGTGAATTACAAAATGAAGCAGCTGAGTTTTTATGGCCTTTTATACAAGAAACATACAATATTACTATTGAATAAAGCTAATTGTAGATGTTTTTCAAATTCGTAAGGTTTGTTTCATGGTTTTGATTACAAATTTAAAATGGTGTTGATAACAAACCCATAAAGTTTAAAAGTTAAAAGAATTGAGGGTTCAATTTTACTTAAAATTTAAACGTATTTTAAAAATCAGTAAGAACTGATTTATGTTAAAAACAATGGGTTGATTGATACGAAAAATTCACTTTCCTTCACAAAATCCTTCCCTATATCTTGAGAAGAAAATTGAGGTGGAAACTAAAGTAAATAACACTTAATGTATTAAATTATGGAAGCATCAGAAATAAAAAAATTGCTAGAAGAAGCAAAACAACAACTTAAAAGCATAGTAATAGTTGAGGACAAAGAATTCCTTTTAGCATTAATAAATGATAATATTGTAAAAGAAGATCACAAATAAAAGCACGAAAAAATACTTGATTTAATGGAGAAAATTGAGAAATTATAACCAACCCTAAAACAAACAAATTTATAATTTGCACAGGTCAACGCACAGACCAAAAATTCCATAACAGTCTTATTTGCCAACCCAGACAAAATTATTTTTAAAATTATTACAACGCTTCAAAATAAATATACAGATAAACAACCTTGCTAAGTAGATATTTTATAATTTCTGGAAATTACAAGGGAGTAATTCTCTATTCCCAGAAATGAGGGAGGCTTACTTTTGAAAAACCAAAAAACAGGTATTTATTATCAGAATGTTATGCCAAGTTTTTAACCATTTTACAGATTTACGGGACAACAATGAAAAAAAATGAATATCCACATAAAACTATTTACCTCATTGAGGTTCTTTTTTTGTATAATGGTATTTGTAATTGTAAATATTTAACATCCTTTTCACCAAAAGTGACGAAGAACCGCTTTAACCCGCAATATCCAACCAAAAGTAATAATTGCTGAAGGTTATGTAACTATGGATAAGTTTAAAGGGTAATTAACCTTTAATTATGTAAAAAATTCTACCTATGATTTCTCTTATTCCAGTTTCGGTTAATTCTAAACTTCCAGCATTAGGCATAAAACTCATAAAAGTAATTTTTGAATCACCTGCTGCTTTATAATCTACTTTATAAGAAATGACTTTAAATCCTTGTTTCTCAAATAGTAGCTGCGCTCTAAACATATGATAAGCTGATGTTACAAGTATGATTCTTTTATTTGGGCTTATTAACTCCTTAACTGCCACAGCTTCGTTTGCAGTATTCTCCACATCTATAGTTACTAATATCTTTTCAGGTGGTATGCCATTTAAAATTGCATATTCCTTTAATACTTTTCCCTCGGTTTTACTTACTTTATCCCATGGCATTTTACCACCTGTAAATATTAGCATTTGAGCTTTTCCTGCTTTGAATAATTCTATTCCTCCAAAAAACCTATCGGGATCTCCCCATTCTACATAGGTTGAATCTCCTACTTCATTTATTTCTAACGTTCCACTTAGTACTACAATTGCAGCGGCACTATCTGTAGCGTTTGCAGGAATTCTGTATTCACTACCTTCTACTAGCTTAAAGAAGAGAGTGGAAATTAAAGGGGTTGAAATAATATAAAGTACCGCAATTGATAAATAGATTAATTTATTATTGTTTCTTTTTAATCCTACAAATATTACTATGATTATCATCATTAAAGGAAGGACAAATGTTGGTAGTATTTTGTGTATATAGATCATAATTATATTTAAATATATTGTGAAGTGTGTAAAGTTGTATATTCCACTGAAAGTGGGTTCTTCGTCACTTTTGGTGATTACATTTATTTTATTAAGCTCATATTCTATTTCAATCACACACATTTCAATGAAGATTCCTGTTAAAATTAGCCAGTTCTTGAACATTAATATTTTTCTAATTAAAACAAAATAAGAAATTTTCACCAAAAGTGACGAAGAACCCACTTTAATCCGGAATATCCAGCCACTGAGGTAATACCATGTTCTTTGAGATGCAAACAAATCTCAGTCAAATCATCTGCATACACCCCAAACTCTTTCACATCTTCGAGCCCTTGGCCAACGGCTACAAAGTGGCTTCTACTGCCAATATCAATTCCCGCACAATGCGGATTGATGATGTCCATTTCTAATTTTTTCTTTGCCATTTTCTTTTTTTTATGAGTTAATAAAAATGGCTCAAAGAGAATGTATATTTGTACTGTAAATTATTCTGGGCGAGGTTCTCGTAAAGAACGAGACCACCACTGAAATTATCACCAAGCCCGAAGTACTAGTTCGGGCTTTTTACATTCCAACCAGAATGACGCACGAGCTTTAAAGCACCAATGCTTAAAAGGGTCTTTCAATGAGCCAAAACAAATATAATAAGACTCTTTGTTGCACCGCACTGCCGTTAGCACGAGAAATTATTTTCTTGCCGAAAAATGGGGAATGGTGCCTAACGGCCGAGGCTATATGCAGTAAGGGATTGCGGGGTACTTTCCTTTCCTCCGACACGAATATTTGTGCGTGGTAGAATGCTGAATCATCCACTGAAACCCTTATTGCATATAGCCTTTGTTATGTGCAGAGCGTCATTATTCATAAATGATGTAAGAAGGTATTGGATTGTTTACATCTCTATAAATTTTATATTTGTTTATTCCTAGAACTTCGTTAAAAGCTATTGTCTCTCCTGGAAAATCGTGAAAGTTAATTTCATCAAATCCAATAACGGCTCCTTTTGTTAAATGAGGCAAAATAGCTTCTAAACAGGCCTTAGTTGGTTCATAAATATCAAAATCAAAATACGCAAATGCGATTATTGTCTCAGGATTATCTTTCAAGTATTTTTTAATGGTAACAGTAGCATCCCCCTTAACCAATTCAAACTTTTTCACATGAGAAATGGGCGATTCAGATTCATGGTATTTCAGAACTTTATCTAAATATTCGTCATAATTTTTTGTTGTTGAATATGCTCCCTTTTCAATAATTTTAGAATTGCCATCTTTTTCATGAACACTTGGGAAGCCTTGAAATGTATCGAATCCGACAATTTTTCTATTATAATTATAAGGTTCATACATACCGCGAAATGATTCAAAAAGAGCCAAACTGTTACCCCAATGAACTCCAAATTCACAGACTATTCCATGTAGATTGACAATTTTTTTGTACATGTCATTCAGCATTAAAATCCTAGATAAATCTTGTCTTTTAGTAAACAATCCAAGATTATTAAGAATTTGGTCTTTTGGAATCGGGCACTGTTCGTAGAGTTTGTAAAACTCTGCCCTTGTTTCATTCTCTTTTTTCGATGAACCACTTAATACTTTAGAATCACCTGTTTTAATAATTTCATGTCCCATGTTTTTTCTTTTTAATGGTTAATTGTTTTTTTTATCCGCTTTGCACATAACTACCATATATGCTCAACAAACTTTCGCTAATATTGTTTCGGCCCCTTTTATAAAAGGACATAAATTACGAAAAAAAATTCGTAATTATGAGTATGAAAACGACAGACAAAGGCATTAAAAAGTTCAGTAAGGAAGAAAAGCTTGCTATATTGGATGAA
>Ga0247831_1002762_pt1 | contig 27452 bp, 22 predicted proteins | sample LaCruzMarch2015__9_FD_192406 | JGI IMG/M metagenome (GOLD analysis project Ga0247831, IMG submission 192406) | Freshwater microbial communities from meromictic Lake La Cruz, Castile-La Mancha, Spain - LaCruzMarch2015_1m | ecosystem: Environmental > Aquatic > Freshwater > Lake | place: Spain...
TCACCTTATAAAAATATAATCCATCTGGAATGTCAGCAATATCAAGTTGAATATCAATATTAGGGTCCTTACTGTTGGTATGAATTGATTTTATTTTTTTGCCTTGAATGGAATACAAATCTATTGTAAATGGATTTAAAGATTGATTCTCAAATTGAATATGATGAATTGAAGAAACAGGATTTGGGAAAACATTGATGTTACTTTTTTTAATAATTTCTTGAACAGAAGTTGGTGCAGTTTGTCCCATCCTTATTACTTCATTAGGTTTTAAATTCATCCCATAAGATTCGATATAAATAGTGTCTTTTTCTTGTCCATAACTAAATGGAATATAGTTGGCATACCGCAATTTTAGCCACCCATAGTATGCAGTAGCAGCATCTATAGTATATTTAAGTTGAAAAAATCTTACTGCATTTGAGTCGCTCCAATTGTTGTCGGTATATAATTCTCCAATTTTTTTAAACCCATACATTATTGAGTCATAAGGCATATTATTTGGAATGTCTAAGTAATTATATGAATTTTGAGAAAAATTTATTTTACTACTAACTGCACCATAATAATTTTTGTTAACCAAATAAAAACCTTCATAAACCACATTGCCTCCTGCCGAAAAAAGATAAATATCACTGTTGGCAAATGGACTTACAGTTATAGAATCTATCATTGGATTAAATAATGGACTCCCACAGCAAGTTACTTTTTTGTTGACAGGAGTTACAACTATTTGTGCATTCAATACTAAAATATTATCCACTAAGCTAACAAAGAGGAATACTTTTTTCATGTTATTTGTATTTAATCAAACATAAAGTTATTCTATTTTTAAATAAAAATAAAAAAAAGGTATTAACTCTGCACTAAACTTAAATCGTACTTCCTTTCAACACTTCACCAATAGCCACATCCATTACTCGTTCTGCATAAGGTCTTGTAACTTCGTTCAGCTGTTCAGTAGCTGTTAAAATCTGATCTTTATCTTTTGCTTCTATAGCGTTTCGCAACGCTTCTATACCTGTAAATGTTGATTGTTGTTCTTCCTCTGAAATGTGTTTTGCATGCTTGTGCAAAAAGTTTTCAGTCAGTTGAATCATTTGTTCCGCCTCGGTTGATGCTTCTATAATAGAACGTATTTTGATATCTTCTTTGGCATTGGTGATTGATGCCATCAACATTGCTTCTACATCTTCGTCGGTTAAACCATATTGAGGTTTGACGTCAATAGATTGAGAAACTCCGCTTCGTAGTTCTTGTGCTTTAACCTGAAGTATACCATCGGCATCAATAATAAATTGGATATCTACTTTTGGTAATCCAGCCGGCATAGCCGGAATGCCAGTGAGTGCAAATTCGGCTAGTTTGCGATTATCTTTGACTAAATCGCGCTCGCCTTGGTAGATAGCTATATTGATACCACTTTGCCCATCGCGTTGCGTTGTGTATTGTCGACCGGCTTTGCTTGGTATTTTTGAATTGCGGGGGAGAAGTACATCCATCAAACCACCCATAGTTTCCAAGCCCAAACTCAATGGTGTGATATCAAGCAATAAAGTATCTTTATTGTTTCCAGCTAAAATGTCTGCCTGTACTGCGGCGCCTAGTGCTACGACTTCGTCTGGATTGACATTGTCATACACTGGTTTTCCGAAAAATTCACTGACACGTTGTTTGACATAAGGTATTCGAGTGGAACCTCCTACCATTACAATGACATCAATATCTTCTTTATTTTGCTCACTATCCATTAGCGCATTGGCACAACATTCAATTGTTTTGTCTACGAGTGGTTTGATCAGCAATTCAAATTCATTTTTACTAATAGTCAGTTCGGCATCTAATAACATAAACGTAAAACTATCATTGGTACTCAATTGTTTTTTTGCTTCTTCGGCACCCAGTCTTAGTGTTTGAGCTAAGTCTTTATGAGTTGTAAGTTCCGCTTTGGTCAGTCCAAGACTTTCTGCAAAATGATTGGCTAAAACACGATCAAAATCATCTCCACCCAAATACGTGTTACCATTTGTACTTAAGACATCAAAAATACCGTCCGTAATGCGTAAAATAGATACATCAAATGTACCGCCACCTAAATCATAGACTGCAATTTGCGAAGATTCTTCTTGTTTAGCACCAAAACCATAGGCCAAACTTGCAGCGGTAGGTTCGTTGATGATACGCAATACTTCAAGCCCAGCAAGCTTGCCTGCATCGCGTGTTGCTTGTCGTTGAGCATCGTTAAAATAAGCGGGGACTGTAATCACACATTTTGAAACAGTCATTTTCAACACATGTTCTGCGCGTTGTTTGAGTTCTTTGAGGATCAATGAAGATAATTCTATGGGACTATAGAATTTTTCACCAACTTGTATTTTGACCAAGCGGTCTGTATCATCATCTATAACATTGTACGAAAAGGAATGACTATTTTCTTTAATATCGTTGTATGCTTTACCCATTAAGCGTTTAACGCTGTAAATGGTATTTGCAGGATCTGCTTCAAGGTATTTTTTGGCTTCATTTCCTACCGTTATGTGGTCATTGTCGCCAAAATGTATAATGGAAGGCACTAATACAGTATTATCAATATCTTTAAGTGCAATTGGTTGTTTGGTTTCGGGATGAATGATTGCAACTAAACTATTGGTTGTTCCTAGGTCGATCCCTACAATTACTTCTTCTTGTTGCAACGTACCTGTTGCGATATTGATTGCTATTTTAGCCATGGTGCAAATGTAATAAATAGTAGAAAGTACTTAGAATAAAGTAAAAAGTAAAATATGATATCGTATTGGTTAAATGAATCCATCTATGAATGAAACCTTCATTTTCGATAATTAAAATAGGAATTCAATCAAAAATACATCATAATTCTAAGATGCTTCACCGCCTGTGTTGGGCTTGTTTTCCTGTGGTTTAGGTCCATTGGGTTTGCCCTGAGGTCTTGGCTTTTGTCCCTGACTTTGTTGCGGTTTGTTCGCTTGTGGGCTAGGGTTTTCACCAGAATTTTGGGGTGCTTTGTTTTGCTGAGGCTTTTGTCCTTGTCCTTGTTGTTGTGGTTTTTGGTTTGGATTTGGATTTGGTTGTGCAGGTTTGCCTTGGCCTTGACCTTGTTGGGGTTTGTTTCCTTGTGGTTTATTGCTTTGTGGCTTTTGTCCCTGTTGTTGACCGTGTTGTTGTCCTTGTTGAGGTTTATTGCCTTGTGGTTTTGGATTTTCCAGTTTAGGACGAGGTTGATTTGTTTTTTGTGCTTGATTTGGATTTGCAGGAGTAGCGGGATTGTTACCATCTGCAGGTTTACTTCCTTGAGATTTTGATTTTTGCTTTTTCTTTTTGCTTGCACGTTCAAGGCCTTTCAAACTAAATTGTCCAACCACATCCACGAAATCAGTCTTTTCAGCAATGGCTGCTTTTTTAACTACTTCTACAGCTTGCAACTCTTCAGGGAAAACGCCGTTTTTATTTAATTCAACGATTTCGTTGACACGTTCGATGGTCAAAGGGTAGAGGGTATTGCTTTTTTCGAAGCTATACCACATCAAGTTTTTGAAAATATCTCTTTTTTGTAGGAATGCTAGGCCTTGTTTGGTTCGTATTTTTTCAGCATTGTCTGGAAATACACGCAATGCATCCATGTAGGTATCCAACTCGTAGTTAAGACAACATTTCAATCGTCCACATTGACCAGAAAGTTTAGTTTGATTGATACTCAAATTTTGGTATCTAGCGGCTGTGGTACTCACCGATTTGAAATCGTTAAGCCATGTACTGCAACACAATTCACGTCCACAACTGCCAATGCCGCCTACTTTTGCAGCTTCCTGACGAATACCAATTTGACGCATTTCTATTTTCACCTTGAAATCTGTAGCAAATTGTTTAATAAGCTCTCTAAAGTCAACTCGATCTTCGGCAGTGTAGAAAAACGTGGCTTTTTTGCCATCGGCTTGGATCTCTACTTCGGCTATTTTCATGTCTAGCTTCAAGTTTCGTGCTATGACACGCGACTTTATCATGTAGTCTTGTTCATTTTTTTTGACTTCATCCATTTTAGCTATTTCAGCTTCTGTGCTGATATGCAATACACGTTTGATGTCTTCACTTTTTTCGCTGACATTTTTTTTCTTCATTTGAAGCTTCACCAATTCGCCAGTTACCGAGACTACACCAATATCGTAACCACCTGTTGATTCTAAGGTAACATAGTCACCTTTTTCAAACAACAATGGATTAGATGCTCTATAATAATCTTTGCGCGAGCCATGATTAAAACTAATTTCTATAAACGGAAACGGTTTAGAAAAATCGGCAACAGGGATTAAACTGAGCCAATCATGTACATTTAATCTATTGCATCCGCCGCTTCGGCATGAACCATGATCTTTGCATCCACTTGGTAATGCACCATTTTTACTTGTTCCACAGCTACCACATCCCATATATATTCGAATCCTTGTTTAGTTTTAAAATATCTTGTTCAAATTTAATGTTCAAGATTCAATTGTTTAGTTTCAACAGTTTTTTTTACTAAAACAATGCCTAAGCAGTTGCTTTTTTGCGTAAAATCACTTGTTGAATGCGTAAAGATAAGGCATGAAATAGAATTTTCGTATTTGCATTGCGTTCTATTTGAGAAATGGCATCATTGATCAAATTTGTAATATCCTCAATGGCATAAGCTTCAAGTCCTTTTATGATTAAATTTTCAACTATTTTTTGCTCTTGTTCAAGTAATAGAAGGTTTGAAGCACCTACAAGTTTAAATCGAACGGTATGTTCGAGTAATTGTATGAAATAGTACAAAAAGTTTTTTTGCGAATCCTTATCATTTTCAGTGATTTCGTCGACCCATTTCAGTATTTCTAACCCATTGTTTGTAAAAATAGCATTCAACCATGCTCGTGTCCATATCAGAAAGTCGTTATCTACATCGTTGGAAAATGATAAGGCTTTATGGAAATTACCTTCAGACAATCGTGCAAACTGAATTGCCTTATCTTCGGGGATTTGACGACGCATTAAGGCGAGTTTGATATCCTCGAGGGATAAACGCTTGAGTGGAAAAAGCTGAGTTCGAGACTGAATAGTTGCAATTACTTTTTCCAAATTTTCAGTAACGAGAAACAATATCGTTTTGGCGGTAGGCTCTTCAATGAATTTCAAGAGAATATTGCCTTCGGTTCCCATATACTCTGGACGCCATATAATCATGATTTTGAACTCACTTTCATAAGGTCGCATTTGAAGTTTTCGCAATATATCGCGACACTCATCGGCTGTAATATTGCCTTGTTTATCGTTTCCTAATGATTGAATCCACTCTGTATCTGACGCATAAGGATGATCCAAAATAAAGTTTCTGAAATCACCATAATACTCATTGCAAATAGGTTTTCGCTCTGCCATTCGACTAAATGGAAACGAAAAGTGTAAATCAGGATGTTGTAAATTTTTGACTTTCGTACATTGTGCGCATTCCCCACACGAATCGTCTGCTTGCTTGTTTTGACACATCAAATATTGCGCGCTTGCCCATGCCAATGGTAATGCTCCAGTGCCTTCGCCTCCTAGTAGCATGATTGCGTGGGGGAGTTGATTCTTTTGAATCAGGTTTATAATATTCGATTTAAGTTCGTCTTGTCCTAGTACGTCTTTAAACTGCATGTTGGTCTATGATTTCTTCGCATCAGTTACACTCATCAATTCTTGCATAGTTCGTTGCATATTATTAACCGAACCATCAAGGAAAATCGTATTGCCTTTGCCTTGCTCAGCAAAATGTTTGAGAGATTCTGTCCACATTGAAAATAAGATAAAAGAAGCATCCAGCTTGGCATCTTCCATTTCCTTTGCAGCCATAGCCATACCTTTTGCTACTTCTTCGCGGAAAAGCGCGACACCTTGACCACGCAATTGAGCGGCTTGTTTTTCAGCTTCAGCTGAAATTTTGATAGCATTACCTTCAGCTTCAGCAGATTTGGTTTTGGTAATCAACAAAGCCTGACCTTCGTTTTCAGCAGCTGCTTTTAAGTTATTACTACTAACCACGCGAGCCATTGATTTCATGATTTCTTCGTCAAAGGATATATCATTGATTTGTAAATCGATCAAATGATAACCCCAGCTTTCTAATTGTTTATCGATTTGTTCTTTGACATGCAAAATAATTTCGCCACGTAGACCCAATATTTCAGCTTGACGTTTGGTAGCCACAAATGCACGAATAGAACCTTCGATGGTACGTATTAAAGCCTGCATCAAGCTTTTATCATCCACAAATTTGAAAGCTACATTTTTGATGGATTCTTCTTCATGGTTCAAAACAGCGTATAGCAACATGGATTTAAAGTTGACATTGGCTTGATCGAGCGTAATGGCTTGGAATTGCAATTCTACCGAACGGTTTTGAATTGAAATGCGACGAAAAATTTTCTCCAAAAAGGGTATTTTAATGTTTAACCCTGGACGAGCTACACGACGATATTTTCCAAACATCGTTATAACAGCTATCGTACCTTGTTGTACAGTGTATATTCCTGAGAATATAATTGCGAGGACGACTAATAAGAAAATTAGTCCTGGTGATAAAAAAGGCATGGTTTGTAAGTTTTAGAACGTAAAGATAACAGATTCTTTTGTACGCAAGAAAACTATTGTATGAGTGGTAAAATGATGGTAAATGTTTTCCAAAAAACTTAAAGGGAATTACACTATCTCTTGTCTATACCTTCGTACATTAAATCGCCATTAGCGCCAAACAATGAAAAGGTTTTATTGTTTTGTTTAAGGCTCATGCCTTCAAACAACCATTCGTTTTCACCGCCGGTTTTTAAAAATACCTTTGAGCCTGAAGTCGAAGGAAGAAAAACTTCGGCTTCTTGGTTTTCATCAAGGCTTCTAAAAATAACAAATGCCGAAACCGACTGGTTTAAATCTGGCAATTTTGGATCTAAACGAATACCTTGCTCAAACAAGCGTATGCATTTAGCTTGAAGAGATGAATAAGTATATCCTGCCGATGCTTTGCATCCGTGATCGTCGGAATCATTACCAACGATTTGTTCCGGACGAACTTCTTCTTTTTTAGCTTCTTGTTTTGAGGAGGAGCTGCCTGATGTGTTTGTTTTTTTGCTAGTTGAGCAAGATGCTAAAAACAACATTGCGCTTAAAAGAGATAATGTAATAAGTTTAGTACTTTTCATTATGAATTATAAATTTGAAATGATTTCGTCAGCAAATTCGCTGGTTTTGAGTAGGGTAGCACCTTCCATTAAATTGTGAAAATCGATGGTTACTTTTTTATTGCGAATGGCTTTGCCTACTGCATTTGTTATAAGTTCGGCTGCATCGTTCCAACCCATATATTCGAGCATCATTACACCACTTAATATAACTGATGAAGGATTCATTGAATTGGTATTAGCAAAACGTGGCGCGGTACCATGTGTGGCTTCAAATACAGCATGTCCTGTGTTGTAATTGATATTTGCACCCGGTGCAATGCCAATACCACCAACTTGCGCAGCTAATGCATCACTGATATAGTCTCCATTGAGATTCAATGTCGCAATGACGCTGTAATCTTGTGGCGCAAGTAAAGCTTGTTGTAAAAAGTTGTCTGCAATTGCATCTTTGATGATAACACGACCACTTATACCTGCAACTTTCATTTCTTCGTTAGCAACAGCTTCTCCACTTGCTTTTTTCGTTGCTTCCCATTGATTCCATGTATATACTTTATCGCTAAATTCGCGTTCAGCTAATTCATAACCCCAGTTTTTAAATGCACCTTCGGTAAATTTCATGATATTACCTTTATGCACGATAGTCAAAGATGGCAATTTATGTGTAATAGCGTACTCAATGGCAGCTCGTATAAGGCGTTCGCTACCTTCTTTGCTGACTGGTTTTACACCAAATGAGGTCGTTTCGGGGAATCTAATTTTTTTGACACCCATTTCATTCACTAAGAAATCCAGCATTTTTTTAGCTTCTGGTGTTCCTGTCATGAATTCTATACCAGCATATATATCTTCCGTGTTTTCACGAAAAATAACCATATTTACTTTTTCAGGATGCCACATTGGAGAAGGCACACCAGTAAAATATTTTACTGGACGTAAGCAAACAAAAAGATCTAATTCTTGACGCAAAGCTACATTAAGACTGCGTATACCGCCACCTACTGGAGTTGTTAATGGACCTTTGATGGAAATTAAATAATCTTTGAAAGCTTGCATGGTTTCGTCGGGCATCCAACTTCCTGTTTCGTTGAATGCACGTTCGCCAGCAACGACTTCTTTCCATTCTATTTTCTTCTCGCCATGGTATGCTTTTGCCACAGCTGCATCAAAAACTCTTACGCTAGCGCTCCAAATATCTGGTCCAATGCCGTCGCCTTGTATAAATGGAATAATAGGATGGTTAGGAACTTGTAATACGCCATTTGCGCCCATTGAAATTTTTTCTGACATTGTTTTATTTGATTTTGCGCAAAAGTAAGGTTTGAATCTATCATTTTAAAATGATAAAATTCTAAAGATGCTAATTAAAAATAGTTGAAAAATTTCATTCACTAAATGAATACATACCAAAGCATTCTATCGAGGTAAGCACCCCATTGTTTAAGACTTTCACGTAATGATTTTTCAAGTTGTGTGTTATTTTTCTTTTCGCCTTTGGTAGGCGCTACAAGTTCTTTTTCCGTAGGAAGATAGTTTTCGATTTTGGTAGCAAAATAGGTTGTGTTCAAGCGAGGCATCACTATACCGAGTATCATGCCCGGTAAACCGTTGAAGCCTTCTGGTCCTCCCATTGTAGTAATGCCATCGGTATAAAACGCGATGACATAAATAGAGTCCATGATAATAGTTTCGGCACGACGACAATTGTAACCAGCTATTTTCCTAAATTCTTCTGTGATTTTCCATTCGCATTTGCGCAAAGAATCACGAATTAAATAATTTTTTTCAAATACTTTTTTTTCAGTTACAGATGAATCTCGCTCATAGTCATTGAAAACAATGTTTCTGTCTGATGGCGAGTTGCCCATCATCATTTTACTTTCTGTGATGCCATTAGGTGCTGGTTTGTAAACACTATATTGTTCGTTGAAAAATAATTCGAAGAAGTCGGTTTTGTACTTTGGTGTATTTTTTTTCATTTGATCCATCATACTGACACCGCCAGGACTATTTTTCATCATGTCCTCCAATTGTTTGTGTACGTTGGTCTTACGTTCGTAGGATATTTTGCCTTTAAACGTAACAGCAGGAATGTTTACATCCGTTTTTTGTGCTTCTAGAGGAGTTACCTTTAAAAAAAATATAGCTAATAATATATATAGAAACTTTTGCATGATTTGTTTTGTTTACTGTTACGAATTAATGTCCCATTCTTCTACCACCAGATCTACCACCGCCCCTTGGACGCCCAGGCATTCCACCCATTTTGCCAGATTGTGCATCGGCCATAGGACCCGAAGAGAATGTCCATACTGCACCGACCATCCAATAGCGACCTAAGGTCATAAAGAAACGTTCTGTATTGAAGTTATTTGAACTTGTACGTTCGTAACCTCTGTTTTGATTCAACATATCATTGACTGAAAATTTCCAAGTCAGGTTTTTCTTGCTCAACATTCTATAAGACAAACTGCTATTCCATAATAATCGACTAAAGCTATTGTTGTATGGTGCTACAGGAGGATTATATTGATAATCTGCATCGGTTGATATTTCGAAGTTTTTAGGCAAATAATAAGTAATTGATGCACTAGGGATGAAAGAAATATATCGAATATTTCTTGTAGATTGAATTGTACTTTGTGAATTACTATACATGGTTCCTAAGTCAAGGCTGAGGTATATTTTTTCTTCTTTATTGTAAGAAATTCCAGGTGCAACGGTAAAGCTATATGTATTGGTAATACCTTCAACATTGTTGAAAATATTAGGTGTATGATTGAGATTTCCATTGATATTGATTTTTCCATCAATTTGCGATTTTCTAATTTTAGCTTGCATGCCACCCCAAAGTGAAGCGTTGTAACCACCATTTAAATTGACATATTGATTGATTGTTCTGCCTAATCCATCAAATGATCTGTTCAATGCAATATTGTTGAAACTGTTGGAAAAATTTAATCCGCTATAAATACTTCGACTAGAAAGGACTTTATAATTGAAAAAAGTCAATGAGAAGTTTTGATTATAACCAATTTTTAAATTAGGATTACCAACATAAATTTCAAGTGGATTGCTATTGTCTTGAACCGGTTGTAATTGAGATATAGATGGTTGACGCGTAGAACCAGTATAGTTAAATGATAAACGACTAAATTGATCAAATTTATAATTAAATCGAAGGGTAGGGAAAAGATTTATACGGTTGTAATCGTAATTTAAATTACGGACCAAATCATCTTGATGAAAAGTAGAATAACGAACTCTTGTACCGATGGCGGCATTGTATTTCTTTTCATTGTATTTCAATTCTACGCCAACTGTATGGCCTGAAACATTTGAATTGAAGTCGCTACTTAAAGAATCTATGCGTTTATCATAGTCTGAAGTGAGTGGGTTGTTTTGGACTAAAGTAGATTTTTCCGATTGACTTCCATCATAGGAAAATCCATAGGATGTTTTTAATAAAAATTTCGTGGTTAATGGCTCAGTATAGGTTATATCAGCATTAAAATAATTGGTAAGTTGACCTTGTTTCTTTTTTTGATCTATATTTTCTTGTAATAGATTACCACCAACAACATATTCGTTTGCGCCATCAAGTTTTCCATCGGCCATATTATCTGTCAAAACGTATGATGTGTTTAAAGATAATGTTCGGCCAGTTTTCTTAAGTTTTTTATTGACTATTATATTATTGCTTACTCTTGAGGTACGAGATTCACTTTTGTTGACCCTCGAACTACTGCTAATTGGTGCTTCAAAGTTGGTGATATTCTTTGTGCTGTTATAAGATTCACTTTCGTTGAATGCAAGTCTGGAATTGAGGTTGTATATTATGCTGGTGTTGCTATCGATAGTCCAAGTGTATTTTGTGGTAATTCGGTGAGTATTTCTGCTGCTAAAAGAATTAGCTGTATCACGCGTTTGATATGTATTGCCAGGAAAAAGATTTTCAATATTAGAGGTTTCTCTTGTAATTCTATTGACTCGCCCAAATGAATAGTTTACATTGAGTTGATGTTTATTTTCATCCCATTTGTTGGCATATCGTACACCACCAGTCCAAGCTTTGGTTAAACCTTCTGGAATACTTCGACCTCCACCAAAATCATCACCATCTTCAGAAGATACATTCCACATAAATCCTCCGTCTTCGTCCATTTGCATACCGCCGCCGCTGCCCGTGTATGTATTTCTATCTTCCCATCCAAGTCCAGTTTTTCCATTACTGCTCATAATGCCATAGGCACTCATTTGTCGTTTGTTTTTGAATGAATTAATCATAGCTTGATTTTGCCAACGATCATCCCAGCCTCCGCCAAGTTCAATTTTGCAAAATTCTCCATGATTCATATCTTTTTTGAGTTTTAGATTTATGGTTTTTTGTTCTTCTCCATCGTCAAAACCAGTAAATGCGGCTTGATCACTTTTTTTATCAAAAACTTGTACTTTTTCTACTACCGATGATTGGATATTTTGCGTGGCAACTGTAGGGTCATCTCCAAAAAATTCTTCACCATCAACCAATACTTTTTCTACTTTTTCGCCCATAGCGGTAATCTCACCATTTTTATTAACTTGGATGCCAGGCATGACTTTTAATAAATCCTCAACCATTGCTCCTTGTTTCACTTTAAAACTGTCAGCCAAATATTCTAAAGTATCCCCTTTAATTTTGATAGCAGCTGAGTTTTTAATAATCACTTCTTTTAACAATTGACCTCGTTGAAAAAGTGCAATATCTCCAAGGTTTTTGGTGTTTTCGCCTTCTTTGAGCTCAAAATTATCGACATAGTCTACAAAAGTACCATAGGCAATCAATATAATGTATTTCCCCGGTTTGTTGGTACTCAGTGAGAAAATACCTTGTTGGCTAGTACGTGTACTTTTTACCAAAATAGAATCGGCTTGCCGAATTAAGGAAACTGATGCAAATACAATAGGTTTAACATTCATTGTATCGATTGTTTTACCAGTAATAGTAAAACTTTGTGCTTGAACTATAGAGCCACACAACATATATAGAAGGAAAAAGTAAAGTCTTTGCATAAAATAAAATAGTGTCCAAAAGTAATTTTTTTAACGTTGACAAACGATAAGAATATGTTATAGGCAAATTCTAGTAGGTTAAGTGGTCTTGGTTCTTGATGTGTGGATTGGATTATTTTCAATTATTCTATCTTACATTTGTTGCTTCATGCCAGAAATCAATCTTAAAGACAGTATAAATTTTGTACAGAAACTAACTATTCCAAGAGCTTGGAATGGGTTTAAAGTCATTTCGAGTTTCTATTTAACCAAATGGATGAAACGCCCTATTCAATGGGGTGTGCCATTTTCGATTTCATTTGAACCAACTACTTCTTGCAATTTACGATGCCCTGAATGCCCAAGCGGTTTACGAGCATTTACAAGACCTATTGGTATGCTTGAAAAAGATTTTTTTACTAAAACCATTGAAGAATTACATCGCGAAATGATGTATCTGATTTTTTATTTTCAAGGCGAACCCTATTTAAACCCAGATTTTTTGGACATGGTCAAATTTGCAGCTGATAAAAAAATATACACTGCGACAAGTACCAATGCACATTATCTTAACGATGCTAATGCTAAGCGAACAGTAGAAAGTGGCTTGGATCGATTGATTATTTCTATCGACGGTACTACGCAAGAAGTTTATCAGCAATATCGAATAGGCGGTAAGTTGGATAAAGTACTTGAAGGAGCCCGAAACATTGTAAAGTGGAAAAAGGAACTAAATTCTAAAACACCTTATGTGTTTTTTCAATTTTTGGTAGTAAAACCCAATGAACATCAAATAGAAGATGTCAAAAAACTTGCAAAGGAAATTGGGGTTGACGATGTTAGATTTAAAACTGCCCAAATATATGACTACAAACATGGTAATCCACTCATTCCAACAATAGATAAGTATTCTCGCTATAGAAAAATGCCTGACGGTACATATGAAATCAAAAATGGCATGGAAAACCACTGTTGGAAACTTTGGCATGCGTGTGTCATAAGCTGGGATGGGCTTGTAGTACCTTGTTGTTTTGACAAAGATGCAGACCATAGGCTAGGTGATTTGAAAAAGGATACTTTTAGAGAAGTATGGCAAAGTGAAACTTACAAAAACTTCAGAAAAAAGCTCATCACGGGTCGAAAAAATATTGATATTTGTGCCAACTGTAGTGAAGGTACTAAGGTTTGGAGCGATTAGAATAGAAAAGAATTCATTCATGAAAGTGTAGTATTTGAATTTTTTTCATTATTTTCGTTACCCTAAAACAAAAAACTATGAAATTCATTCTTTACGCTATAATTATTATTGCTTCTGTTAGTTCTTGTAAAAAGGCAAAGATTGAAGCTGTTAATACCAACAACTCCAAAGACTCTTTGACCTATCAACCCAAGGTACCTGGTTCCAAATGGACTTACAATATGGTGATTACTGGACTTTCAAATACAAATTATACCACAACACGCCTGAACTATGATACAACGATTAATGGCAAAACTTACAATGTTTTTAATAGTGAATTAGAAGGGTATCAATACTTCAGACAAGAAGGGGACAAATATTATGGTGTATTAGCTACATCGACAAACAAAACAGAATTATTGGCTATTGATGCCACAAAAAATGTCAACGAAAGTTGGGTAGGTGGGGTTAATGGTTCTGATACATATACATACACTATGTTAGAAAAGTTTCCTGTTTATATTTTGGATGGTTTTACTTTTAAAAATGTTTTAAAAATTCATCAAGAACGAAAAACTTCAGGTGTTGTTAATTTAGAAGGTGATTTTTACTATGCTCAAGGTGTGGGTCAAATAAAATCTGAAGGTTCAATTTCCGGCCTTCCTGTAAATATCAAACTTATTTCAGTTGATTTGAAGTAAAGTAATTATAGTTCCATCAATTTCTTTCTTTCTTTTGTAAACTAATCTATGATTATTTGAAGTCTGTATCCCTATTGTTTTTTACTGTATTTGTTTGCACATTAGTTTTCAATTCTCAAGCTCAATCTACGTTGCGTGGAAAAGCTGTAAGAATATTGGATGGTGACACCTTTGAATTATTGGTCAATGGAAATGCAACTTACAAAGTACGACTGACTGATATAGATGCTCCCGAAAAAGGACAAGATTTTGGTCAGGTTTCTAAGCAAGCTTTAGCAGAAATATTAAAAGGAAATGATTTGCAAATAACATATGATAAGTTAGATCGAAATAATCGAATTTTAGGTCATGTATATCGAGGGAATATTTATGTGAATTTAGAATTGGTAAAACAGGGCTTGGCATGGCATTACAAAAAATATTCAAAAGATGAGCGATTTGCTCTTGCTGAAAATGAAGCAAGATTAAAAAAACGTGGACTTTGGATACTTAAATCGCCAATTGCACCATGGGAATATCGTGCGAATCGAAGAAAGCGGCCTTAATTTTACTTTTTTTATACAATTTCTTAACAAAGTGGCAATTATATTTCATCATTTCAACTAAAAGTATATTTTTGCAGTCTAAACTCAATTAAAATGGCAGAAATAGCAGCACGTGTTAAAAAAATTATCGTTGATAAATTAGGCGTTGACGAAGCAGAAGTTGTAAACGAAGCAAGTTTCACCAACGACCTTGGCGCAGATTCTTTAGATACAGTAGAATTAATCATGGAATTTGAAAAAGAATTTAATATTTCTATTCCTGATGAACAAGCTGAAAATATTTCAACTGTAGGTCAAGCAGTTTCTTATCTTGAAGAATACGCAAAATAATATATCGTCTACTCAATGGAATTAAAACGTGTAGTCGTTACAGGAATCGGCGCTTTAACGCCCATAGGCAATAACATCCAAGAGTATTGGAATGCTTTGTGTAATGGTGTTTCAGGCGCCGATTTTATTACATTATTTGATGCTGAAAAATTTAAAACCCGATTTGCATGCGAAGTTAAAGGTTTTGTCCCTGAAGATTTTATGGACAGAAAGGAAGCTCGCAAAATCGATCGATTTTCTCAACTAGCAATTGTAAGCAGCGATCAAGCTATAGCTGATGCCAATTTAAACAACAATGATATGGTCAATAAAGATCGTGTTGGTGTTATTTGGGCTTCTGGTATTGGTGGCATTGGCACCTTCTATGAGGAAATGAAAGGTTTTTTTGCTGGTGATGGTACGCCTAGATTTAATCCATTTTTTATTCCGAAAATGATTTCGGATATTGCCGCAGGACATATTTCAATGAAATATGGTTTTCGCGGTCCCAATTTTTGTACAGTGAGTGCTTGCGCATCATCGTCGCACGCCTTGATTGATGCATCTCATTTTATTCGATTAGGTAAAGCAGACGTAATTGTTTGTGGTGGTTCTGAAGCTGCCGTTACACCTCCAGGTGTTGGTGGTTTTAATGCCATGAAAGCATTGAGCGAAAATAATGAGAATTATAAAACAGCTTCCCGTCCATTTGACAAAGGCCGTGATGGTTTTGTACTTGGAGAAGGCGGAGGCGCAATTGTACTTGAAGAGTATGAACATGCCAAACGTAGAGGTGCAACTATTTATGCAGAATTAGCCGGTTCAGCATGTTCTGCTGATGCATACCATATTACGGCACCACATCCAGAAGGTGTAGGCGTTATCCTTGTCATGAACGGTGCATTGTCTGATGCTCAGATGAAGCCAGAAGATGTAGACTACATTAATGTTCATGGAACCTCAACACCTTTAGGCGATATCGCAGAGGTAACAGCTATTCAAAAAGTGTTTGGCGATCATGCTTACAATTTAAACATTAGCTCTACTAAGTCTATGACAGGTCATTTACTAGGTGCTGCAGGTGCCATTGAAGCAATTGCTTCGATTCTTTCTGTTCATCATGATCTTGTACCTCCAACGATTAATCACTTTACAGATGATGATCAATTGGATCCAAAATTAAACTTTACATTCCACACAGCTCAAAAACGTACTGTCAATGCTGCATTAAGTAACACCTTTGGTTTTGGAGGACACAATGCAAGTGTATTGTTTCGTAAAGTTGACTAATTCAATTCCTTTGTTATTTTTTTCCCTTGTTTAATTTTGATTTTTGAGCCTTCTGCTAAAAATGCAGATGTTGGTTGAATACCATTTAAAAACTCAAAATCTTTTCCATACAAAACATTAAAATCTACATCTACATTGTAGTTCAACGTATCATACACTTCCCATCTAGGATGTTCAACTTGGTATTCGTTTGTTTTTTGTTCATTAATTTTAGCATAACCCCAATAATGTTCTGTAATAAATTCAGCTTCGCTGCCTTGTTCAATTGATTTTGGAACAAGATTAGTTTCGATACCCATATAATGCCATGTCGATTTTTTAACAGCATAATCTACTTTAAATGTAGATGGATCAAGTATCCAACTGTGTTTAAGCGGCAATGTTTGGTAATTTTCGTTATACAATGTATTCGCGACAAATGTAATTGCGGGTTTTGGAACTATTTCTTTCACAAATACAACACCGCGTTTCCAAATTCCGTTTTCTTTAAATTTGACATAAAATCTTAAATTGATTTCTTCAAAAGAAGTATGAAAAGGTATTGCAATCCCTTTGATTCGCACATTGGTAAACATAAAGCCTACTAGGCTAATATAACACTGGCCTTCCCAAATATCTAATTCTGTACCAGCAGGTAAATAGGGTGTCAGTTTTTTCGGGTCTATCACATAATTAATCATCAATAATTTTTCCCAAGCAGCTGTTAAAAATGTATTTGCCATTTTTGTTTTTTTTGTAAAGGTAGAGTTTTTATAAAATAAAAGTATAATACTTTCAATAATTATAGAAAGTTTAGTATTTTTGTACCATGAAACTAAACGAAGCAAAAGAACAGTTTACCCAACTATGGGGAGCATTGGGTACAAGTTGGGGTATTAATCGTACGATGGCTCAAGTCCATGCTTTACTATTGATCAGTCCTGATTCACTCTGTACGGAAGATGTGATGGATAAATTATCCGTTTCGCGCGGTAATGTGAATATGAACTTACGTGAATTGATGAATTGGAATTTGGTATACAAAGAAATCAAAGCAGGTGATAGAAAAGAATATTTTAGAGCTGAAAAAGATATTTGGGAAGTTGCCAAAAGAATAGCGAAGGAGCGCAAACGACGAGAAATACAGCCTTTGATTGCTTCGCTTAATTGCTTGTCAGATATTGAAGAAGATAAAAGAAACTCAGAAGCCAAAGATTTTTTAGACATGGTCAATTCGATACACACTGTAGTGACTAAAATGGATTCTGCAGTAGATACCTTAATCAAAGCAGAAGAGCATCGATTTTTTGGTGCTATCGTAAAATTACTCAAATGAGAACCCTCTCCAACTATTCGCTTTTTTATGATCGGGATTGTCCATTGTGTCAGTGGTACACTAAGTTGTTTTTGAAATATAAACTCTTGGACAATCAAGGCCGAATAGCTTTTCAGGAAGTAGACGAATCTCAATTTCCAACTGTTGATTTTGATTTAGCTCGAAATAAAATTGCTTTAGTTCATCGAGAAAATGGTGAAGTTTATTATGGTGTTGATAGCTTGGCCAAAGTTCTTGGAACCTATTTTGCAATAGTTACCTTTTTTATGCAATTCAAAATTGTACATTGGTTGATAGAACAATTGTATAATTTTATTTCATTCAACCGCAAAATTGTAATACCAGTTTCATGCCATGATACGACTAGTTGCAATCCATCCAAAAACTGGTTTTGGCGTATTTCATTTATCCTATTTTGTGCTGTTGTCGTCAACATTATAGTAGGGTATTATTTTACCAATCATTTATCCAGCTATTTTATTGGCAACCCCCTATATGGAGATAGTATTTATTTTATCGGACAACTTGTGTTTCAACTTGTAATCTGTTTAATCCTTGGTGAACGAAATTGGTATGATTATCTTGGACATGTATCTTTCGTTTCATTTTTAGGAGCACTGATGTTAGGCTTTTTTGGCTTGGGTCTAACACTATTAGCACATTTGAATATTCAAATTGCTTTATTACAACCATTTTGCTACGGAATGGTTTATGCTTGGATGTTTTTGGACCATAGAAGACGTCTTCAAATAGCAGATATGGATTGGCGGCTGACTTATTCTTGGCTATTTTATCGATTACTCATTTATCCATTTGCATTTGTAACCATTTAATTGAATGATTTTGTAATGATTTTCAACTAGAATTTATTCGTTTTTAAAGCAATGCTAAATTTTTAATAAAGTTATTTGGTCGGCCCACCTGCTATCAAATCCAATCCCTGACTGAAGTGTCAGGGGATTTCCACTACTCTTCTCGTCCCAAAAGACGAGACCGCAATGCCGGTTTCATTCATTATTAATATTTCTCATTAAATTTTTACTCAAGCCATTTTAAAAACTAATTTTAACTATACAATTGTCCAAATAGAATATGCAGTCTATGATATTGTAAGCAAAAGAATATAGTATCTTCGCCAACTGCATGCAAACGCTTCTAGCCACTTTAAATTCAAAATATATCCATAGCAATCTAGCTATTCGAATTCTATACCAGTTAAACAAACATAAAGAGGGCTTAGCATGGAAGGAATTTACAATCAAAGAAGACAAAGATGAAATTGCTGCTCATTGTGCAAAGTATGATATTGTTGCATTCAGTTGTTACATTTGGAATATAACACAGACCTTGGATGTTTGCAGAAGAATAAAAGCATTGAACCCTGCAACTAAAATTATGTTGGGCGGACCAGAGGTCAGTTATGAATATGAGCCAGTCATTATGTTGGACGAAGTTGATTATATTGTTATTGGAGAAGGTGAAATACCATTTTCTCGTTTTTTAGATCAATACCCACAGAATGATAAAATTCCAGGTATTGTTTCAAAACAAGGAAATCATTTATTCTACTTGCCATGTCAAGAAGATTTTTTGTTGAGCAATCTTGAAGATGTAAATCCTTATATAGATGATGATCCAAAGGATTTACTCAATAAAGTATTGTATATCGAAACCTCACGTGGTTGTCCATACAAATGTGAATTTTGCTTGGCGAGCCTCGATAATAAAGTACGTTATTTAACCATGAATCGCATTAAAGATAATCTCTTTTATCTCATGCAACATGGTCGAACAATTAAATTTTTAGATCGTACGTTTAATGTCAAAAAAGACTTCACTATCGAAGTTTTTCAATTTATTTTAGATCATCATAAGCAAGGCAATATATTTCAATTTGAAATTACAGCAGATATTTTACACCCTGATATCATTCGTTATGTCAATGAAACTGTTCCACAAGGATTGTTTCGATTCGAAATTGGGATTCAAACTGTCAACCAACAAGCCAATTTAGAAGTGAGCCGCAAACAAAATTTTTTAAAAACAAAAGGAGTCATAGAGCAGGTGAGGGGTAAAATAGAAATGCATTTGGATTTGATTGTAGGTCTGCCACTAGATTATTGGGAAGATATCAAATATAGTTTTGAAGAAGTATTTAAACTGCATCCACCTGAATTGCAATTAGGTTTTTTGAAATTTTTGAAAGGAACACCTGTAAGGCAGAAATACGAACAGCATGACTATGTCTTTGATCCAAATCCGCCGTATCAAATCATACAAAGTATATATTTGAGTGAAAATGAATTGTATCAAATTACACAACTAGAATTTGCATTGGAAGCCTATTGGAACAAAAAAAGAATCATTCATACTTTGCAGTACGTTACGCTACAATATTCTTCGTTTGATTTTTTACTTGGCTTAGGCAAAGCGTTCGAATTGAAATTTGACTACCACAAACATACCTTGATGAATATCTATGAAGTGGTTCATGAATTTGTAATAGAGCAATTTCCTGAAGATAAAGTATTAATGACCTTACTTGCCATTGATTATTATCTACAACATAAAATCAAGCCTAAAAATTTTATTTTACACGATGTAGAACACAAACAGAAATTTGAATGGATTGAGTCACAAAATTTAAATCATCATCAAAACAGATATATAGTTTTAGATATACCTTTTGATTATTCGAACTACAGTCAAACCGGAGAATTGATGATGAATCCAACTAGGATTTGTTTGGAATATACGGGCATAACGGCACCAAACTTGATCGTACCAAAAAACTAGCTAAAAGTGCTTACGAATTGAAACAAATGAAATTTGTTTTGTTGAAGCAGTGTTTGGATTTGGTTGGACAAATCTTCTTTTCTAATATCTTTCATTCGATGATGTTGGATCAATTGAAACACTTTCTCAGTGAGCATAGCACCTTTTTTAGCAATATTTGTTTCAGCAAAGTGTTGGTGAGCATCAATTTTTTCAAGCAATTCATCCATGCCAATATATTGTGTTGCAATACATTTTACGACAGGCGTTTCCCAATTGTTAGCTTTTGAATGGGCTAAATATTTTAAGTTTTTTACAAATTCATCGGCATTGGCTCTGTCAGATTTATTGACAACAAAAATATCGGCTATTTCCATCACGCCAGCCTTCATGGTTTGTACTTCATCGCCAGCTTCGGGTACCATTACAACTATTGTTGTATCGGCAATACCAGCTATTTCAACTTCACTTTGTCCTACGCCAACAGTTTCTATAAGAACATAATCAAAATTAGAAGCTTTGATGATTTCCAAAATTTCAATGATTTTAGCATTTAATCCACCCAAGGAACCTCTACTAGCCAAGGAACGGATGTAGACATTAGGATTTAAATAAAATTCACTCATCCGAATACGATCGCCCAATAAAGCGCCATAGTTGAAAGGTGAAGATGGATCGACAGACAAAACAGCAATTTTTTTATTGAGTTTGACCAAAGAAGTCAACAATGCATTGATTAATGTGCTTTTACCTGCTCCAGGTGGTCCAGTGATACCTACCACTTTTGATGTAGGATTAGCATTTAATTGCAACAATAAATCCGCACTACCTTCGAGATTGTTTTCAACCAAGGTAATAGCTTGAGCGATTGTTCTGAAATCGCCAATTGAGATTTTGTTTACTGTTGAAATTGTGTCCTGCACAATAATATTGTTTGAAATTAAGTTAATATATTCGTCGTTCGGCAAAAGTAAAACGATTCGTCTTTACTTTCGTGAAATCATTTAAAACTTATTAGCAACTTATTCATTGAGAACTAAACTTTATAATTTTTTACATATTCTTCCACACGATGCAATTGCTTTTATTGCATGTGCATTAGTTATTGTAGGCATGTATATTTCTAGAGCAATGATGAGTATTGGAATGATGATATTGCTTGCCAATGCAATTATTAATGCTCATTTGGGCGCCAATTTAAAACGTTTCATGACCAAAACGCATTTGCTATTGATAACAGGTTACTTCTTACTTCTTTCTTTATCTTTCTTTTGGAGTGCAGATAAAGTTTATTTCAATGAACGTTTTCAAATCATGATTCCGTTTCTCATTTTACCTTTTTCATTTTTTTCAGTTTCCCGATGGGGAATGAAATGGTATGATATTTTAATTTTATTGTTTATAATATTGAATTTGGGAGGTATTGCTTGGAGCATGGGACAGTATTTGCAACAAAAAGATGCCTATGATATTGGGTATGGTTTTTCGAAACTTATACCAACACCATTTAAAAATGATCATATTCGATTTAGTATTGCTGTAGTCATGAGTATTTGTTTTTGCGTCGATTTGTTTTCACGACAAAAGAATCTTTGGGCAAAAATAGGTTTAGTAGTGGTCGTACTTATTGATGTTCTGTATATACATATATTAGCTGCTAAAACTGGAATCTTGTCGTTTTACCTTGTTACATTGTTGTTTATTATTTACATGCTATTTTCATTAGAATATAAAAAAATGGGAATCATTATTTTATTCATTAGTTTGACCTTGCCATTTATCATGTATGCATTATTTCCTTCTTTTAAAAATAAAATCGGATACATACGATATACCATAGATCAACTGGGGAATACAGAAAGACAAGCCAATGTGAGCGATGAAGGAAGATTAATATCTTACGAATATGCAATTGAAAGCATTCGCAAAAATCCTTGGAAAGGGGTTGGGTTAGGAGATGTTTATCACGAAATGGCTTTGCGATACGAAAACGAATTTAAAGGTCAATCAGCTAAAGTGCTTTTGCCGCATAATCAGTTTTTAATGGTAGGCATGGCTGTAGGTGTTTTTGGAATAATTTATCTCCTGTTAATGCTGTTTTTCATTCTCAAAATTGTTCGCAAAAATGACTTTTTATACTTTAGTTTTTGTCTTCTAATGTTATTAACTATAATGATAGAACCCTTGTTTGAAACACAATATGGGACTTGTATTTTTCTTTTCTTTTTATTGTTTTTGATGAAAAGATCGAAGTATTATTTGGTGTGATAAATAAAATAGATGAAAGTATTAAGTAGTTAGTATTAAGAATTGCGGATTTAAAAATGTTATTTATTTTTGAATTCAGCATTGGATACTCACAACTTTCAATTCAAAACCATCATCTCTCATCTTTCTACTTTCTACTTTCTACTTACTACTTTCGTCTTTCTACTTTATTCCCAATTAGCTATCTTTACTCGATGAAACAAATTTTATTTCTTCTTTGTTTATTGAATGGGATATCTATAACCACTAAGGCTCAACTGTATCAAAAAGTCAATCCTTTTATAGGTACAGGTGGACATGGACATACATTTCCAGGACCCACAATGCCATTTGGTGCATGTCAATTAAGTCCTGATACACGACTCGAAGGCTGGGATGGATGTAGTGGATACCATTATTCCGATTCGGTCATCTATGGTTTTAGTCATACCCATCTGAGTGGGACAGGCTGTAGTGATTATGGCGATATATTGCTCATGCCAGTCACGAAGCAAATGATGCTAGATAAGTATCAATATGCTTCGCGATTTTCTCATAAAACTGAAAAGGCACATGCTGGATACTATCAAGTTTACTTAGAGGATCCGAAGGTGAATGTGGAATTAACGTCAACCTTGCATGGTGGAGTACATCGTTACACCTATCCAAAAGACGATGAACAATATGTTGTACTAGATCTAAAACACCGGGACGAAGTATTGGATACTAAGATGGAACAAGTTGATGATTATAAAATACGTGGCTATCGATTTTCAAAAGCTTGGGCTAAAAATCAAAAGGTATTTTTTGAAATTAAATTTTCATCACCTATAGAAGAAATACAATATGAAGAATTAAAAACCGGTAGTAATACAAGTGTAGTGCGTTTGGACAAATCGTTGCATTGCATCATTAAACTACAAGGAAATACCAAAAAGTCCAATCCGGCAAATGCTGGCTACTTAACAGTTAAATGTGCCATATCGGGTGTAGACGAAGAAGGAGCTCACAAAAATATGCTCGCTGAAATGCCTGATGATAGTTGGAATTTTGATTCATATCAGAAAAAAGCAGAAAGTGAATGGGAAAAAGAATTGTCTAAAATTCAGATAGAATCAGATAAAAAACCTCCTTTGGAGGGTAGGGAGGCTGTATTTTACACCGCGCTTTACCATTGCATGATACATCCATCTTTGTACAACGATGTGGATGGTCGATATCGAGGACGTGATGATAAAATACACAATACAGATGGAGAATTTGATTATTATACTGTATTTAGTTTGTGGGATACGTACCGTGCGCTGCATCCTTTATTAACTATTTTGGATAAAAAAAGAACCAACGATTTTATCAATACCTTCATAAAGCAATACGAACAAGGTGGACGATTGCCGATATGGGAATTGAGTAGCAATGAAACCAATTGTATGATAGGCTATCATGTAGTTAGTGTGATATGGGATGCTTACAACAAAGGCATTCGAGATTATGATGTTGAAAAAGCCTATGAAGCCATGACAAGTATTGCAACACATTATACCGACTACGAAGGAGAGGGCCTTGAGATGAAATTAAAAGAAAGTGCTAAAGAAGGCGCTGCAGATGCTGAAGCATTGGAAAGTTACAATAAATACGGCTATGTCCGTTCTGACGATTCTCATGAAAGTGTCAGTAAAACATTGGAATATGCCTATGATGATTGGTGTATTGCTCAAATGGCCAAAGCCTTGGGAAAGAAAAAGGATTATGAATATTACGAAAATAGAAGTCACTATTGGATGAATGTGTATGACCCAACAACAGGCTTTATGCGAGCACGTAAAAATGGATGCCTATACGAACCATTCTCGCCGTATACGGTTGACAATAATTACACTGAAGCCAATGCTTGGCAGTATAGTTTTTATGTGCCACATGATTTGATGCAATTAATAAATTTGCATGGTGGTGATAAAAAATTTGAACAAAAATTAGATGATTTATTTACTGCAAAAACACAAACCCAAGGTCGTGAACAAGCTGATATAACAGGTTTAATTGGCCAATATGCACATGGCAATGAGCCAAGTCATCATATAACTTATTTATACAGTTATATTGGCAAAACTGAAAAAACAACCCCAAAAGTAAAATATATCATTGATAGTTTTTACACCAATCAACCAGATGGACTAATTGGCAACGAAGATTGTGGTCAAATGAGTGCATGGTATGTTTTAAATTATTTAGATATGTATCCAATTGCACCTGGTTATAAAGGGTTTAATTTCATTGGAAGTAATGAAAATAATAATTTGACATCAATAGATAGAAATATACCAAACTTGAAAAAAAATATTTTCAATTCAAGTACAAATAATTTTTCAACTATTACAATGAATGAAAATTTTGTAAATTATTCAAATTATGCACGAGATAGTTTTAAAAGCAATTTTGTAAAGAGTGAAAAATTCATTTCAGTTCCATTTATAAAAAATGCATCAAGAATTTTTAAGGATTCATTGCTTATCGAAATTAATTCTACAAAAGATTCAACTATTTTATTTAGTTTTAATAGTGCTGATTTTAAAGTTTTTAAAAAGCCTTTTTATATTTATGAAAATACTATTATAGATTTTTATGCATACTCAGGGTATATAATTGATGATGAGATAGCAACAAATTCTAAAGAGAATTTCTCACCTATCCAAACCGCTACTTTCACCAAACTCCCAACAGATCGAAAAATTATTTTACACAATGAATATAATAAATCCTACAGTGCTGGTGGTGCTGAAGGTTTGATGGATGGAATATATGGCAAACTCAATTGGCGTGCGGGAGATTGGCAAGGTTATCAAGGACAAGATATTGAAGTTGTAATGGCTTTTGATCAGCCAACAGAAATCAAATCACTAGCTGCGAATTTTCTTGAAGATCAAAATTCTTGGATTTTTTATCCTAAAGAAGTTTCATTTTATGTGAGTGAAGATTCTGTCAATTGGACCTTAGTAGATAGCATTCCAACAAATAAATCCGATCATAATGCAACAACCACTATATCAAAATTTTCAACTAAAATCTACAACATCAAAAAACAAACCTACAAATATGCTAAGGTAGTAGCTAAAAACTTTGGACCTATGCCTCAATGGCATGAAGGAAGAGGAAATCCAACATTTATATTTATAGATGAATTTGAGGTTAACTAGATTTTGAGTCGTTAGTACTTAGTAGAAAGTATAAAGATAGGTTTTGAAGTTAACTAGATTTTGAGAAATTTAGATTTGAATGCATTTAGTTCGTCACTGTGAGGGACGAAGCAGTCTGATGATTGAGGCAACACTAAAGGCAATTTATTAAATGAAATCGAAGTGGTAATTCTATAATGCAAAAAAGTCAAACTCTTTCGAATCTGACTTTTTTATATTTTTCTATTTCTTTAAATGATAAATATTCTCATGCCTCAACTCTAACCCTTCAACTTACAACTTTCAACTCTCAACTCCGAACTCTCATCTTCCAACCTTCAACCCTCAACACTCAACATAACTTTTATCTCAAATCAACCACTTCAACCTTAGGGTGTTTCTTTGTATCAAATGTAAACATATTGTCTGTCAATACTGGATTTGGAGTATAACCTGATACTGTGTATTGGTATATGTTGCCATTTTTTTCATACATTTTACCTCCAGCAACAACACTTTGAGCTTTATCAATCATCAATTCAACTTTTGAATATTGTTTTGACTTGTTGGTTGGTGTCAAATTGATCACGTCTACTTTTTTACCACCTACGGTTTGTTCACCAACATATTTGTATGTGTATTCTTTGTCATAAAAATTAGTAAACAACTTAGAAGGTGTAAACGAATTTTCGTTTGGATCAAAACTGCTGATTTGAACTTCATTACTTTCTTTCATGTATGTCCATATCGTTTTTGTATCACAGTATATTTCTTGGCCAGAAAGTGAAACGTAGTATTTGTCGCCTTTCATGTAAACATTTCCTTTTTTGGTTTGTGGTTTAGCGTTTTTTGCGCCAGTTATCGTAATTGTAAAGTTAGCTTTTAATGCTTTCAATGCCTTTACTTTTTTACTTACGTTGTCTAATATTGCTTTTGCTTTAGGGTCACCTTGCGCCATCAAATTCATCGATAAAGTCATCAAAACCAATGCAAAAAGTATTTTCTTCATATTATTATTTTATTAATGTTTGACTTGTATAGTTGCGCAAAGATTAAAAACGATTTGCTAATAGGATGTGAACCGACCTAGTTCTTTGCTATTTGTATTGTTAATGTTTTTGAATCGTATAGTAGGCGCAGGTTGTCAGAAAATTTCGCACAAAAGGAATTGCACCAAATAGCCAATTTTGTTTGCGTGGATTGATACCAAACTTGTATTTGTAGATTGGATTGAACAAAAACCATTGTTTATTGACAATCGAATAGCCTGATTTTATGCAAATCCTTTCAAATCTTTCTATCGAAATGCCAGTTTCTTTGACATCCACCAATGAATCAATAGTATGATTGTTTTCGCCTGCTTTTCGCAATATCAACTTGTACATTCCCATAGGAAGCAAATGATAATAAGGAACTTTTGAAGTAAATTTTTTTTTGGCTATTTGCTGATGACCTCCAAATGGCATATACCATGGCGGGAAACCAAAGAAAATTTGCCCTTTTTCGCGTAGTAAAGTTTTCATAAATGGAATAAACACTTCCTGACCATGGATGTGTTCGATGACATCTTTAAGTATAATCAAATCAAAATATTGATTATATTTTTTTTGAATCTCCGCATTCATACCTAATAAATTTTTGCCATTGCTAAAGTTAACCTATTGAATAATTTAGCCCCGAAGTATCTTCTGTTAAGCTT
>Ga0247831_1002764_pt1 | contig 27407 bp, 29 predicted proteins | sample LaCruzMarch2015__9_FD_192406 | JGI IMG/M metagenome (GOLD analysis project Ga0247831, IMG submission 192406) | Freshwater microbial communities from meromictic Lake La Cruz, Castile-La Mancha, Spain - LaCruzMarch2015_1m | ecosystem: Environmental > Aquatic > Freshwater > Lake | place: Spain...
CCTGTAACGGGCGGTGCGTGTTCCAAAAATCGGATTGGCGGTATCGTGTCGGTACAAAGCCGATACGAATTGGAGGCGATACCGTCATGCAATTATCTGATGCGAAATGCCGTACTGCGCGCGCTCAGGAGCGCCCTTACAAGCTGGCTGACGGCCATGGTTTGTACCTACTTGTCGCAAAGAACGGGTCGCGGCTTTGGCGTCTCGACTACCGGTTCGACCGCAAGCGGCTCACCATGGCGCTCGGCTCCTATCCAGAGGTTTCACTGGTGGAAGCGCGTCAGGCTCGGGAAACAGCCCGGAAACAACTCCGCGACGGCTTGAACCCCATGGAGGAGCGTAAGGTGGCGCGCCTCACGCAGCAGGTCGCACGGGTGAACACCTTCGGGCTCGTGGCGGATGAGCTCCTCAATAAACTTGCCCTCGAAGAAAAGGCGGCGGTGACGATTGAGAAGCGCCGCTGGCTGCTTAAGGAGCTGGCAGCGGATCTATGCCCCCGCCCAATCGCCGCAATTACGCCCGCTGAAATCCTGGCCGTCCTGAAGAAAGTCGAGGTGAAGGGGCATCTTGAAAGCGCCCGCCGCCTGCGCGCGTCCATTGGCCAGGTTATGCGCTTAGGCGTCGCCACCAATCGGGTCTCGCACGACCCCACGCCGGCGCTTCGCGGCGCCATCGCCGCCCCGAAGGTGCAGCACCGCGCCGCCATTACTGAAAAGACAGGCGCCGCCCGTCTGATGCAGGCAATCGCCACCTATGACCGGCCGATCGTGCGCGCATCCATGCTGCTGCTCGCCTATTGTTTCCCGAGGCCGGGCGAGTGCCGGCAGGCGCGCTGGACTGAAGTCGATCTCGACAACGGCATTTGGACCATCCCAGCTGAGCGCACAAAAATGCGCCGCGAGCACAAGATCCCTCTATCCCGGCAGGCCAGCGAAGTGTTCCGCGAATTGCACACCCTCACAGGCAATAATCCGCACAAGCTTTGTTTCCCGGGCGAGCGGGCGCTGAACCGGCCAATTAGCGAGAATACTGTCTGCGCGGCGCTGCGGACGCTGGGCTTCGGGCAGGAAGAAATGAGCGCCCATGGTTTCCGCGCGCTCGCATCATCGCTGCTCCACGAATATTCCGAGTTCTCATCGGAGACCATCGAGCGCGCCCTGGCGCACCAAGATAAGAACGCCATTCGCCGCGCCTATGCGCGGGGCGAACATTGGAAAGAACGTGTCCGGCTCGCACAATGGTGGGCGGACTATTTGGACGATCTCAGCGACGCTGCCCGCAAGACCGACGCGGCATAACGGAGGCACGGCATAACTCTGCCCACGCGTTCGTTTAGAGTCAGCTTTGTGAAGCGGCGAATAAATCAAGTTGTCGCTCATCGGCTCGGCGTTTCTTCGGTGGACGTTGATCGGTCAACTTTCTTTTCTCTTCCTCCGCGATGCGGAAACACCTTTTTGCTTGCTGTTCCTTTTCGAAGGATAGGCGGCCTTCGAACTGGCTCAGGACCGACCGCAGCGCTTCGATATCACGCTCGCGCCAGAACACGCGCCCGCGCACGATCAAGGGGTGAGGGACAGTTCTGCGATTTGCTTTTCACAACTCGCCACAGATGCGTACGAGAGGCGCCAAGCCGCCACAGCGCGGCCTTGTTGGGAATCAGCACATCGGGAGGAGATGCGGTCGACGGCATTGCATTGGCGACACGAGAAGATTCTTTGGACATGGGATCCACTTTCGACCGCCAATTCTCCACACCATCTAAGTACTGACCAGTGCTTGCGCCTTCGCCGCGAGCGTTGGCGCTTGCGGCAATCCAATTGGGGGTGGCGAACATCGGAGTAGGACCAAAATCTTCGCGACTCTTATGCGATCTGCACTTTTTTCCACGACCTGTGAAAAAGCCTTCACGCGCAAGCGCTTTGTGCGACCGCAGGTCGCGGCTTTATCAAGCCCTAAAGGTCGTTTGCAGTCCTCCGCCTACTGACCACCCAAAGTAACGTTGGGGGCGTAATCGATCAGGGCGCCCGAGAACCACAGAATCGCGAGTCTGCGGCTCTAATTGCAGGCGCATTTCTTTGCGCACCCTGGTGAGTTCCAGCTTCTGCTTGCCGCCCGCCATGCGCAATTTTGCGCCTTAGCCGTTAGGCTACACCAAGATCACCGCGTCCGAATAAGCGGCGAGCCGCGCGTCGTGCGTCACAAGTCGGAAAGGCTCGCTGAGCGCTGTCGCCACGATCAGCCGGTCGAACGGATCTTCGTGATGACGCGCGAGACCTTCCAGCGTCAACACATGATCCGCCTTCACCGGCGCCAGCGCATAGCCTGCTTGCCGGAAGAAGTCCTGCGCCTGCGCCGCAGACATCGGCATGGCATCCTGTCCTGCCCGACCCAAAGCATGTTTAATCGCGATTTCCCACAGGCTGACCACGCCGACGAATAAGTTCGCCTCCGGATTTAGGATCAAGTCACGCGCCTTGCTGGACAAGCGCGAACTATCCTCCACCGCCCAAATCGCGATGTGGGTGTCGAGCAGTAGATTCACGCGCGCTCGCCGCGAAACAAAGCGGCGGCGGCTTCTTCCACTTTTGGATCGGGTGCGGGCGTGTTGAATTTCCCTTTGGCGATACCGATGCGTTGGCCTGCCGGAGCCTGGACAATCGGCACCAACCGCGCTGCCGGCTTGCCATTGCGGGCGATAACTATTTCGTCCTCGGCGCCGCTTGCCACCGCCTCTACAAGGCGGGAAAGGCTGGATTTGGCCTCCAGCATGTTAACAATAGTCATGGCGAAGCCTCTTAGCTTAGCTTGGTCTAGCTAATATAGAGAGTCGCGCCGTCTCGTGCAACAACATCGCGCCCAATTAATGCGCCAAGTCAGCGTTCCAAGGATCCGCGTGCGGTGAAGAGAGGCTGGACTTCGGGCGTCAGCATCAATTTGGCCTAGGCGACCAATGTTATTCGAGCCTTCTCGAAGCTCTCCGCGCAGGCGGCAGTCTAGACCCATCGCAGCAGCATCGAACTCAAAGCGGGTCCGCACCAGCGAGCAGGGATTGAACCTGCGCAATATTGGCGGGTGATCAAAACGCCGGCCCGCGATGGCGAGGGTAGCCGTCGATCACTGGTATACCGACAATCCCCATACCCACATCGTGCTGCGCGGCCGGGACGATGAAGGCCGGGTGCTGGGTTTGCCCAGGGTGTTTGTGAAGCACGGCCTAAGGGACATCGCCCGCGATGCAGCGACGGAGCGGCTGGGACCCAGGAGCCGCGATCAGGAGCGCGACGCTCTCGAGCGAGTGGTGCGGGCACACCGGGTTACGCGGCTGGACCTCAGCCTGGAAGCCCAGCTTGGTCCTGATAACCGGGTCCGCTTGGCGTCTCTCGGGCGGGATCATGATCCCGCCTATGCACAGGCTCTGAAATCTCGCGTGGTGGAACTAGGACGCCTTGGACTTGCCGAAGAGGTAAAGCGCGGAACCTGTCAGCTGGCGCCGGACTGGAAGGAGCGCCTGAATGCGCTGGAGGCCCATGTCGACATCCGGAAGCAGGTTCTCAAGGACCGCGCTCACGACAAGGCCTTTGAAAAGGCGCTGCACGCCCTGGAACGCGAGACCGGCAAGCCCGCAAAGCGGCTGGGCCAGACTAAACAAGACTGGAAGGTGCGCCGCGAAGTCGATCTGCAAGGCGGAAGGTATCTTGCGCTCGAGCGGCATGATCGCGTGGCGCTGGCGCCAAAGCCCAAAGGCTTGGAAATTTCACCGCAGCAGGCTGTGTCTGTGTCCACGAAGCTTGGCGCGGTCCATATAAACAAACTTCTGGGTCTCGAACGCTGATTTTCATAAATCAGCGTATCTTATATAATACATTATCGCGGATAGAACCAGATATGTCTCTTATAAGAGACGTTAGTCCACCATAAACGTATCACAAGAGATACTTATGTCTGGATAATCCCTTATTTAGATCATATAAGATACGTTATGGATATCACCGATCTCGGCGAAGAAGTAAGAAACGCGCGCCGTGAGCGCGGGCTCACGCAATTGCAATTGGCGTCACGCGCAAAGGTGAGCAGGCCCACGATCGCCCGGCTTGAATCGGGAAAATCGCCCGACATCGGGTACCGGCCCATTTTGCGCATCCTCCATGCACTGAACCTGGACCTGCGTCTCACCACGTTCAATCAGGGCCGGCCGACCCTCGACGACCTCGCCGACGAGGGCGCGCGATGATTCAGGTCTGGGCCGATCAGCAAAGAGCCGGCGCGCTCGATCGCCTCACGCCGATTGGATCTACATTCGCCTATGGTTCTGATGCCGATGCGGCGAGGGCCGTATCGATCACCATGCCGCCGCGGGTGCAGTCCTATGACTGGCGGAGCGGTCTGCTGCCGATTTTTGAAATGAACGCGCCCGAAGGCGCGCTCAAGGACCGGCTGATGCGCAGCTTCGCCAAAGCCACAGGCACATTCGACGCGTTTGATCTGCTCTCTCTGGTTGGACGCTCGCAGCTCGGACGCATACGCTATTCCGCAATGGATGAGGGCCTCGACGAACAAACGCCGTTCCAGTCGGTGGATGAGATCCTGCGCGCCAGACGCGACAGCGGATTGTTCGATCATCTGATGGAGAACTTCGCACGGTATTCAGGCATCAGCGGCGTCCAGCCGAAGGTGCTGATCCGCGACGACACCAAGGCGTCGGCGAATAAGACGCGGCGCTCCTCGAGCATTCGCGCCGCGACGCACATCGTGAAGATGTGGGACCCCGACGAATTTCCGGAACTCGCGGCGAATGAGTATTTCTGCCTGCTCGCTGCGCGCAAAAGCGGCCTGGATGTTCCGCCCGTCACCTTGTCGAACAGCGGCGACGCGTTGGTCGTCGATCGCTTTGACATCGGCGAGCACGGCTATCTTGGCCTGGAGGATTTTTGTGTCCTCAATGCCTTCGGAGCCGAAAGCAAATATGCAGGCAGCTATGAAACGCGGGTCTTCAAGAGACTGCGGGAGTTCCTGGCGCCGGAGGACGCGCTGGGCAATTTGCGCGCGCTCTTTCACCTGTTCGCGCTCAATTGCGCGATGCGCAACGGCGACGCGCATCTGAAGAACTTCGCTTTGGTCTATGAAGAGGTGACGGGCGCTGCTCGGCTGGCGCCCGTCTATGATCTGGTGACAACGACCACGTATTTGCCAAAAGATATGATGGCGTTGACGCTCGACGGATCCACGCGCTGGCCGGATGCGAAACACCTAATCCGACTGGGCCAGGTTCGCGCCGAACTGAGCGGCCCCGCGATCGCGCAGATCTTCGAGTCGATCGCTGACGCGATGACCGACGCATGGAAGGAAGCGCAAGTCTATTTCCGGCAATGCTCAGAGCCGGATGTCGGCCTTCGCATGCGCAAGGCATGGGAGGATGGCGTTGCGTCATCTTTAGGACTGTCGCGAAACCTCCTGGCTTCCGCAAAAGTTAAATCCCCAAGCTCCAGAAAGCGGCCGATGGCCGGGTCGCAAGCTACCATTCTGGCGCATCTGCGCACCAATGGCGGCGGCTACACCGGCACGCTGAATAGCCTCTCGCGTGCGCTTGAAATGCCGGCGAGCACGCTGAGCGGAGCACTGAAAACACTCAGCGACAAGGGCTTCATAATCCGGCAGGGCGTAGCCATTACGCTCAAGGACCGAGAGGTCTAGATATCAATGGCGGGCGTAGAAAGACTGCCCGCCTCCCTTATAGCCAGGGCCTAAAGCGCCGAATGCGGGTCTGTCGATATAAAGATATTGCGACGAGCCTGTGATGACGACGTGCGCGGCGCCGACAGCTGCCGGCCAAAATATTCGTCGAGATGGCTTTTTCGGTACATGGCCCTTCCACCCAAACGCGGGCAAAGAGGCCCCATTCCTTCGTGAAACTTTCGGGCCAAGGTTTGCGCGGCTGTGGTCAAGCCTCGTTCGCTGAGAGAGGTCGCGGCCTCCTTGCGGGAGAGCAGAGAATCGGACGGGTCGAGAATTTGATTGGTCATTGTACGGACTTCCATGACATTGATGAATGTCTCAAGGCTTTCCGCATCGTGGTTCGACTTCAACAGTTTTGCGGTTTCCCAAGCAGCAGCATTGTTTCCGCACACGTCCCGAAACGCGGCGAAACAATATGCAACGAGGCCAATTTTCGGCCTCAACCCGCACCATCTTGACGCCTCACGGGAGAATGTGAAAATAAAGCGACTTTTCAGCAGAAACGCATAAAACCGCTGTAAATTGAATATGCTATGGCGCGATGTGGAAAAACTCACCGATGTTCTTCTGCGTGTACGGAAGGTTGCTCGATCAATACAAGGGCAGCGAGTAGCCGCCATCGACAACTAGCGCCGCGCCGGTCATGAAGGCCGACGCCTCGCTCGCCAGAAAAACGCCCACACCCCGAAAATCCTCCGGTTCGCCCCAGCGCTTTGCGGGCGTTCGCGATTTCACCATCCGATCGAACTCCGGCGCGACCTGCTTTCCGGGGCCAGTCATCTCGGTGAGCACGAGCCCGGGCAAGATGGCGTTGACCTGAATATTGTCCTTCGCCCATTCGACCGCGAGCGCCTTGGTCAGCGAAATGACGCCCCCCTTGGATGCGGCGTAATTGGGCGCGAAGGGCTGCCCCAAAAACGCGCCTACTGAGGCGATGTTGATGATCTTTCCGCCGCCGCGCCTTGCCATCGATGGATAGACCGCTTGGCAACAGAGAAAGGCGCCAGTCAGGTTTACGGAAAGGTCCGCATCCCACTGCTCGGGCGTCATGGTATCGGCGGCATTGGCAACGTGGATTCCGGCATTGTTGACGAGGATGGCGATGTCGCCGAATGCGCTGGTCACGCTCTCGACCATGCGAAGGTTAGAGTCCCGATCAGCAACGTCGCTCTCGACGAAGAGCGCCTTCGCGCCGGAGCGACGGAGCTGTTCCGCCGCCGCGTTTCCCTTCGCGGCGTTCCGGCCCGTGATCGCCACAGCGGCGCCCGCCCGCGTAAGCCCCTCCGCGATCGCATATCCGATCCCGCCATTGCCGCCTGTGACGATCGCCACGCGATTGGACAGGTCAAAGAGGCTCATCGGGCAGTCCCGTCGACGAGCAGATCAATCCCACCGGCGATGGAGATCTCGGCCTCCATGACGACGGAGACCGTCGGGCTGTTGTCGATGTCCATGAAGGCCTGGAGATCGGCCCAGTGCGCCTTCCCTGCGTCCGTGCCGTAAAAGGCGACGGCTTCCGCGAGCGCGGCCTCGTCGGGCCAGTGAACCTCGGCGAGCCCGTCATAGCCCCCCTCTTCCGAGGTCAGGACCAGACGGTTCAACGTGCAAGCGGGGTGATCTTTCAAATCCCACGCCCGCGTATGTTCGCACCATCGTGCGAAAAACTGCTCTCGGCTCAAACCCGCCCGCCGTCTAACGAAGGTGAATGATTTTATCATGGACTCTTCTCCGCGTTCAGGACGTCGCCGCCCGGTTCAGTAGACGATGACATTGTCTGCGCGCACATTAAGCGATGTCCGCATGATGTCGTGCTCGCGCATGGTGCGCCATCGCAGATATTCGACCAGCGGCGCGGCATCTTCGAGATTGACGCCCGCCGCGTAGTCGCAAATCGCCAGCCGGGGATCGTTCCCCGGGGCCACCAGCGCGGCGATGTGCTCGGATTCCTCGCGGGCATAGGTCTCCGGGCCATAGTCGACGAACGACTTCAGATAAGAGAGGAGGTCTCCGACACCCTCGAGTTTGTAGCGGTCGGCGCGCCGCAAATCGGGGTCGCCGGCAAGCATTGCCAGAGTCTCCTTGCAGTAGATGGTCGCCACCCTGATGGTCTGATCCTCGACAAGGACATTGCGCTCGGCTTTGGTGGGGAGCCCGTAGGACCGGCAAAAGACATCGACGAGCGCGCGCGCATTGATTTGCCGAAAGGCGAACAGCATAGGGACGTTTTGCGCGGCTGACGGGCGCGACAACGCCATTGAAATTGCGATCGTCCAGCGTGTCATGACGAGCACCAACGCATAATCCAGCTTTGCCGGATCAACGGTTGCGCCCGTCAGCTTTTCATAAATTGCAATATGATTGCCTGGGTCGCCGAAGTTGGCGCCGAGGCCGCGCGCGATGATGCACGCGAGATCCTCCAGCGGGTGTCCGATCCGAACCATTTCCCAATCGATCAGCGCGCGCACGCGACCTTCATCAATGAGGAAATTTCCGGGGCCGATATCGCCATGCACGATCACCGGCTGGGTCTCGGCATCGGGGACGTTCCCATCCAGCCAGTTGAGCGCGAAATCGAGGAGCGGATTGCGTGGATCGACTTGCCGATTATAGAGCTCCGCCCAGTCGGCCAAATCCTGACGGATCGCTTCGCCAAGTGGCGATCCCGATGCACCAAGGGAATTAAGCTGGGACGCATCCAATTTCTGCAGTTGTACAACCGACGCGATTAGATCGCGCTGGAGCACCGCTTCCTCTTCGGGTGCACTGGTGCGCTCATAGCTGGTATAGCCGGGCACGAATTCCATCAATATCGCGTCATGCTCTGCTGAGTAACCCAACATACCGGGCACTGGCACATCCTTGCCCTGTAGGAACTCGAGCACGCTATATTCGCGCGCCAGTGAATAGCGGGTGCCCGATAGCGGCCCATTGCCAAGATCCATCCGCAAGAAGTATTTTTTTCCGGATGCTGCAATGATGATGAAACTGGTGCGCGACGCACCGCCGGTGAGTTCTTCGGCAGATGCAACAGCGCTCCCGATTAGCGAAGCCGCCCAAGACGAAACACCAGAAGATAGTTTACTCATGAGGTAGTCCTTGAAGACGATCCGAATTTGAGATCACGCGATGATCGCCAGGCTCGTCAGCACCAGGCGGAACAGGTCGGCCTGACGATGGGAGCCGGTCTTGAGGAAAATCGAGCGCAATTGCGCCCGAGCGGTATGCTCGGAGATACCGAGGATCTGCGATGCTGAAAGGGTCGATGCGCCATCCACCATCTCGGTCAGCAGCGCCACCTCCGCGCGCGACAGGCCATAGAGCGATGCGCAGGCGTCGATCGCAACGCTCCGCTCGAGCTTTCCGGACGACAAAAAGAGCGCGACACCCATGGCGCCCGAGTTCGCGCTCTCGACGTCCTGGATGGGCTTCAGAAGCATATAAAGCGGAAGGTCGGGATTCTTGCCCTTCAGTTTCAGCGGCTCCCGGGGGGCGCGACCGGCCAGCGCAGCCTTCAGAATTGGATCCATCCGTTCGCGGTCCTCGGCGCAGGTCGCCTGAAGCTGATTGCCCGAGACGTCCAGCAGCCCGGAACTTTTAAGCAAGGCCGTTGCAGTCTCGTTGACGCGGACGACATGCCCGCGCTCGTTCAGGATGATCACGCCGAACGCCAGCTGGTCTATCGCGCGCGCATAGGCGCGATTCTCGATACGCTGTCGCCGGCTCCGCTCGTAGATCGACAGTGCGACCTTGATATGCGGGTACAACCGGATAACGAGGGACTTCTCAAGTGTGCCGAATGCCGGAGATCCTGCCCTCCGCGCGATCTTCAGGCTGCCGATATAATCGGTCCCGAACGCGACGTTCAGCGCGAGAATATCAAAGATGCCGTCAAGCTTAAGGAGATCGTTGTAATAGCGCGTCTCGACGAGTTCCTCGTGGCTGACGATATCGTAGATCGAATAGGCTTGGCCCTCCTCGATCCCGACAAACGGATCGTCATGGAATGTTTGGCTACGGTAGACTTCAACGACAGATTTCACCGTGTGCACATCGAAGAGGTCGCCGCGGTGGCCGAGCTCAGGTTGCCGCAGAACAAGCGTTGCGGCGTGCCCTAGAACCTGCTCGCACAAGACGGAAAGAAAGCGTGTCCACGGTTCCGCATCGTCCAGACTGTCGAAGAGCACGTGCAGCAGATCGTCGAAGCGGGACGAATCGCCCCTCGCCGCGCCATGCGGTACATCCAGCATCTGCGCCAACCTCCCCTTCGAACGCTGCACCGGCCAGCACTTTACTGTCCGAGCGCGTTTTTCAACGGTTAGCATAAGCATGCGGCACTCCGGCGGGGAAGAACGCAGGCGCGGATAGTAAGTAAGTACGGGGATTGGCGTAATCGCCAGAACGGATTAAAGCGCGTACCCGCCAGCCGCGATCTCCGGCCCGGCCGGCGGCCCAAAGCGGCTTTGCCATAGTCGGTTCGGACGATAGCAGTGCGTCGCGCGGTTTATCGCCGCGCTTCAGCCGACGACCGCGATCCCTTTGGGCCCAAGCTTGGAGATGCTGAGCCGGACATCATCCGGATCGAGGCAATAGCACAGCTCTATGTCTTCATCGGGGAAAAGCGCGAAGCGCGTCCGGCTGTGGTGGAGCGCCCGGCCACCAAACTCGGTAATCGTCTGCAGCGCCGCATCCATGTCATCGACGCGCAAAGCGATGTGTGAAGGACCGCCGATTTGGTTCAGTGGCCGGCGCCCAGGCGATTGGATCGGACGTGGCCCGACATATTGGATGAGTTCGAGGCTCAAGCCATCCTTCCGCACGAACTGCCAGCGGGCATCCACATCGTCTGTGAACTCGCTGAGTAGCCGGATTTCATTGCCGGAACGCGACGCCGCTCCACGACTGAAGCCCAAACCGTCGCAATAAAAGCGCGTGGAGCGCTCCAATTCAGCGACGACAATGCCCATGTGCGACACAGTGAAAGTCATGGCCGCTCCGCTCGCTGAAAAATGCCGTCAACGGTCATTTCTTGGACGCTCTGCACATCGATCAATTCCAACCGCGCAAACTCGCGAAACATCCCGTCCGCCGCGCCTGTTCGTCCAGGGCTGCCGCCCTTTTCCGTGCACGCCGGAACGCGCTGAGCGGGCGACGTCAAAACTTGGCGGCGGCGGCTGTCACGTCAATCGTCGGAATGTATTAAAGTGAAGCGCGCGGCAGCCCAAACCCCATCGCCGAACAGACGCGCCATCGCCAATTTCATGCCTGCACCTGCCGTGAACGCGCCAATCCGCGTGCGGCGCAACACACGGCTGCCTCGCAAGAAATGAGCAGCAGTGAAGGTCCCGCGCCGAACGCGTTGCCGGCTCACCGGGCCCTAATCGTCCGAATTGACTATGGCGAAGTGGCTTTAGGCCGCCAACCGGTACGGGGATCGCGGCTGGGAGGAGATTCCTTAATCCGTTCTGGCGATTACGCCAATCCCCGCACTTACCTAGTATCGCCTGCGTTCTTCCCCGCTGGAGTGCCAATGCTCGTTGCCGAAGACACTGTCGACACCTTCCACCAGTGGGATCGAAGCGACCCGAACTGGATCGAAACGTTCTGGTTCGGAGCATGGATTCCCGAGGCGGCGACGACCATCTATATTTATCAGTGGTTTCGACCCGTGCTCGGCATCTATGGCGGCGGCTGCTTCGTGTGGAACGCCGAAGCTTATCTGCCGTGGGACATCCCCGTTTTTCGCTACGACGTGAACCGGGCGCTGACAGCGCCCGCCGATCTGCGTAACCTTTCACTCGACAACGGTACGTCGCTGCGGACGCTTGCCGAGGGTCAGGCTTATGAAGTCGGGTTCAAGCGCGCCGATGTCGATATAGCGCTTCGCTTCGACGCGACCTCTCCGCCCGATGTGGTCAACGCCGATCAGATGACGGAATTCTTCAGCGGCCACATCGATCAGTCCGGTCGTTACACCGGCACGATGAGACTGAAGGGCGCCAATTATGCAATCGACTGCTTTGGCATTCGCGACCGGTCTTGGGGGCCGCGCGTCATCACGGACGATATCCGGCTCAATTACTGCCATGGCCAGTCGGAAGATTTCGCTTTCGTGAGCTACAGCAAACCCGAAGGCGCGATTGAGAAGGTCTTTCGCGGCCATTTGGTGCTGAACGGCAAGCGCATTGATATCGCGAGCGGACAACGCACGTCCCACTTCAAAAACGCCGTTCTGCAAGCCATAGACATCGAACTGATGGGTGCTGATGGCTCGACTATTTCGGGGCGCGGCATCCCGCTCAATCGCATGGTCTACGAATCCTATCCCGGTCTTTTGAACTGGCTTTACCTGATGGAGTGGCGGATCGGATCAAACATCATCTACGGCGAAGAACAGGATGTCTGGAGCCTTTCGCTCTGGCACGATCGTCCTCAATACCGGCGTAGCGAAGGCGTGGGTCGGTCGCTATGCTAACCCTGGATCAGCGCGCTTGGCCAGAACAGTGTTCAAAGGAAAGGATGGAGCATCGAGGAGGGTTAGGCCTATTCTGAATAATATCATTTAGCCATGCAGAGCGCCGTCCGATCCGTTGAAAGACGTCAACTTGAGGCCCACTATCATTTCTCAGGCGCCGGAAAATGAGCGTTAATCATCGTCTAAAGCGCTGGATCTGATAGTATCCAGAGAATACCAGATACAGGCGAAGGAGGCCCCGATGCCCAATGATCTTCCTGCAGGCGTTCCCGAATGGCTTGCCCAACTGGGCGGCGGCAAGATCACGCGCCTTGATCGCGCGGTGGCGCGGCGCGAGGCCTATTTCGCGGAGGTGACGCGCCCCGATGGATCAGTTCTGAAGGGGTTCCTGCGGCTTGAACGCAATCCGGATCCGAAAAATCCCTCGTCGCTTAAGAAAGAGATCGAGATCGTACGCGCGCTAAAGGGCTCGGGGGTCCCTGTCGCGGAAGTCTATGGCAGTGACGATGAACTCAACTGCGTTTTGTTTTCACATATTCCCGGCCGCGCTGATCTCCATAATATGGAGCGCAAACAGCAAAACGCCGTGATGCGCGACTTCATGGAAGTCGTCGCTCGTATGCACACGATCGATCTCTCCAAACTATCGCTGCCGCCGATGAAAATGCCGGCCAACGCCTATGAATGCGCATTGGACGAGATGGACGCAGTGCTTGCGCATTTGTCGGACTTTGTCGCCAGCTATCACGAGCCGCTCCTGACCTATGGCGTCGACTGGCTGCGCCGGTTTGCGCCAAAGCACGTCGAGCGTATCAGCCTGCTGCAGGGCGACACCGGGCCTGTGAATTTCATGTTCGAGGGTGAACGCGTCAGCGCACTCTTCGACTTTGAATGGGGCCATTTGGGCGACCCGATGGAAGATCTGGGTAATATTTGCGTGCGTGAGTTCTGGAACCCATCCGGAGGCCTCGATGGCATGTTGAAAATCTACGAGGAAAAATCCGGGATCAAGGTCGATCTGGATTCAGTGCGCTATTACCGTGTCCAACAACAGATGCGCGGCATGGTCGGTATTCACAAAGCGACGCTGGAGGGCGATCCACATGAGCCGATCGCATGGTTTTTGGGGTATCGCTACGTCGGCGATCGCGCCACCTGCGAGGCGATTTCCGAAGCCATGGGCATCGCGATCGACATCCCGGAATTTCCGAAAGAAGACTCAAAGCGCGATCCGCTCGCCCTCGCGGCCTCTTGGGCGCTTAAGCATGACATCGAGCCCGCTGTGAAAACGCCCTTGGCGGCGTCACGCGCGAGAGACGTGGACGTCATGGTGCGATGCATCGAGCGTGTCGCTCGCTACGGCGCAGAGATCGACGCCATCGAATGCACTGAAATGAGTGTGCTGCTTGGTGCGCCGGTTACATCGGTTGCCGATGGCTTCGACAAATTGGATCCGGCGATCCTCGCGCATTCAATCTCGGACGAATCCATGATGCGATATTTGACGCGTCGCGCCTTCCGAAGGGAATGGCTGTATCAGCCCTGCGCTGAACTATGCCCGGACCGGAAATGGGCAAAGCTTTGAGACAGGATCGCGCGATGCATTCGCCCAGAGTCTATTCCGGCCCGCGCGCTTTGATCCACGCGATCCCGCGCCGCAACAGGTTTTAGAACACCGGTAGATCGCAGGCGCACCGGTCTACGCTCAGCCACCAATCCAGTATGGGTTGCAGGTCGTAATGGCCGCGACAATTGCCGAGCGTCAGATAGAGAACCGCGCCTTGGCCGTGTTGCTTAATCTAGATAACAGGATGCACGCCGGGCGCGTTTTTTGCCTCCACAAAGCCTTTACCCGGTTCGGCGCACTCAGCCTCGAGCAGAACCTCCAATTCGCCATGCAACGCCAAGATTCCGAAACCGGACGCATTCTTTTGCAAGTGGACACAACACAGCCGGTCGACTCGATCGACGGCAGCGTCGCCAAAGGCGGCAGCATAAGCGGCCCTGGCGCAGCTGTCTGGAAGGGCAAAGTCTTCGTCAACTCCAGATACGGAATGTACAGCCACATGGCGGGGAACGCATTGCTGTTATACGATTTCAACAATCCCACGCCCGAAAAGCATTAGCGCCAAATCTTGAAAATTGCACAGGCCGCAGGGCAAAAAACACAGCTAGTCGCTCGTCGCTCTGCGCTTTGGATTGTACGCCACTTCGAACTGACGACTTCCACACCGCCGCCTAACGGGCGCTCCGATTTTGTCGCCATTTACGGCGTCGAACCGGCTGATCAAGCCAAGCGCGCACCTGAAAGAATCCGCAATTGTTCGATCCGCCGATCCTGAAAGTCTTGGTTCGCAACTTCCGCCACCGGTTCATGCCGCGTGCGGTGGCTCCAATAGAAGCCGCTGGTTTTCGCGTCCGGATCATCGCTCACCGCGCGCCAGGCTTGCGTTTGGTGGCCCATCTCCAGATCGTCCGGTGCGCTGGGGCCGCCCATGCGCGTCGGCGCCCAGCCGGGATCGACGGCATTGCTGAGCACATCCGGCCAGCGCCGCGCCAAATAGGCCGCCAGCGCGGCGACATGCAGCTTGGTCTCATTATAGGCTTGGCCTGGATTCCACGTCCGGCGCGTCCAATCTAAATCGGCGAGCGACCCTTCGCCGCCAAGATGCAAGCCGCTGGAAAGCTAGATCAGCCGCGCCGGCCGCTTTATCAGCGCGGTCAGGATGAACGCCGCCAGCGTGTTGATGGCGAGCGTGCGCGGATGGCCTTCCGGAGTCGCGTCGCGAGTAGGCAACTGATAGACGCCGGCATTGTGGATCACCGCATCCATCGCGCCGATGGAATTGACTTGCGCGGCGAGGTCTTTGGTTTCGGCGGCGCTGGCCAGGTCGCCGATGACCACGCCAAGCGCGCGGCTCGAGATGTCCGCAATCGCCTCGGCCCGCGCGGCAGAGCGCGCGTGCAGCACGATTTAATGGTCCGCATCGAGCAGTGTGAGTGCGGCAGCGCGGCCCAGGCCTTCGGTGCTGCCGGTGATGAAGATGGTGCTCATGGCTATTCTGCGCCGCCTTGCTTTTCTAAGTCCGCTTTGATCCTTTGAATGAACAGAGCGGCGTCCCATCCATCAATAACGCGATGGTCAAAACTAGCGGAGATGTTCATTACTTGGCGCGGAACGAAGGCGGCGCCGTCCCAGAAAGGCGCTGTGCGCACTTTGTTGATTCCGATAATGGCGATTTCCGGCGCATTGATGAGCGGCGTGGTGACGATGCCGCCGAGCTTGCCCAGCGATGTAATCGTGATCGTTGAGCCGGAGAGTTCCTCGCGCGTGGCGTGGCCGTCGCGTGCGGCTGCGGCGAGGCGCGCAATCTCTGCGGCGGTGTTCCACAGATCAAGCGTCTGCGCATCCCGCAGCACTGGCACAATCAAGCCATCTGCCGTTTGCGTTGCGACGCCCAGATGCACGCTCTTAAACTGCTTCAGCACGCCGGCCGCATCGTCGAAATGGGCGTTGAAGCGCGGCTGCTCGGCGACCGCCGAGACGATCGCGCGGGCGATGAAGGGCAGCAAAGTGAGCTTCGGCTTGCCGCCAGCCCCGGCGTTCACGCGCGCGCGCATTTCTTCGAGCGCCGTGACGTCCACCTCTTCGACATAAGTGATATGCGGGATACGCGACCAAGATTGGCTCAGGCGCTCGGCGATCTTACGCCGCAGGCCAATGATCTTGATCGCGTCGTAGTCTCCGAACGCTGCAGCGGAACAGCCATTCGGAAGCCTGTCGAGATCGGACTCAAGAATGCGCCCGTCTGGTCCTGAGCCAGTGATCTGCGCCAGATCGACGCCCAGCGCCTTCGCCCGCGCGCGCAAAGCGGGCGCGGCCAGCGGCAGATGGGGCGACGCCGACGAAGGTGGCGCAGAAGCTACCCGCGGCGCAGATGGTGCTGGCGCTGCTTCAGACGCAGGCGCTGACTCTCGCTTGGCTGGTGGAGCAGATCCGGCGGCGCCACTGACCTCCAGCTTCAGCAAAGGTGAGCCCACGGCGATCTTTTCGCCCGCCGCGCACGCGAGCCAAATCACCACGCCATCTTTCGGCGACGGAATTTCAACGGTCGCTTTGTCCGTCATCACTTCGGCGACCATCTGGTCTTCGCGCACCGCATCGCCGATTTTCACTAGCCAGGAGACGAGTTCCACCTCCGCCACGCCTTCGCCGATATCGGCCATGGTGAGTATGTGTTCCGCCATCTTAAGCGCTCATCACCTCGCGCATGGCGCGGCCGACGCGCTTCGGCCCGGGGAAATAATCCCATTCCTGCGCGTGCGGATAGGGCGTATCCCAGCCAGTGACGCGCACCAAGGGCGCCTGCAAATGGTAGAAGCAGGTCTCGGCGACAATCGCCATCAGTTCCGCGCCATAGCCGCAGGTGCGCGTCGCTTCATGCACGATGACGCAGCGCCCGGTTTTTTTCACCGAGGCCTCGATCGCCTCGACGTCCAGCGGCACAAGCGTGCGTAAGTCCAGCACTTCCGCGTCGATGCACTGTTCCTCCGCTGCGGCGATGGCGACATGCACCATCGTGCCATAGGCGAGCACCGTCAGCGCTGAACCTTCGCGCGCGATGGCGGCCTTGCCCAGCGGTGCAGTGAAATAGCCGTCTGGGACTTCAGAGAGATCATGCTTCGACCACGGCACGATGGGCCGATCATGATGGCCGTCAAACGGACCATTGTAGAGACGCTTCGGTTCTAAGAAGACGACGGGGTTTTCATCCTCGATCGCGGCGATCAATAGACCCTTCGCGTCGCGCGGATTTGATGGGATCACGGTCTTCAAGCCAGACACATGGGCAAACAAAGCTTCCGGGCTTTGCGAATGCGTTTGTCCGCCCATCACGCCACCGCCCGTGGGCATCCGCACCACCATCGGCGCGGTGAAGTCGCCATTGGAGCGGTGACGAATGCGCGCCGCCTCCGACACCAATTGGTCGTAACCGGGATAGATGTAATCAGCGAACTGGATCTCTACGCAGGGCCGCAATCCATAGGCCGCCATGCCGATCGCTGCGCCGATAATGCCGTTCTCGCTGATCGGCGCATCGAAACAGCGATGGCGGCCATATTTTTTCTGCAGGCCGGCGGTGCAGCGGAAGACGCCGCCGAAATAGCCGACATCCTCGCCGAACACGATGACGCGATCATCTCTCGACATGGACGTATCCAGTGCGCTGCGCACGGCTTCGATCATATTCATGCGCGCCATTGATCGCGCTCCGATTCAGCGCGCTGACGAATGAGGTGCGGCGGTAATTCGGCATAGACGTCGTCAAACATTTCAGCGGGGGCGGGATGGCGGCCCGTGTGTAACGTACCGATGGCTTCAGCCTCTTTCTGGACCGCAATCACTTCGGCGGCGATTTCCGCCTCGGCTTGAATGTGGCGTTCCTCGCTCCAGGCGCCGTCGTGAATCAAATGCGTCTTCAAGCGGTCGATGGGATCGCCGAGCGGCCAGATCACGCCCTCGTCCTTGGGGCGATAGATCGTGGGATCGTCGGAGGTTGAGTGCGCGCCACGCCGATAGGTGATGTGTTCGATCACGGTCGGGCCGAAGCCTTTGCGCGCGCGCTCAGCCGCCCATTTTGCCACGGCATGGACGGCCAAATAATCGTTGCCGTCGACGCGCAAGGCTAAAAGGCCAAACCCTGCGCCGCGCGCCGCGAAGGAATCAGATGCGCCCTTGGCGATGCCTTGGAAGGTCGAGATGGCCCATTGGTTATTGACGATATTGAGCACCACGGGCGGCTTGTAGGTAGAGGCGAAGACGAGCGCAGCGTGAAAATCCGATTCTGCCGTCGAGCCTTCGCCGATCCAACCGGCTGCAACTTTGCGTTCGCCGCTAATCGCCGCCGCCATCGCCCAGCCCACGGCCTGGATGGTCTGCGTCGCCAAATTGCCGGAGATAGTGAAGAAGCCGAATTCCTTCGACGAATACATCACCGGCAATTGCCGCCCAACGAGCGGATCCTGCTCGTTCGAAAAGATCTGATTCATCATCTTGATGAGCGGATAGCCGGACGCGATGAGCAGGCCTTGCTGGCGATAGGTCGGAAAATTCATATCGCCTGGCTGCAGCGCCTTGACGAAGGCGCAAGCGATAGCCTCTTCGCCCAACGCCTGCATGTAAAAAGACGTCTTGCCCTGGCGCTGCGCCATGAGCATGCGCGCGTCAAAGGCGCGCAGACGCATCATATCGCGCAGGCCGGTGAGCTTTTCTTCAGTTGTAAGCGAATCGGCCCATTCGCCGGTCGCAGACCCGTCATCGTGCGTGACGCGAATGATCTCGTAGGCGAGGCCACGCGAAGCCTCGGGTGCGATATCCAAAGGCGGTCGGCTTACGGCGCCGGGACGCGGTACAGCGAAATCTGCAAAGTCCGGCGTGCTATCGGGCCGGTGCGCCGGTTCCGGCACGTTTAGAAAAGGCGTTCGATCTGACATCAGCTGACCTCAGATCAAATATAGAATGATTTGGCGGCGGTGCGATACGGCGCCGGTCTATATTGCAACGTCGTATCGCGCACATCGGTATGCAGAAACGTTGCATGCCGCCAATTTTAGGTCCCGGCGGCGTGCGCACCGCTGCGGATGCGCCGCAAGATTTCGATGGACTCCACACACGCCGCCGCCGCCTCGATCCCCTTATTGTGGCCGTCGTCGGCGCTGCGCGCCTCCGCCTGCGCGTCGTTATAGGTCGTCAAAATGCCGAACGTGATCGGCGCCCCGGTTTCCAGGGTAGCCTGCATCAGGCCGGTTGAGGCTGCGAGCGAGATAAACTCGAAATGCGCCGTGTCGCCCTTGATGACGCAGCCGAGGCAAATCACGCCGTCATAGCGTCTCGTCCGCGCGAGCGTCTGGGCGATCAGCGGTATCTCGAAAACGCCCGGAGCGAAGATTACATCCTCGACCGAAAGAGAAACGCCGGCGCGTTGCAGATAGGATTCTGCGCCGCGCTGCAAGCCGGTCGTCACCTCTTCATTGAAGCGGCTGACGACCAGCGCCAATCGGATGGGATTTGGATGAATGGAAGACCCGGTCATGCTTCGGTGAACTCCGGCAGTGGAAGGCGATGCCCGAACTTGCGCGCCTTCGTATCCAAATAATGGGCGTTGAACGGATTGGGCTGGGTGATCAGCGGCTCAACGCTGACGACTTCCACGCCATAGCGGCGCAGCCCGTCTGCCTTCGCGGGATTGTTCGTGAGAAGCCGCACGCATGTGTGGCCAAGCGCGCGCAGGATCTGCGCCGCATTGGCGTAGTCGCGGCTATCGTCTGGCAGGCCGAGTGCGCGATTGGCTTCCACCGTATCCAGTCCTTCATCCTGCAGGGCGTAAGCGCGGATCTTATTGGCGAGGCCAATACCCCGGCCTTCATGCCCGCTCATGTAGACCAAGACGCCGCCTGCAGACTCCGCAAGCCGCTCCAGGCTCTTGTGCAATTGTGGTCCGCAATCACAGCGAAGCGATCCAAACGCATCGCCGGTGAGGCATTCGGAATGCAAACGGACGAGCGGGGGCCCCTCGGCGGCGCCTGGCGATACCAGCGCCAGATTCTCGCTTTTATCGATGTGATTGCAGAATGCGTGCACGCGGAACGGCGCGTCCGAGAAACGGGTGGGAAGATCCGCTGCCGCCACCTCCGTCACAAGAGTTTCATGGCGCAGGCGATATTCCACCAATTGCGCCATGGTGAGGCTTGGCAATCCATGATGCCGGACAAAGTCCACCATTTCGCCCCGGCGCATCATTTCGCCATCGTCACGCATGATCTCACAGATCACGGCGGCGGGCCTAAGGCCTGCCAATCGCATCAAGTCGACGGAGCCTTCCGTGTGACCATTCCGCTCCAGGACGCCGCCATCGACGGCGCGCAGCGGGAAGATGTGTCCGGGCGACGCGATATGCGCCGGGCCAGACTCAGGGTCGCACGCGACCTGAATTGTCCGGGCGCGGTCGGCGGCGGAAATGCCGGTCGTCACGCCTTCGCGCGCTTCGATGGAGACCGTGAAGGCGGTGCTGCGGCGGCCTTGATTGCGCGCCACCATCGGCGGCAGACCAAGGCGGTCGATTTCCTGACCGGCCATAGAAAGGCAAATCAGGCCGCGGCCAAAACGCGCCATGAAATTGATGGATTCAGTGGTCGCCAATTCCGCGGCAAGGATAAGGTCGCCTTCGTTCTCGCGATCTTCATCGTCGAGAAGAACGATCAATTGACCGCGGCGCAAAGCGTTCAGGGCTAGTGTGACGTCGTGCATAGTCGCTCCACATATTTGGCGATGATGTCGACCTCGACGTTCAACACGTCGCCGACTTTCCGCGATTGAAGATTGGTGTGTGCCCAAGTGTGCGGGATGATCGTGAGACCGATCAGCGCGCTTCCATCGGGCTGATCCTCGACGGAATTCAAAGTGAGGCTGATCCCGTCCAGCGCGATTGATCCCTTCTCGACGCAATAGCGCGCCAAAGTTGGGGGCAAAGACAGCTTGATTTTGTAGGCCCCCGCGTCCGCGTCGATGGCGGCCATTTGGGCGAACCCGTCGACATGGCCTTGCACCATATGGCCGGATAGGCGCGTGGACAGCGACACGGCGCGCTCTAGATTGACGATCTGATCGCAGCGCAGAGCGCCGATATTTGTCCGCGCGAGTGTTTCGGCGCTGGCGAAGAAATTTGCGAGGCCAGAATCGTTGAAAGTCACAACGGTGAGGCAGACGCCATTTATGGCGACGCTTTCTCCCAGCGCCAGATCAACAAAGCCGGTGTCAAGATCGAGAGAAAGATTGCCCGCGTCCAGAAAAGCGCGCCGCACCGATCCGATATGTTCGACAATCCCGGAGAACATGATCACGCCCTCCCATTCAAGGGTAGCGCTATTGGGCGAACGAAGCCCAAATCTGCGACAGCTTCAAAATGATCGTTACAAGGAAACACAGTCATCAAACGCCCTCGTCTACACTTCACATTAGGGCGTGCATGAACGTAGGCGCTGCCCACACGGGGTGCAACGCAAACGTCTGTCATCTTTCTTCCGGACTTTAACCGTCGGCCTCGGGATCGCACCGAAGTCTGCTCGACCCTTCCCAGAGGGAAGGCGCTCGCGGGCTCGGCGTCGCCGCCATCACCGCCGGTGGGGAATTTCGCCCCGCCCTGACAACACTCATGATTGTAGCCAGGGCCTGAATCAAGTCAATTACATAATTCGTAGGGATAAATGCAAAAATGGTACGCAAAGACTAATTCAAATAGAGTAAGGTCTACTCTTATGTTGATAAATGTCTAATTTGGGTACGCAATTTTGTTGCGGCGCCGCATCTATTCATGCGCCTTCACCGGCTTTGATGAATTCCGCATAAGACGGGTGGTGCGCCAATTGTCCGCCATCGACGGAGATAATCTGGCCCGTAATGAAGGACCCGCCGGGCGAGGCCAGGAACACCACCATCGCGGCCACGTCTTCCGGCGCCCCCAAGCGCGGAGTCAAGGCGCTTCGCATATAGATGGCGATATGCTCTTTAGAGAGATTCTCGCGCATGGACGGCGTGTCCATGATCCCCGGCGCGATAGCGTTGCAGCGAATGCCCTGTTTGCCGTGGATCGTAGCCACATATTGCGTCAGCGAATTCAGCCCGCCTTTCGACGTGCCGTAGGCGGCGCGCGCCAAATCGCCGCCCAGTCCCGATGCCGAACTCGTATTGATGATGCAGCCGCCGCCGCGCTTGAGCATCAGTGGGATGGCGTGTTTGCAACCGAGCATGGGGCCACGCAAATTCACGGCCATGACCGCATCCCACAATCCTGCATCCATATTGATAATATCGATGTCGTGCTGGATGAACTCAGGACCCGACGCAGCGGCATTGTTGTGCAATATGTCCACGCCGCCAAAGTGTGAAGCCGCCGCCCCGATCATAGCGCGAATGTCGTCTTCCTTGGCGACGTCCGTTTGGACGCCGATTGCCTGGCCGCCTTTGGCCTTGATCTCGGCCGCGACCTTATCCGCGCCGGCGTGATTGAGGTCGGCGACGACCACCGCCGCGCCCGCCTCGGCCAGCGCGAGCGTGCTGGCGCGCCCGATGCCGGCGGCGGCGCCCGTCACGATCGCGACCTTGCCTGAAAGAACCTTGTCCATCGCTGATCTCCCTTGGGGTCCGGCCTTTGAATCTGACCTTTGATTTTATGGAGGAAGGATGCGCGCCGCCCATGCGGAAGGTCAATTGCGCGGCTTGACTTCACGGATAGGCGGAGGCCCCTTTTGCCCTTATATTTAAGGAGGCGGCATGGCGGCCGAAACCATTTTCATCGGAACCGACAATGCGGATGCGCGCGGTATCGCCGAAGCGCTCGGCGCGCGTTTTGTGCCTGTTCCGCCGGCGCAGAGTGATGCAGCCTGGGTGCAATGGCGCGAGGGTTTGAAGGCTGAAAAGCCGGTACAGAACGTGGTCGTGTCGCTGCTCTCTGAACTTCCAACAGAAGCGCCGTTGGTGGAGCTGACCACCGCCGAATGGCTGGCGCGCGGCGAAACGCCTTTGCTGCGCTGGATGGAGGCGCTGGCCGCCGCTGCGCCTTTGTGCGCCGACGACGGCGCCATCGTCGCCGTTGTGGATTGCCCACCGCCATTGGACGCCGCAGGGCTGGCGCCGGAAGCGGGCGTCGCGGAGGGCGTTGAGGCGCTGGCGCGCTCGCTCTCTTTGTCGGAAGGCAAACGCGGCGTGCGCGTGAATGCGGTTGTGACGCCGGCGCGCATCGTGACGAAGCCCATCGTTACACCAGCGCCGCCGCTCTCAGGGTTTCCGGGATTGTTGCAGGAAGATGTGGTGCGCGCGGTGCGATTGCTGCTGTCGGATGATGCGAAATACTTAAGCGGGCACACGCTGCCCGCCGATCGGGGACGGTCATGGTAGAAAGATCCAGCGTTTTCATCACAGGCGCCAGCGGCGGCGTGGGCGAGGGCATCGCGCTGGCCTGCGGCGAAGCGGGCTGGAGCGTCTGGATCGCCGCCCGTAGAGCCGAGCAGGGCGAAGCCGTGGCGCGGCAGGTCGATGCGCTCGGCGGCAAGGGACATTTCGTCGGCTGCGACGTGGCGGATGAATCGTCGATCGCGAAGGCTTTGGAGACTGTCCTGAATACCGACGGACGTCTCGACGGCGCGGTGCACAACGCCACCAGCGGATCTTCGGCGACGAAGCACGACTCGCTCCACACCTTCACGCAGGACGAAATGCGCGAACAGATCGCGGTGTCGGTGCGCGGTTCTTATTTGCTGGCGCGTCTCGCCTTTCCGCATTTGAAGAAGACAAAAGGCGCGCTGGTGCTGCTCACGTCCGAGGCGGGTTTCGAAGGCAAGGCGAAGCTCCCGGTCTATGCGGGCGTCAAAGGCGCACAGCGTGGGCTTGGACGTGCGCTCGCACGCGAATGGGGCCCGGATGGCGTGCGCGTGAATTGCATTGCGCCGCTGGCGAATTCGCCAGCGATGGTGGTGGCGTTCAAAAACGATCCCGCAATGGAAGCGCGCGTGATGGGCCGCAATCCGCTCGGCCGACTCGGTGACGCCATGCCCGATATCGGCCGCGCCGTGCGTTTTTTGTTGTCCAATGACAGCGCCTACATCACCGGCCACACGATCATGGCCGATGGGGGCTCCTGTCCGGTGACGTAAGGAAGGCGACAGGGAAAAGGGCCGTACGCTTTAGCGCACGACCAGATCCAGCGTCTCCGGCCCGTATTCCAGCGGGTGCGCGACGCAATGCCATTCATAGCCCGGCGCAAATTGCAGCGTCCCTTGTGGAAAGAGCGCGATCATCTCCTCCAGCACCACCCGGCCGATCATGCGCGTCAAATGATTGCCGAGACAGACATGCGACCCGACGCCCAAGGCCAGATGCGGCGCGGGATTCTTGCGATCGAGGCGGAACTCGCCAGCATCCGGATAAACCGCAGGATCGCGATTCGCCGCCGCGATGCCCAGCATAATGTGCTCGCCCTTTGGCACCGGCACGCCGCCGATCTCGCCATCCGCGCGGGCGGTGCGGAAGAGGAAGGCGACCGGCGATTCAAAGCGCAGGGATTCATCTACCGCCGCCGGAATCTTGGACGGATCGTCGCGGAGAATCTGCTGGAACTCCGGATCGCGCACGAAGCGGTATTGCAGATTGCCCAGCATGTAGGTCGCGGACAGCGAGCCCGACAATATGTTCACCATCAGCGTGCGGATATGCTGCGCGCCGATTTTCCAGCCGCTCTCATCGGTCGCCTGCACCATCGTGGTGATGAGATCGTCGGGCGCGTCCGTGCCGGCTTCTTCGCGCGCAATAATCAGCGCATCAAGCGCCGCTGAAAATTCTGGGAATGCACCGGCGATGCCCACGCCGCGCTCGGTCTTGCCGTGCGACGGCCAGGTGGAGTGCAAGAGCTCGCTGCACCACGCCATCATCTGTTCGTGTTGGTCGTCGGGTACGCCCATTACATGGGCGGAGACCGAGCCTGGCAGCACAACAGACAAAGCGGCCATAAGATCGCCGCCGCCCGCATCTTTGAATTCCTGCAGGCGCCTGTGCACATTGGCGCGAGTCCAGATTTCGGCGTTCGCCGCCGCGCGCGGGGTGAAGCAGCGCATCAGGATCATGCGAATTTTCGGATGCAGCGGCGCGTCAATCTCGCCTAGGAAGCTTTCCTCGATCGGCACCGTTACGCCGGGCGCGCGCATATCGCCGACCGACGAATATTTCACCGCATCCATGAACGCGTCGCGGGTATCGGCATAGCGCGTGGTCAGCGTCAGACTTGGCCCCGGATGACACACGGGTTTGCTCGCGCGGATGCGATCCATGAGCTCAAAGTTTTTGGCTTTGGAGGAATCCTGCGGATCGAACGCGAACTCCTCGTCGACGGGATGGTTGCTCATTTCAAGTCCCTAACGGCAAGAAAAAGTCAAAATGTGATCGGCGCGTGCGCAACGCCGCGCGTCGGGACGAGCTGGTTCCGCACCAAGTCGCTCTCCACCACTTTATAATTCGGCGCGAGTTCCAGCAGCGCCTGCAAAGCCACTTTGGTTTCCAGTCGCGCCACGGCGGCGCCCAGACAGGTGTGAATGCCCTGACCCAAGGCCCAATGCGATTTCACGCGCGGCCGGTCGAAGTCCAGCACCTCAGGATTTTCGAACACCGTCTCATCATGATTGGCCGCGCCGTACAGGATCAGCACCTGATCCCCGGCGGGGATGGTGACGCCGTGCAGCGTCACGTCTTCAGTCGTGGTGCGGGCCAGGCCCTGCACCGGCGAGACGAAACGTAGCAGCTCATCGACTGCTACGCCCCACAAGGAAGGATCAGCGACAAGACGCGCACGCTGTTCTGGATTGCGCCCCAAAGCGACGATCGAGTTCGCGATCATGTTCATCGTGGTATTTTGCGAGGCGTCGTGCAGCAGCGAGCAGAATCCGCCGATCTCTTCGTCGGACAGCGTCACACTCTCTTTGTCGTGATGCAGGATCTGCGAGATTAAATCCGTCCCGCCTTTTTTTTCGCGCCGTTCGGCGACCAGACGCTCCCAATAGGCGCCCATCTCGCCATAGGCTTTCAGGGCCTCCGGGCTGGTGAAGTCATTGCCCGCCAGCGTGTCCATATTCCATTGCAGGAATTGCGCGCGGTCATCGAGCGGCAGATCCATCAGCGAGCACATAGTGAGCGTCGGGATCATCTGCGCGTAATCGGTGGCGGCGTCGAGGCGGCCCTTTGCGACATGCTCCTTCAACAGGCCGCGCGCGGCGCTCATGATGGCGCCTTCGAGGTCCGCCACGCGACGCGGCGTCAGCACGCGCGCCAGAATCGCGCGCAATTCATCGTGCCGCGGTGGGTCCATGTTGAAGATGTTCGGGGGGATCAGAGAAATATCGGTGTCGATCAGCGTGCCCTTCGCTGAAGAAAACCGTCGCCAATCCTTCAGCGCCGCGTCGATGTCGGCGGCGCGGCTTATCATCCAGTAATGCGGCCAGATGCGATGGTTCGGGATGTCCCGCTTATAAACGGGATGATCCCGACGCATGACTTTGAAAGCGGAAAAGGGATCCTCGAAAAACTTAGCGTCGAACGGATCGAACTCAAACGATGCGCTCAAGACGCGTCTCCCGGGGATTATTCTTGGGCCTTAAGTATATTGGCCGCGCGCTGCCGGAAGACTTTAAGACGCCCGTTTTCCGGGAAGGCGGAAAATCAGGAGGCGCGCGCTCTTTCGGGCCTCTCCTTGCGTTGCGCGCATCTATTTGGCGCCTATGGTTCCAAGCAAAATGCGGTCTGCAGCGCGTGTAGCTGCCGGGGAGAACAAGATGCTCGGATTAGAGGGCAAGCGCGCTTTGATCATCGGCGGCGGGCGCGGCATGGGCGAGGCCAGCGCCTTGATGCTGGCCGAGGCTGGCGCCGATATCGCTATTGTCGATATGGAGCTTGAGCGCGCAGACGCGGTCGCAGGAAGCGTCGCAAAGCTCGGTCGCAAATCCTATGCGATCGCCGCCAACGTCCTGCAGGATGAGACTTCGGTGAAGGCGGCGATCGCCGAAGCGGACTCGAAGCTCGGCGGGCTCGACATTCTAGTGACCATCGTCGGTCAGGCGCTGTTCAAGCCGCTTCTCGAAATGACGGCGGAGGATTGGGACTTCGATCACAATCGTAATCTGCGCTATGTGTTCTTCGCGACGCGCACCGCCGCCGCATCGATGATCAAGCGCAAGGTTCCGGGGTCGATCGTCTGCATCGCGTCTGTTGACGGCGCCATCGGTTCGCCGGGCCACGCGGCCTATGGCGCGGCGAAAGCAGGTCTCATCAGCCTCGTGAAAAGCATGGCCGCCGAGTGGGGCCGCGACGGCATCCGTGTCAACGCCGTGGCGCCGGGCAGCATCACCACGCCGCGTCTGCCCGAAACGCCGCAATCGCTCGCCATCATGGAAAACAGCGTTGTGCCCTTGGGCCGTCCCGGCACGGTGAAGGAAATTGCGGGCGCGGTGACCTTCCTGGCTTCCGATATGGCGGGCTATGTGACAGGTCAGACCTTGATGGTCGATGGCGGCTGGACGGCGGGCAACATTTTCGATCCGCGGATTTTCCAGGTGAAGAAATCTAAAGGCTAAGACCCGGTTTCGGCAGGCGTCCGCGCAGCGA
>Ga0247831_1002777_pt1 | contig 27285 bp, 22 predicted proteins | sample LaCruzMarch2015__9_FD_192406 | JGI IMG/M metagenome (GOLD analysis project Ga0247831, IMG submission 192406) | Freshwater microbial communities from meromictic Lake La Cruz, Castile-La Mancha, Spain - LaCruzMarch2015_1m | ecosystem: Environmental > Aquatic > Freshwater > Lake | place: Spain...
CACTCATCACTCGGGGACCAAACCCCAGCAACCTACAGAGACAACGCCCTACAGAGTAAAAACAAGGAGGAACTCTACTCTTAAAAACGTTCCTCAATTTGGGGGCAGGTCACAGCTTTCGGGCGGATGTGGAAGATTTCGGGCGAAAAACGCTGGCTTTGCTCTTTCCGCATTTCGCGGAAGAAGCCAATTGCGAAGTCTCACAAATCGAGGCCCTCGTCTCACAGTTGAGCGGAGACGTTGCCGAACTCCTAAACCGGGTCGAAAGCGCGCTGGAGATCACCCTCAAGCAAGCCGAGCTCGAATCCGCCTTCTTCGGCAGCCTGACCGACCTCATTGAGCAACTCGAGTTCGACGCCAAAGCCATGGCCGAAGGGGACCCCGCCGCCCAAAGCGTCGACGAAGTCAAGCTCGCCTACCCCGGCTTCCGCGCTATTGCCATCTACCGCGTAGCCCACCTGCTCCACGGACTAGATATCCCGCTCCTCCCGCGCCTGCTAACCGAGCTAGCGCACCGCGAAACCGGCATCGACATCCACCCCGGCGCCATCATCGGCCGCTCGTTCTGCATCGACCACGGCACCGGCGTCGTCATCGGCGAAACCGCCGTCATCGGCAACGGCGTCAAGATCTACCAGGGCGTCACCCTCGGCGCGCTCACTGTGCAAAAGGCCCTCGCCGACATCAAGCGCCACCCGACCATCGGCGACAACACGGTGCTCTATGCAAACGCCACCGTGCTCGGAGGCGAGACCGTCATCGGCCACGACTGCGTCATCGGCGCCAACGCCTGGGTGACAAAGTCCGTCCCGCCATTCAACATCGTAGGCCGAGATGCCGAATTTCGCCCCAGGCGGTCAATCGAAGACGGGGATTTGGAGTATTTCATTTGAGAATCCTCACTTTCGCCGATTGCGGCGCAACCATACAGCAATGAAAGCAAACTCAGTTTTAGAAACCATCGGCGGCACGCCCCACGTTCGGATCAACCGACTCTTCGATCCCCGCGTCAACGTCTACATCAAACTTGAGCGAGCCAACCCAGGCGGCAGCATCAAAGACCGAATCGCGCTCAGCATGATCGAAGCCGCCGAAAAGTCGGGCGACCTGAAGCCCGGCGGAACCATCATCGAACCGACCTCCGGAAACACCGGCATCGGCCTCGCCATGGTCGCCGCCGTCAAGGGCTACCCGCTTGTGCTCGTCATGCCCGAGTCCATGAGCATCGAGCGCCGCCGCCTCATGGCCGCCTACGGCGCCACCTTCGAACTCACCCCTCGCGAAAAGGGCATGAAGGGCGCAATCGAAAAAGCCCGCGAGCTGGTCGAAGCCACCGAGAACAGCTGGATGCCGATGCAATTCGATAACCCCGCAAACATCGCCATCCACCGCGAAACCACCGCCCAAGAAATCCTCGCCGACTTCCCCGAAGGCGTCGATTACGTCATCACCGGCGTCGGCACCGGCGGCCACATCACCGGCGTGGCTGAGGTTCTAAAGGAGAAGTTCCCGAACACCAAGGTCTTCGCGGTCGAGCCCGAGAAGTCCCCGGTCATCTCCGGCGGCGCGCCCTCTCCGCACAAGCTCCAAGGCATCGGCGCGGGCTTCATTCCGTCCAATCTGCACGTTGACTTGCTGGACGGCGTGATCCAGGTCTCAGAAGAGGACGCCTTCACCTACGCGCAGCGTGCGGCGAAGGAAGAGGGCCTTTTCATCGGCACATCCTCCGGCGCATCACTCGCTGCCGTCGCTAATAAACTCGCAGAGATCCCAGACGGCGCGACCGTCCTCACCTTCTGCTACGACACCGGCGAGCGGTACCTGAGCATCGAAGGCCTCTTCTAACGCGATTCAACAATCCGCGCTTCTGGCTTCAGGTCCAGCGGATTGTTCGCTTTTAGAAACGCAATCAGCGCGTCGATATCGAGATTCCCGGTGTCGACGCGCTTCCCTTTTGCGTTTTTCAAAACCTCGTGCCCGTCGCCGCCGCTAGCGATGAACGAGTTCAGCGCCACGGTGTAGCTCTTGGCGACATTGAGCATCTCGCCACCTACTTTGACTTCAACCACTTTGTCGCCGACAACCTTGTAGGAAGTCCCGCGACTCGGGAGCAACCGTCCGCCCTTTCCGACGCCGAACTGGATGCTATCGAGAATCTCTTGTCCGGTGAGTTCGAGTAGGACGATGGTGTTGCTGAACGGCACCACGCCAATGGCCTCGCCATAGGTAATCGTTCCAGCATCGATGCTCGACCGAACTCCGCCGGCATTCGTAAACGCGGCCACCGCGCCCTGCTTCTTCGCTGCCTCAAGCATGGAGTCCGCAATCACGTTGCCCATCAAGCTTTCGCCGGTTGCGTTTGGTTCCTTCGAAATCTCGCCCTTCGTCTCGCCCACCGGCTGGTTTCCGAGATCGGCAATCGGTCGCTTCAGGGCGTCGACGACCGACTTCACCGCGAGATCCTCCTCGATGGTTTCATCCACGACAATCGGTTTCGCGTCATAAACCCGCACGACCTCGCCCTTGTCGTCGAAATCAGCCTTAAAGCGGCCAAGCAACTTGCCCCACTCCCAGGCTTGGAAAACGTATACCGTCCGTCCGGTTGAATCCTTTACGGCCGTTGGATAGTCCCCTCGCGATGCCGGGAATCCCGGCGCAGTTGCGTCGCCGACCAGCGAGTGAGAGTGCCCCCCGACGACCAAATCGACATGCCGTAGCTTCTTCACCAGCGCGATGTCTTCCGCGTAGCCGATATGCGTGAGGAGCACAATCTTGTTCACACCCCGCTGGACAAGCGCATCGATCTCGGCCTGCACGCTCGCTACAATCGGCTTCAGCGAGACCGTGTCTCCAGGAGAGCTAATCGCCTTCAGGTCTTCCGTAACCGCCCCGACCACGCCGACCTCCTCCCCGCCAACTTTTAGCACGGTGGAAGGCTTCACGACGTCCTTCAGGCTCGGCTCTTTCGAAAAATCGAGGTTGGCCGAAAGGACCGGGAAGGCCGCGTTCTTCGAGAATCGGGCAATCGGCGGAATCCCACGGTCGAACTCGTGGTTACCAAGCGCCACTGCATCGGGCCGAATCACGTTCAGCGCGGCCAGGTCGGCCAGTCCTTCATAAACGTTAAAGAACAACGTGCCCTGGAAAATGTCGCCCGCGTTCAGAAAGATCGGATTCGGGTCCTCGGCGCGGCACTTCTTGACGAGGGTGGCCATTCTCGCGTAGCCGCCATATGGCTTCCGGCTGATGTTCACCGGCTCTAGGTGACTGTGCAGATCGTTGTTGTGAAGAACGGTAATCGTGATCGGCCGATCAGCCAGAGCGAGCGTTGCGGTTGCACAACAAATAAGAGCCGCGAGAAGGCGCATGGCTCATTTTGTCCGACGATTAGGCCGAAAGTCTGGTTGGCGCGCTAATTTGCACATCCACCCCCGGCGACCAAACCGCATGTATTGGTGCCTGACCAGACGCAACTTGAAAACCCGCCGCCGAAAGCAACCCGTCCTCTACCAAAGCCGACTCGACGTCCGAGAACGTGTACGGTTCATGCCGAACCAGCCCCGTCATCACGGCGCCTTTGCGCACGGCGAACAAGCGATATCGCTCGAGCAAGAACGCTTCCAACGACTCAGGCGAAGCGGTTCGCAATTCGGTCGCCGTACTTACGACAACCTTCGAAGAGATCGGCCCCCGCTGGCAGTGATACTCAAACTCGTTCCCACGCCGAACCAAACTCATCTTCGCCGGAAAGTACGGCAAACCGAAAGTCGCCCGCGCAATGCGGCAAGCGGTTGGACTCTCCGCATCGAGGCTGTAAAACCAAACCCCGGTTTGGCCATTCGGAGCAATCACGTACGTCCGTACGTTCGTCTCCAAAAAGTGGCTGAGCTTTGGAACCGCCGGTAATCCAATCGGACGCACGTTCATCATGCGAAACGGCACCAGGCCCACAAACGCCCGATTCTGGAACGTGTGAACCCGGAAACCATCCGGCAAGGTGGCTTGCACCTTGGCCGGATCGAACTCGTAATGAAGAAACGCCAGATGCCGCCATTGCTGGCGCATCACGGTGAGGCTCATGCCAACGCCGGGCTCACGGCGTCATCCTCTTGCTCAAAGGTGCCGTAATAGTAAGGGGTCCGAGACTCAAACTCGCCCGCGCAGGTGTCCACCATCTTAAATACCGGCATCACCTGTTGACGCTTAACCTCTTGTCGCACTTGCTCCAGGAACGGCTCATCTGATACGTTCTGCGTGAGCAGGGCCCGAATCGTTGGCGACGGGAATCCGATGATAAACGCCTCGTGGATCAAGCTCGCAATGGGCTCCGTTTGCCCGAGGGTCTCGCCGGCCCGAACAAGTCGCTGCTCGATGGCCAACAATCGCTCGATCTTGCGCAAGAACCATTTATCCACTCGGCAAGTTCGGTTCACATCATCCACCGACCATCCGCGTCGCAAGCCTTCGGCAATCGCCCAAAGCCGTTCGTCGGTCGGCTGCTTGATCGCGTAGCGTAGATCCTCGTCCGACATCGCGTCCGTCCCCTGGAACTTGGGGTGACGCAGGTCTTTGCTCTTCACTTCCAAACCGCGAATTGCCTTCATGAAGGCCGCTTCAAAGGAGCGATCAATCGCCATGACTTCGCCGGTGGCTTTCATCTGGGTGAACAAAGTTCGATCGCCGCCGGCAAATTTATCGAACGGCCAGCGTGGAATCTTGACGACGCAATAGTCCAGTGCAGGCTCAAAAGCCGCAACCGTGGTTCCGGTCACTTGGTTCTGAATCTGGTCCAGGGTCAAGCCAACGGCAATCTTGGCGGCAACCCTCGCAATTGGGTAGCCGGTCGCCTTCGAAGCAAGGGCGGAAGACCGCGAAACACGCGGGTTGACTTCGATGATGTAGTAGTCGAAGCTCTCGGGGTTCAGCGCCATCTGCACGTTGCAGCCGCCTTCGATTCCCAGCGCGTTGATGATCTTCAGCGATGCCGTGCGCATCATGTGATATTCAAGATCGCTAAGCGTTTGGCTCGGAGCGACAACGATGGAGTCTCCGGTGTGAACTCCCATCGGGTCGAAGTTCTCCATGTTGCAAACGGTGATGCAGGTTCCGTTCTTGTCTCGCATCACCTCGTATTCAATCTCCTTCCATCCGAGGAGCGAGCGCTCCACCATGATCTGAGACCGCATAGAGAGCTTGAGTCCCTTCCGGCCGATCTCCATCAGCTCTTCGGGCGTGTTGGCAATTCCACCGCCGGTTCCGCCGAGCGTATACGCCGGGCGAATGATGCAAGGGTAAGGAACGACATCGAGCACCGCGCGCAGATCATCTTCCGTGCCGATGATCCAACTTTCGGGAACTGGCTCTTTGATCTCGCGCATCAGGTTGCGGAAGCTTTCGCGATCCTCCGCCTTCTTTATCGCGCTGAGAGGAGTTCCGAGAACCTTGACGTTATATTTTTCAAGGATCCCGGCGTCTTCAAGTTGCGTCGCCAGGTTCAACCCGGTCTGCCCGCCGAGGGTCGGCAACAGCGCATCAGGCTTTTCTCGGGCGATCACCCGCTCGCAGAAGTCGACATTCAGCGGCTCAATGTAAAGCGCATCCGCGACCCCAGGGTCGGTCATGATCGTGGCCGGGTTGCTGTTGATGAGGACCACCTCGTGGCCTTCCTCTTTGAGACTCTTGCAGGCTTGGGTTCCCGCGTAATCGAACTCCGCCGCTTGGCCAATGACGATTGGCCCAGAGCCGATGACAAGGACTTTCATCGGGCTACAGTATACGTGGGTAGCGAAACAGAAAAATCCCGGCTTGGATTCCTGACTTCAATGATATATAATTGCGGCATTCCGGCTCCGTTCGCCGCGCCGATAGTTTCTGGTGTCTATGCCTATCCTCAAACCTGAACTCGCGCACGGAAAGAGCAGTGTTCGCCTGGCTCCGCGAGCCTTTTCTTTGGTCGAGTGCTTAGCGGTGATCGCCATCATTTTGATCATTGCCGCGATCCTTTTCCCCACTCTAGGCTCCGGAAAACGAAGCGCAGTTGTCACCGAAGATAAAGCTAAGCTGCATCAAATTGCCTTAGCTAGCCAACTCTATTCTGAGAACAACGGGAGATACCCAGACTCCCTTGAGACCCTAATTTCCTCCAAGCATGTATTGGCAGAGCTGTGCGTTTCGAAACTGGACCATTTTCCGGACGGCATGTCCAACGCATATCAGCGCTTAGTGGGAATCGGCAGCGGTAGTACCAATCATCAAATTAGCTTTTTCTCGACCGCCACATTTCGGATGACGTTGAAGCACTTTGAAGAAGAACAACAGCGATCTACAAATGTTGGTCATTACATCTGGCCACTGGACTTTCCGCATTCGACGAACCCAGAAACAATAGATCTTGTTGGCCCCTATCTTCGGGTGACCGACGAAGGATCCGTAATCAAGCGCAGTTTCGCCCCGGTTAATGTCCGCGATGCGCGAGGCAATACTGCCCCTTGGACGAACTTTCACTTCTTTTTCGGGGATCCAGATGCTGAAACTAAAAAGCGGTGGGAAGCCCACTGAATCGCGTGCTCGCCATTGGCGTCGCCGTGGTTAGCATTGATTTACTAACCGCACTTTGCACGTTCATTCTGGATCCGCTGATCTCAGGACGTGTAATCGCTTTGGCTGGCTTCACTTCGCCTAGAATGCTGACGATGGCCGTCGCCGCGCTTTGCGGCTTGTTAATTACTCGATACGAGCCGACGGACGGCTCACGGAAAAAGCTTGTCATCCGTTCCGTTACAATTGCATTCCTATCTATATTCACCAGCATCGCGACGCGGTTTGCTCTCGGCTCTCGTCCGCAAGATATCTTCAGCGTTTCGCTCTACACGAAGCACTTTGCCTACACGTCCTTTTGTTCCTTCGCAGCGCTCTACTTGATCAAACTTCTATGCGATAAGGTTGAAAAAGGTCCACGAAAGGCACCTAGGGGTTACTGGTGATACCACTCAATAAAGTCCTCTAACGCAAATTTCTCGGCGTCAAGGTCCGGTTTGATGCCGTGGCCCATGCCAGGAACAAGTGACAGCTTCGTCCGAACCCCAAGTTTTTGCAACTTCTTCGCCGCCGCCTGCGAGTGCTCGATTGGCACCCAAGGGTCCTTCAAGCCGTGGATAAAGAAGGTCGGGCACATCTTCTTGGTAACAAAGTTAAGGGGGCTGAATGCCTTGATCCCCGCCGGATACTTTGGCCCTAGCGCCTTTTGCACGATCTTGTAGCTCTCCCCTTCCGGCGTCATCTTTATGCTGAGGTCGTGCAAGCCAGAAATCGAAAGGACCATCTGAACGTCCCCTTTCACGCCGAGCCACATGCTCAAATGTCCGCCGGCACTCTCGCCGCCAGCAATGATTCTGCGCGTCGAGTAACCGTACTTCGATGCGTTCGCCTTCAGAAACTTCACCGCAGCCTGAGCGTCCTCCAGCGGAGCGGGCCAGTAGGCCGCGGGAGAAAGACGATAGCTAATCGTTGCCACCGCGAAATGACGCGCTGCAAAGAACTCTGCAAGCTGAGCCAGATCAGTCCGCTTCCCCGTGGACCATCCGCCTCCATGAATCAGGACAATGAGCTCCGGCGCGGCGACCTTGAAGGCGTCGTTGGGTGCCTCCGGCAAGTAAAGATCCAGCCCGAGATCCCCCTTGTACTTGATCGTCTCCATTGCAAACTTCTTCTCCATGGGTTTGGGTTTGACCGGCTCTTGCGGCGACGATTCGGCGTCAAGCACGTCGAGCGTTCCGCAACCGGTCAACAGGGCGGCTCCCACAACCAATGCCCACATGCGATTCATGCGGACATTGTAAAGGATCAGGCCCGAACTAGGCGCATTGTCTCGACGAACTCGCGGAAATAAGGTCGCGAATCCCACGGCCCCGGCGCCGCCTCGGGGTGGTACTGAATGCTCCGCGCGTTCGCATCTGGAATCTCGATCCCCTCCACCGTTTCGTCGTTCAAGTTAATCTGGCTGACGTTCGCGACCGTTCCGTGCAGCGACTGCGGATCGACTGCGTACCCGTGATTCTGCGACGTGATAGTCACTCGCCCTGATCGCAAGTCTTTCACCGGGTGATTACTCCCTCGATGTCCAAACTTCAGCTTGTAGGTTCGTCCGCCGACCGCGTGGCAAAGGAGTTGGTTGCCCAAGCAGATTCCAAACATCGGCTTCTTTCCGAGAAGTTCACGAACCGTTTCAATCACGGGCTCAAGTCGCTGAGGGTCACCAGGTCCGGGACTCAGCAAGATTCCATCTGGATTCCAGGACAGAATCTCCTCGGCCGAGGTCGAGTGCGGGAACACCACCGGCGCGCAGCCTTCTCGATAGAATCGGCGGAGAATATTGAACTTCAAACCGCAGTCCAAAACTGCCAACCGAACGCGATCCGACTCTTCCGTCTCGTCAATCGAAACTTTGCCCGATCGTCCCCAGCGGTACGGCGACGGCGTGGACACAACCGGAACAAAGTCCAGGTCGTCGTACCGCGACGATTGTCGAAGCGCTTCCTGCGCGGCTTCGAGGGTGTCGGCAATCGCTCCGGTGGTAACTCCCGCCGTCCGAATCTGCTTTGTGAGAGCACGCGTGTCGATGCCCTGGATAGCAACCGCATTGCGCTCCTTCAAAAACTGGTCGAGACTTCGGTTCGAGCGCCAGTTGCTCGGGGCGGATTCTGCTTCTTTAACAATCAAGCCAGTCGGCTGCAGGCGGTCCGACTCAAGGTCGTCGTCGTTGATGCCGTAGTTTCCGATCAGGGGATAGGTGAGAATCACCATCTGCCCGGCGTAGCTGGGGTCCGTGAGGATTTCTTGGTAACCGGTCATCCCGGTGTTAAAAACCACCTCTCCGGCGGTAGACCCGCTCGCCCCTAAGGCGCGACCTTCGAAAATGGAACCGTCGCTGAGTACGAGGAAGCGTGTCAATTCAAAAGGAGAGGATACCTGCGTCGGTGGCCCTATTCGCGAAGGAAGTTACGAACGAGGTCGCCAACATCAATTGGCTTAGCTTCCTCGGCGGTTTCCAAGCTGAAAGGAACCGAACTTTCTGCCGGGCGATAGGTTCGGTACCGAAACGCCAGACCTTTCTCTGCCCCGCTTATAACCAAAAGCAAATCCATCGGACGCTCCTTCCGCTCCTCACGCAACGGACTCAGCAGCCGGTTGTCCAGCTCGCGCAACCACCAGCCAACCTCCTCCCACATGGCATCTACGGCAAACTTGCCGGGCGTCTCGAGAACGAGGTATGAGGTCGTTCCATCGCAATGGGAAAGCGCTTTCTCAAACTTAAATGGCAAACCAGATCCCAAATCCTGGCGAACCGGACGCAGCCGAACCAGCCGCGCAAGACCATCCATCCGCAACGAATCTGTAAGTACTTTGCTTGGCTCACCCCTCTCGAATGCAAGATTCGGCAGGTCGGGGCGCCGCCCATGGCCCCAGGGCCAAACCAGATTTACGACTGGCTGGCCTTCCTCGTGTCGAATCCGGTTGAATTCAAGCTCCGAGAGCATGTTCAGCCCGGCATCAATGTAGCCCCGAAGATGCTGCTCGCCATCGCCATCAGGCAACTTCGACGCCCACGACTCGCCCACAATCTGTGCCGCCGGCGTCGTGCCGAGATCCAGGTTCGCTTCCACCACAAGCGCGTGATCGAGTTGTTCTCCCGGTAAGAACGTGAACGTTTTCGTGTTCAGCCGCGGCAAATTAGCCTTGATGGCCGCTTCTTCCTCGCTGGTCAGCTTGAAGGGCAAGCGCTGAGCAATCCCTGCCTCGTCGGAAAGTAGGCTCAAGTGAAAGTTCCAAGCCCTCGCCGGCGGCTCGGCCTTAAGTGCCGCCACCGTAAGAACTCCCGGCTCAACGACAACTTCCGTCGGTAAGCCCAGGTAACTCAACTCCGGTGTAGCCCCTTCCCGCAATGGGTTCAGGGCACGCACTTCGGATTCTCCCGCCCAGTTTCGGGCGAGCGATGACTCGAACAGGACGTCGTGCAACGGCAAGTTCGGGAGGTGAAGCACCAATCGCCGTTGCATAGCTCTATTCAATCAGCGCAGGCTGAACTTTGCTGACCGCCGCCATTTCGCCAACTTCGGGTGGATCCTCAAAAGCCAACTTGGTCATGTCCTCGGGCACCGGAATCGGATAATTTCCGTTGAAGCAAGCCAAGCAGTATCCGGGCTTGTTTTCGCCCACCGCGTCCACCGCGCCTTCGATGCTCAGATAACCGAGTGACGTCGCCTCAAGGTCAACCGTCAACTGCTCCAGATTCATTCGAGCCGCCGCCAATTCGCCTTTGCTTGCCATGTCGATGCCATAGAAGCACGGGAACTTGATAGGAGGAGCGGTGATGCGAACGTGAACCTCAACCGCCCCCGACTCAAACATCATCTTGACCAGCTGCTTCGTCGTCGTTCCCCGCACGATGGAGTCATCCACCAACACAATCTTCTTTCCGCGAATGTGCTCAATGAGCGGAGTGAGCTTCATTCGCACACCGAGTTCTCGGAGTGCTTGGTCGGGCTGAATAAAGGTGCGGTGAATGTAGCGGGATTTCATCATCCCTTCTTGGAAGGGGATGCCGCTCTGCTTAGAGAAGCCAAAGGCCGCCGGGATTCCGCTGTCCGGCACGGGAACGATGATGTCCGCATCTACTGGGTGCTCGATGGCGAGGTTTCGCCCCATCCGCTCTCGGACGTCGTACAGCAGTTCACCGTACATGTTGGAGTCTGGCCGCGCGAAATAGATGAACTCGAACAGGCACATATTTGCCTTGGCTTTCTCGGCGCCACGCGCAAATCGCATGCCTTCGGAGTCGATAATCACCATCTCGCCTGGCTCGAGTTCCCGGGTTGGCGTTCCGCCAACTGGACCAAAGGCGCAGGTCTCGCTAGCGACCATGAATCCGGTTCCACGTGTTCCAGCCGAAAGCGGTCGAATCCCGTCAGGATCGCGGAATCCGAAAAGCATTTTGGGGGTGAGTACGGTCACGCTGTAAGCACCTTTGCAGCGCCGCATGACTTCCGCGACTGCCTTCTCCGGCCCCTCGGCAAGCGCCCCAACCAAGATGCGAGCAATCAGCTCACTATCACTGCTGGTATCAAAGTGCTCGCCGGCTGCTTCCATCTCGTCGCGAAGTTCGCGGGTGTTGATGAGGTTTCCGTTGTGTGCAACGGCGATCTCGCCCACCATCGACTGGCAATAGATCGGCTGGGCGTTTCGAAGCAGACTCGAACCCGTCGTGCTGTAACGGGTGTGCCCCACCGACATGTGACCAGGCAGGGTTTCGAGGATGGCCGGCGTGAAAATTTGGCTCACCAGCCCCATATCTCGGTGCATTCGAACGCGGTTACCGTCGCTTACCGCAATGCCCGCGCTCTCCTGACCGCGATGCTGCAGGGCAAAGAGGCCGAAGAACGTCGTAAGCGCCGCCTCTTGCCCGGGGGTGTACAACCCGATGACGCCGCACTCTTCTTTAGGCGAATCGTCGTCGTCCCATTGCTTGAGTCCGGCCAAATTCATGGATCAAGGGTACCAGTAACCCATTGCGCTTTCGGACCGAGCCGGCACGAATAGAATTCGCCACGCTTTTCAAAAGACAAAGGGCAGACCTCGTTCGAGGTCTGCCCTTCTATCAAGCTTGTTGTTCTGGAAATCAGACGTTGTAGGAAGCTTTCTTCAGCCATTCCTGTGGAATTGGCTTGAGGCCGCATGCAACGGCGTTGAAGATCGGCGACTTGATGACCGATGCGGCAACCGTGAGGCGGTAGGTTCCGGTTGGCGTCTTGAGCCGAACGTTCTGCAGGTTTGCTTCCTGAGTTCGGTTCTTGTGCGGGGCCTTGTACTTCCAGCCCTGGGAGTGGCGGTTCCGAATGAACTTAGCCGTGGTGTTTCCCTTCTTACCTGTTACCTGACAAATCTTCGCCATCTCAATCACCTCGTGTCTCCCGACAGAGGAATGAGAAGATACCTGAACCAGCGTTAGGATGTCTACCGCCATGCCTATTTTCGGTATGGTGAACGAATGGCGCGTGCTTGGTTCTTTTGCGCAGCAATTCTCATCACTTCTGCGGCAAGTGCCCAGAAGAAAATTCTCGACCATTCTGTTTACGACTCATGGCGGGCGCTCGCGAACGTCTCCATCAGTAATGATGGCAAATGGGTCGCCTACGTCTATCGTCCCCAAGAAGGCGATGCTCTCGGCGAAATCCGAAACGTCTCCACCGGCAAAATCATTTCGATCCCCCGCGTCTCCACGTGGCGCTTCACCGAGGACTCGAAGCACCTGGTTGCAACCCAGATTCCGGCGTTAGAGGAAACAAAGAAGGCTCGTGCCGCCAAAGCAAAGCCAGAAGACCTACCAAAGAACAACCTCATTTGGGTGAACCTCACGGCAGAGAGCCTCAAGACCATCGAGAAAGTGACCTCCTGGTCCATGGCACCCGAAGGCTCACGGTTTCTTCTCTATCGGCCCGAACCAGCAAAAGCCGCACCAAAGGCGGCAGATGCCCCGAAACCCGATGCCCCAAAGGACGACAAACCCAAGAAGAAAGCTGACCACAAGGTTGGCGATTTGCATGTCCTCCTGAACCTCTCAGACGGAGAGGAGACTCAAGTAGAACGAGCGACAAGTTTTGCTTGGGACCGAACCGGCGCGCACCTTGCCTTGGCGTTCAGCGAAGCCGATGGCGCGAACGACCGGGTTGAGCTCCGAGACCTCACGTCCGGCAAAGTGACGAAGGTCACTACGGGCCTAGGTCGATACAGCCGATTGACCCTATCGAACACCGGCGCCCGATTGGCCTACTTCACCGACCGCGACGACTACGCCGCCAAGAAACCGGCGCCGTCGCTCTACGCATTCGATGCCAAATCTTCGGATTTGCGCCGCGTTCAAGCGCCAACCAACGATGCTGGATTCCAACTCTCCGAAAACGGAACCCTCAACTGGAGCGAAAGTGGCAACCGTCTCTTCTTCCCCATCGGACCAAAACCCGTTGAAGAAAAGGAAATCCCCGAAGATGAAAAGGTCAGCCTTGATGTCTGGAACTGGAAGGACCCGCTGCTTCAGCCGATGCAACTCCTGCAGGCCACCGCTGAGAAGACTCGCACCTACGAGTGCATGCTGGACTTCACCTCGGGCAACATCCGACAGCTCGAAAACCTAAAACTGCGGAACGTGACCGTCACCAACAAGCGCGATGGTCGCTTCGCTTACGCCAGTGACCCGCTTCCCTACCAGTCAGAAATTTCCTGGGACGGCAGCTACGAAGACCTTTACATCATCGATCTTCAATCGGGCAAAACCAGCCAGGTAGCAACGAAGGTTCGATCCTCGGTCGCAGCAAGCCCAACCGGCAACAACTTCGCGATGTTCGACGAAGTCTCTCAACGGCTTCTTCACCTGAACCCTGCAACGCTAAACCTTACGGACCTCACGCCGAAGGTACCAACCAAGCTGTTCGACCTCGACGACGATCATCCAGATCTCAAACCGCCATTTGGCGGAATCCTCTGGAGCAAGAACGAGAGCGAGGTCATCGTCCGAGACAAGTTCGACTACTGGCAGGTGAGCACTTCCGGTACCACCACGGCCAAGAACGTCACAAACGGCGCCCCGATTCAGCGCCGGTACACCCGAACCATCAGCAACCCCGACTTTCCTAACGTCTTCAAACTTGAAGACGAGGTCTTCGCCGGGTTTGACGACCGAACCAAGGCCTCCGGCTTCTACCGCCTGAAGGACGGCCGCATCCAAAGCATCATCGCCGGTCCGAAGTCCTTCGCCGGACTCCAAAAGGCCAAGGACGCCGACACCGTCACCTACACTCAGGGAGACGCGCAGGAGTACCCCGACCTCTGGCTAACGAACATTGCCTTCGCGGATGCGAAGAAAATCACCGCGACGAATCCTCAGCAGAAGGACTACAACTGGTACACATCCGAGCTCGTTTCCTGGCGCAGCGGAGACGGTGAGCAACTCAGCGGCCTGTTGATCAAGCCGGAAAACTTCGACTACACGAAGAAGTATCCGATGATCGCTTACTTCTATGAGCGCGACAGCGATGGCCTGTACTTGCACCGAACCCCGGCGCCCAGTGCTTCCACCGTCAACATCCCCCTCTTTGCGAGCCAAGGCTACGTCATCTTCATTCCAGACATCCCGTACAAGATCGGATACCCGGGCGAGAGCGCCGTCTCCGCAATTGTAAGCGGTTGCAACAGCATCATCGAACGGGGCTACATCGATCCGAAACGGGTTGGCATTCAGGGCCAAAGCTGGGGCGGCTACCAGGTGGCCTATCTGGTTACGGAAACCAACATGTTTGCATGCGCCGAGGCTGGTGCCCCGGTCTCGAACATGTTCTCTGCCTACGGAGGAATCCGCTACGGCTCCGGAATGGTCCGCCAGTTCCAATATGAGCGCGGCCAAAGCCGAATCGGTGGAACGCCGTGGAACGCGACTCTACGCTACATCGAAAACTCACCCTTGTTCCACCTCGACAAGGTCCAAACCCCGCTCATGATCATGCACAACGATCGTGACGGAGCGGTGCCGTACACCCAAGGGATTGAGCTCTTCGTCGGGTTGCGACGACTACAGAAGCCAACCTGGATGGTGGTCTACAACGGTGAGGATCACAACCTGGTGCAGCGAAAGAACCGAAAGGATCTGTCGATCCGCTTGAGTCAGTTCTTTGACCACTTCCTGAAGGGAGCTCCAATGCCGGAATGGATGGCCAACGGACTGCCTGCGAAAGACAAGGGCCAAAAGATGGGCACCGAGCTCGTCAAAAACTAGGCAGGTAAACGAAAGAAAGGCGGGGCAAGAAATCTTGCCCCGCCTTTCTTGTGTCCAAATTTATGCGCCGGCCAGAACGCGCTCGATAGATGTAGCGTACTTTCGCCAGAGGGCAATCTTCCGCTCAAGCTCGCCCAAACCGAGATCGAGAATGTCGTAAACGCGCTTCTGGCGCTCGCCAGGAGCACCTTCCCAGTGGCTCTTAATATAGCCACGGTTCTCAAGCTCGTGAAGCAATGGGTAAAGCGTCCCATCGTTGAAGGTGAGATGGTTTTCGCTACGGCGCTCCACCTCGCGGGCAATTTCATAGCCGTGACGGGATCCATCCCGAAGAACGGCGAGAATCAAAGTGAGCGCATCCGAGCGACCAAGAGACTTTTCAGGCATTGAATGCTATTTATAGCCTGATTTGATAAAAATTGCGAACGTTTTGGGGGCGAAAACCCGTCATTTCGCCCCTTTTTGTTGAGAATTTAACTGATCTTGCGTACTGCAGCTACAACATCGTGCTCATCTGGGATGCATTGAAGCTCCAGAACACGCGCGTATGGCATCGGAACGTTCAATCCACCGACGCGCACAACTGGCGCGTCGAGGTGGTCAAAGCAGTCCTCGGAGATTCGAGCCGCGATTTCCGCGCCGAATCCGCCGCTTCGCCAGTCTTCGTAAACCATGACTGCGCGGTGGGTTTTTCGCACCGAGGCATAGATGGTTTCAGTGTCGAGAGGTAGCAGCGAGCGAACGTCAACGACTTCGGCGCTGATGCCATCTTTCTCGAGCAGCTCTGCTGCCGCAAGGTTGATGTGCGTCATTCGCGAATAGCCAACGAGCGAGATGTCCGTGCCTTCTCGCAGAATCTGCGCCTTACCGATCGGAACCGTAAAGTCAGGATCCTCCGGAAGTTCGCCCTTCATGGCATAGAGGCCAGGATTCTCGTAAACGATGACCGGGTTGTCATCTCGAACCGCGGTTCGAAGAATGCCGTACACGTCGGCGACGGTCGAAGGTGCAACCACCTTCAAGCCTGGACAGTGGGCGTACCACCCTTCCATGCTGTGGCTGTGCTGAGCCGAAAGCTGCTTCGCTGCGCCACCGGGGCCGCGGAACACGATCGGGCACTTCACTTCACCGTTGGTCATGTAGTGGACCTTCGCGGTGTGGTTGATGATCTGGTCCATTGCAAGAATGGAGAAACTCATCGTCATGAATTCAACGATCGGTCGAAGACCGGCCATTGCCGCACCGGTAGCGATTCCAGCAAAGCCAGCTTCGGTAATCGGAGTATCCAGAATTCGGAGGTTGTATCGGTTCTGACGGTCGCCGAACTTCTCAACCATTCCACGGGTGACCTTAAAGGTGCCCTGGTATCGGCCGATGTCCTCGCCCATGATCAGGACATTCTCGTCCCGCTCCATTTCATCAACGATCGCCTTCTGAAGGGCGTCTCGGTAGGTCATTTCCAATCCCATTAGTGTCCTTGCTCCGGTGTCATGTCGGTGTAAATGTTGTCGTAGACTTCGCTTGGGTCTGGGAATGGGCTTTCTTCGGCTTTGGCCATGACCTGTGCCGCTTCTTCTTCAACTTCCAGTTCCATCGCTTCCAGAGCTTCCTCGCTCATGATGTTCTGCTCGATTAACTGCGCTCGAAGTCGTGCAATCGGGTCTCGCTGCAGAGCCTGAGCTTCCTCTTCCTTGGTTCGGTAAAGCTGTCGATCTTGGTCTGCCGCGCCGTGACCGGAATAGCGGTAGGTCATGACTTCGACAAAGTACGGTCGCTGGTTCTCTCGAACCCAGTCCACGATCCGCTGAGCATCCTTTCGCATCTGAACGACATCCATGCCGTCCACGCGCTCGCTCTGAATGTTGAATGGGAGGCCCCGCTTCCAGAGTTCCTTGTCTGCCGCGTGGTACTCAAGTCGAGTGCCCATCGCGAACTCGTTGTTCTCAATAATGAAGATGCAAGGCAGGTCCCACAGAGAAGCCATGTTCAGCGTCTCAAAGACGACGCCCTGGTTCGAAGCGCCATCACCCATGAAGTTAAGGGTAACGCGATCTTCGTTTCGGTAGCGAGAAGCAAAAGCCAATCCTGCTCCGAGCGGGATGTGACCGCCAACGATTCCCCAGCCGCCAAAGAAGCCGTTCTTGGGGTCGTAAATGTGCATCGAGCCGCCCTTACCGCCGGCAGTACCGCCCTTTCGGCCAATGACTTCGGCCATGACCGCAACTGGGTCAGTACCGAGCACGATAGCGTGCGCGTGGTCTCGGTACGCGGTGATGACGTAGTCGTAACCCTTGCGAATGGAGTTCAACCAGCCCGTGGCCAGCGCTTCCATGCCGATGTACGTGTGCATGTAGCCGCCCGCAAGACCCTTGCGGTAAGCCGTGTTGCAATGCTCTTCAAATCTTCGAACGAAGAGCATTTCCCGATAATAAGCCTTGAGATCGGCAGGTGAGAGCGTCAGTGATTCTTCGGCAATGTTCGCCACGCGTGAACTCCTTCAGTGGGACGCACGAACTCCAAACGGAGACGCCGCCAACGTCTATGTATACCGGATGAAGGACCCAGGAGACGGCATTCAGGTTCAAACTGTCCGCGGATTTGGCCCATCCCACCGGCTGGATCTGATTCCGTGAGAAACTAAATCAATGGGAGTTTTATGGGGAATCGACCTCGGCGGGACAAAGATCTCTGGAACGGTGTTGCGAGACGAGGACCTATCCGGTGCAATCAAGCGACGCGTTCCAACTCTCCGTGATCAAGGATACGACCAGATCGTCGCTCAAGTTGGTGCCTTGCTCGAAGAGCTTGAGCAAGCGACTGGAGAAGCCCGGCCCAGGAGAATCGGCATTGGTACCCCGGGCACAACTGACCCGGCCACCGGGCTTCTGAAGAATTCGAACACCACCGTCCTAAATGGCCGGCCGTTCATTGCGGATCTTTCTGCCGCACACGGCGTCGAGTTCGTCGGCGCGAACGATGCGAATTGCTTCGCGCTTGCGGAGGCAACTCTTGGCGCGGCAAAAGGATACGAGACGGTCTTTGGAATCATCCTTGGCACCGGCGTCGGTGGCGGGCTGGTGGTGAATGGACGAGTACTGAACGGCACTCACGGAATCGCCGGTGAGTGGGGGCACAATCCGCTAGAGCCAGGTGGGTACCACGGCTACTCGGGTCATCGTGGAGTCGTAGAATCCGTCCTTAGTGGCCCAGCACTAGAGCGCTACTATGCTGACTGCCGCGGTGAAAAGGCGAACCTCGCAGAGATTGCGCAACGAGCGACGGACAATGATCTCGCCGCGATTCAGACGATGCGCCGACTAGTGGAGTACTTTGGAATCGCCGTCGCAAACGTGGTGAACATCTTCGACCCGCATGCGATCGTCATTGGCGGCGGAGTCGGAAACCTAGAAGTCTTGTATTCCGAGGGACCAACTGAATTGGCAAAGCATGTCTTCAACCCCCGGTTCTCGACGCCGATTCTGAAGCCGACCCTAGGTGATGACGCAGGGGTGTTCGGCGCTGCGATGCTCGTCTGAATTTAACTGACCAAACAAAAAACGACGGTTCTATTGCTAAGTGCTGCAATAGAACCGTCGCAGTTTGTGACTAGGGAACGCTATAAACGTACGTAACAACGAAGTTAGTCAGGCCGCTACCGACAACTTCAATGTCTGGCCAAACGCGCGAAGGTGTTCGATACCAGCGGAACTCAACCTGTGCTCCTGCATTAGCGACTAAGTTCGCGTTCCCAGCGCCTGTGAGCGCAGCGAGCAAGGGAGCATCTGCCAGGACAACCGTAGCGGCTTGCGTTCCGGAGAACGGAATCGTTCCACCCGAAGTGCCCGCCCAGTCGAACGTGCCATCAAAGGACGACAGTGAAACTTCCCGTCCCTTCGTCGTCGCTCCGACAAACATGACGTAATACAAGTTGCCTGCACCCAGATCTACGGCAAGATTAGCGCCTGGTCGGAAGCTGGCTCGACCAATACCTGCTTCTGCAGATCGGTTCTCAAACCGCAGATCAGCGTTGACTCGGTAATAGCCTCTAACTCGAACTTGGGTTAAGACCGCACCTGGCCGATTGAAACGAGGAATCTGCGCGTTCTGAACCGTACCGTCGAGGTTCAAGTTGACGTTGATGTAGTGAGACTCCTGTTGAGCAGACGCGGCCGAAGCCAAAATTAATGCACCGAGAGCGAGATAAGCACGCATTCTCTCAGCCCACGCCACTTCGTGATATTTAGCAATACATATCTGAGGTTTGTTGCCAACTTCAGCAGGGTCCGATGCTTTGCGTGCAACCTGGCAAAAATGCGCCCTCGTTCAACACAAATGGAGAACGAGGGCGCAATGTGATCAGCAGGAGCTGTTATGTCGATCTTCACCGAAGATCGCAAAACGCTCTTCTGTCGAAATTCGGGGCGTTCCCTTCTTAACGTAATGGAACTGAAGCGCCCAGCGGCGTCGGTCCGAACGGTTGCTCGGCGTACCGTGCGGGGTGAGTCCGTCAAAAATCAGCGCTCCCCCGGCTGGCAACGGAGCAGCGACCGCTGCGTTTCGTTCCAGAACTTCGGAGTCACAAATCTGCCAATCTCGCCGATTGAAGTGGGCGATCGGTCCGGCCTTATGTCCGCCGAGCAGAAAGTGCATACAGCCATTTTCAGGAACCGCCTCATCCAAAGCAATCCAAAGGCCGACTACTGGTGTGCCTTCGGGGAGGTTGAAGTAGGCGTGATCCTGGTGCCAAGGCTTCTCTCGGCCGATTCCGGCTGGCTTCAATAGCGCCATGTCCTGAAACATCTCTGGCTCGCCGCCGAGCATCTCGCTGATGATCGCGATCAGATCGGGCCGGTTCATGATCGCCTGAATCCGCTCATCGCAATGGGCGAAGATCATGAACTTACGAAGGTAGTTCAGCCGCTCTTCGGCAGGCATGTCATCGACGAGCCCTTTCGCTGCGTTCTCAAACTGCAATTGAACATCACTCGGCAAATCGGTTCGCACGACCAGCGACCGGAACGCGTCGCAGATCGATTCGATCTCGGCCGGCGAAAGTACGTTCGCAAAGCTAATCACGCCGAGCTCATCATATTGCTCCCGAAGCGCCGGGCCGTACTCGCTCAGCGAACTCACCGGTTCAAGCGAAGTTTGAACGTTGTACAGATCTTCCGAGTACGGCTGATCTTCGAGCTGATCAAAAGGAATAGTCGCCATTGGTTCTCCTGATTCTTAATATACCGATAAATCATCCGGCTTTCAACTCGGTTGAAGACCTCAAACAAAGCGAGAGCCGAGCGCGTGGTCGATTGGCCATGCGCCCGCCTCTCGTTAAGGATTACTAGGGACCGGTAGAAATGATTCGCTGGATTAGCAGAATGCGGCTGCCGGAGGCAATGAGAATGTCCCCGTTTGGCAGCGCCATGATTGTGCCGATACCACCTAACTTTGCCGTCTTGCCCGTGCCTTCAATGTTTGCGCCACCTGATGGGCCCGATCCTGCAACTGTCTGTACGATGTTCCCAACTTTTCGGAGCGTTGCATTTAAGAGTTCGCCAACATAGAGCGTATTCGCCGCATCCGCGGCGATGCCGAGCGGAACACTAAATCGTGCCGTAAGCGGCGTATTCGAATCTGCATAGCCTTCTGTGCTGCCGGCAACGGTCGTTACGCGCCCCCCCGTCGTAACTCGCCGGATGCGATGCGAGTTTGCATCAGCTACGTACAAATTGCCATCGGGAGCAAGACATATGCCAACTGGCGCGGCAAATCTTGCGAATATACCGTCACCATCCTGCGTCCCTTCGACCGGGAAGTTTTGGCTAGTATCGCCCGCAACGGTGAGCACCCTCCAACTCGTAGCGAGCCGCTCGTCCGATCCAATTGCAGTGATGCTCCGTATGCGGTTCCCGTTAGTTTCAGCGAAGACTAGGCTTCCCCGTCCGACGCGAACGATCCCAGCTGGCGCAACGAGGCGAGCATCAGTTCCGTTAGTTCCATCCGCAAAACCGACTGCACCCGCAAGACCCGCAATCGTAGTCACCGTGTAAGCTGCCGCATCATCTGGACTCCCTGGAACGTCCGGGCCGTTCACCGTTTCGTCAAAATCGGCACGAAACTCAATCCGCCGAATCGTGTTGTTATTATCCGTAACATAGAGAACCTTCCCGTCTGGTTCGCAGGCAATTCCTCGCGGATCGTTCAAGGTCGCTACGTCCCCTCGGCCGTCGGCCGTGCCAGCAACCCTAGGGCGACCAGCGATTGTCGAGACTTGTCCGGTGTCTGAAATGCGGCGAATGACCCGATTACCAGCGTCAGCGACAAAAATCGTTCCGTCGTCTGCGCGTACCATCGCAAAAATTTCAGCGAAGCTGGCCGATGCGAGCGGCCCATCTAGATAACCTCGTTCGCTACCGGCAAAACCACGGACCCGAACGTTTGGTGAACCGCCGGGCCGGGTCGGACCCGGATTCGTCACCGCATCTGGTGGCGCCAACAAACTCGTTTTGGCTTCGACTTCAACCACGAACGTAAAGGCAGTGATACCAGTTGGAACAATAAAGTCCCAGTTCCCGAGACTCGTCTGAGCGCCTGGCGCAAGCGACGCGGTCGCAACTTGGATAACCGGCGTGCGTTCGTCTCCGCTCGGAACGTAGGTCGTCGGATTCGCGAGGCGAGGTTTCTCGTTGGTCGAGGATGCACCGTTTGGAATATCTACTGGGAATGGGCCAGTCGATACAATTCTTCGAAGGCGGTTGTTATCGGCATCTGCGACAAGAAGGGAATCGTTGTCGGCGATCGAAATTCCGACCGGAACATTAAAGCGGACCGAGCTTCCGTCGCCGTCCGTGAAACCGGCCGTTCCATTCCCTGCAACCGTTGCGAAGAGCCAGTTTCCGTTTGACGTGGCCAGTGCTCCCGGTCTCAGTTGCCCTTGCCGAATGCGATGGTTGCCAGAGTCAGCAACGTAGATGGTCCCGTTAAATAGGGCAACCCCACTTGGAGCCTGAAACTGAACAACACTTCCCGTGCCATCAAGAAATCCAGCTGAGCCGATGTCCGTAGCCTGCCCACCACTGAGAACCCGAATTGAATTGGCACCCGTGTTAGCTACCACCGTGAGACCATTTCCAAAGGCAATGCCTCGCGGGTTCGTCAGGCCAGTTGCAGTCGTAAACACGCCGGACTGTGAACTAACGGATCGAAGCGTAGATGCGCCACTATCGGTAGTCAGAAGGGTAAGGCTGCTAGCAGATTCATTTGTGATGGCTAGCCCGTAAGGTGCATTAAAAGTCGCCGCTAGCAGGTTCGCGTTATCTCCGACACTAGCTCCACCAGCGCCCGCAAAGGTGGTCAACGAAGCACCACTAAGCTGGAATCTTCGTATACGGTGCGCGCCAAGTTCTGCAATGAACAACGAGGGCGAATTTTGGAACACCTTCGCGAAAACAATCCCGCGAGGCTGGCTCAGCCCAGAAACAACCGTGGACACGATTCCGTTCGTCAGTCTTCGAACCGTTCCGTCGTTACAAGTGAAGTAAAGATTTCCCGCGCCGTCAGAAGCAAAAGCTTGCGGGGTGGGGAACTGGGCACTTGCCGCGGGACCGTCAACATTGCCCGCGGTACCGTTTCCAGCGATCGATTGAACGCTGTGTAAAGCCCGAAGGTCGGTGGCCGGGGCGGTGACGTTAGCAAAATTGCGGAAGTGGATATCAAAGGGACCGGTCATCACCTCTTGACTCCGATTACGCAGCTGAACGCTCAGCCGACGACGACCCAAACTGCCCTCGTTAATCAAACTGCTGGAAGTAAAGGAGACCGCCGCACCTGCAAAAACCGTGTTCCGACTCGGACCGAGCTCGGAAACCTTGACCTCTCCGGTTTCGACGTTAACTTCAAACTTTGCCGAACCTAATTCGGGAACCGCTGGCGGTTCTGGCAACGGTGTCGAACCGGATCCTCCGAAACCACCACAACCCGTTAAAGCAAGCGAACCTGCGGCAATGACTAACGCCGCTGAAACACCACGAAGACCCCTCATCCCCTCGAGTCTAACATTCATGTATCGAGCGTACAACCAAAGTTGCATCAATTTTTCACATTTTCTTCAGATTGTGATTTTTCTCACCCATGAAGGAATATTTATTACATCTACACTTTGTGAAATCAACTTGGTGTCGCTTTCTGAATTCCAGGAATTTCGACGAAAAGAGGCCCCGTGTCTAGCGAGACACGAGGCTTTGTGGGACGCTCGAATCGAGCTTGCTTACGGTTTGGCAGTGGAGATGATCCGTTGAATCAGCCGGATTCGGCTGAAATCTCCGACCAAGATGTCACCATTCGGGAGAACTAGGAGGCTGCTAATGAGTTGGAACTGCGCCGTTTTCCCAGTTCCGTCCGCTGTTCCGCTTGCTTGCGTTCCGGCGACGCTTGCGACGCCGTTACCGAACTTTCGAACCATACTGTTTCCTACTTCACCAACGTAAAGCACATTGGAGGAGTCGGCTCCAAGAGCGGTAGGAGTCGAGAACTTTGCCGAAAGTGGATTCCCTGCATCGCCATAGCCTCCGATACTGCCAGCAACGGTGGTTACTTGTCCGGCAGTGCTGACACGGCGGATTCGGTTGTTACCTGCATCTGCCACGTACAAGAATCCATCTTGCGCTAGAACAATCGATCTTGGGAAGGCGAAGCGCACCTGCGATCCAGTTCCATCCGAATTGCCAGTTGCTGGAGTCGCAACGGTGTTATCTCCGGCGACGGTCAGTACCCGCCAACTCGATGGTAAGCGAGGGTTGGCACCAACGAGGGAAAGGCTTCGAACACGTTGGCCCGCCGCTTCTACGAAGAAGAGTTGAGCGTTTCCGGCGAGAACCAGATGACCCGGCTCGTTAAGGCGAGCATCTACACCATTCGAACCATCCGCAAATCCAGCGGTTCCGGCAAGGCCAGCCATCGTTGAAACCGTGTAAGAAGCTCGCTGCGCAGGATCACCCGGAACCGATCCGGTGCCAGGATTTTCATCAAAGTCATCGCGAAGCTCGACTCTCCGAACCGCATGGTTAGCCTGCGAAACGTAGAGCGTTTTGCCATCGGGTTCACATGCAACTCCCGTCGGGCTGGTTAGTCGTGCAACGTCACCAGTGCCGTCCGTTGTGCCGCTTGTTTTGGGGCTTCCGGCGATGGTAGAGACTGTTCCGTTTGTTGCGATTCGGCGAACCAAGTGATTGCCGGTATCCGCGATGAAGATCGTACCGTCTGTGGAACGCGCCATTTGACTTACATCGTTAAAGGCTGCAGAAACGAGTGAACCGTCCGCAAAGCCGGGTCCACTCCCGGCAAAGCCTCGCACTCTAACGTTGGGACTTCCGCCTGGATTTGTGGGGCCTGCATTAGAAACGGAATCCGGAGGGGCAAGCAAGCTGGTTGTTGCTTCGACCTCTACCACGAACGAAAAGGCAGTGATGCCGGCTGGAACGATGAAGTCCCAGTTGCCGAGGTTAGTCGATGCGCCGGGAGCGAGCGATGTCGGCGACGCAACTTCGATAACGGGAGTGCGTTCCACGCCATCTGGGATGTAGCTTGTCGGATTTGCAAGACGGGGCCGCTCAGAGGTGCTCGTAGCGCCGTTAGGAATATCTACCGGGAAATTTGGGCCGGTGGAAATAATACGCCGGATGCGATGATTAGCTTGATCGGCCACAAGTAACAAGTTATTGTCGGTAAAGAAAAGACCGGCCGGGGAGTTCAGCCTGACTGAGCTGCCGTCGCCATCAACAAAGCCAGCAACTCCGCTACCGGCAACGGTGGCAAACTGCCAGTTTCCAGCCGAAGTTGGGAGAGCTCCGGGGCGAAGTTGACCCTGACGGATACGGTGGTTATCCTGGTCGGCTACGTAGAGCACGCCGTTTTTCAATGCGACATCAGATGGCGAAGCGAACCTGACTCCGGTACCGACGCCGTCTACAAAGCCGCTTGTGCCACCAAGGTTGCCGGAGACACCGCCGGAGATAATTCTGATGGAATTGGCGTTCCGGTTTGCCACTGCGATGACCGAGCCTTCCTTCGCGATTCCGCGAGGGCCAAGCAGGTCGAACGCGACGGTTGAAACCCCGCCTGGAGAACTGACGCGCCGAAGCGTCGTGGATCCGCTGTCCGTGACCAGCAAACTTAACGAGGTGGGGGACTCCGAGTCAACCGCGATTCCATGTGGCTGATTGAACTGCGCAGTTAGAAGACTGGAGCTGTCCGTAGTGCCGCTCGCACCGGAACCTGCAAACACGCTAACCGTAAAGTTGTTCAGCGAGACTCGATGAATGCGCATGGCGCTGGAATCGGTAACGAACAGTGCTTCCGTACTTTGGAACGTTTTCGTAAAAACAATTCCCCGCAATGTGCCCAAACCGGAGGCAATGGTTGAGATAATTCCATTTTGTAGCCTGCGAACCGTGCCGTCTGTTGATGCGATGTAGATGTTGCCGTTACCGTCGGATGTCACGGCGGTTGGATTTGACAAGTTCGCAGAACCTGCGGGACCATCGGTGGTACCGACCGTACCGCTCCCAGCAATCGTGGAAATGTTGTGAAGGGCCCTTAAGTCGGTGGCAGGAGCGGTCACGTTTGTAAAGTTTCGAAAATGAACGGCAAATGGCGCGATCATCGCGTCTTGCCCATTGTTCTTCAGCGAGACGCTGAGACGTCTACGCCCAAGGGTGCCTTCATTAACGAGAGTGCTCGAAGAGAAAGATATCGCTCCCCCAGAAAAAACGGTGCTACGGGAATGAGTCAGCGGATCAACCGTAACTTCTCCAGTCAAAACGTTGACGTTGAACTTGGCCGATCCAGAATCAACTGGCGTGCCGGGAGCAATTGGAAGAGCGGACGCTCCTCCTCCGCCGGAACCGCCGCAACCATTCATGAGTACTGCACTCAATAGAGCGCACGCGGACGTAGACCGCAAGAACTTTCTCATGACCGAATTATAGCAATCGGATCAGATATTGGGGCCAATTTCAGAGCGTTGGCGCAACCTTTCCAATACATATTTCCACGGTACAAAAAGTTTTGCTGAGAAGAAATGGGTCGCGAAATAGGTTTGGAGCACCAATTGCACTCACGAGATCTCAGGAAGGAATAAGACCTCTAAACATCCAGCTTTAGGGGAAATTGAGGTGGTCCGAGGTGCGGAACGCTGGCAACGGCCAGGTCTTTGTCGACAAAAATCCGGAAAACCCCAACCGGAACCACTTGAAGAATTGAACCGAGCTAAGCGCCAATCTCGCAAAAGAACACTATCTAACTCCTTACGCCCCAAACCAACGTCGCTGAGAAGCTTAACTGCTGCCAAAACTCCGACCCTGTGGGATGGGAACAGGTGTTTCCTGCTCGCGTATCGAGCCCAACTAAGCCCGAATCACCAAGACGCGGACACAAAAAAACCAACCATAGTTGGGGCCTTTTGATAATTAAACTGGGCGACGCGCTTATCTGGCAAGAGACTACTCTCTAACTACTTCTGCCCCAGACAATCCGCCGCTGGGAAGCTTAACCGCTGCCAAAACTCTGGCCGGTGGGATGGGAACAGGTGTTACCTGAGCACGGAATCTACCGAGCCAAGCGAAAAACCCAAAGACCCAGACACAAAAAAAGCCCCAACCGAAGTTGGGGCCCTTTAATAATTTTAACCGGGCGACGCGCTTATCTGGCAAGAGACTACTCTCTAACTACTTCCGCCGCTGAGAAGCTTAACTGCTGCCAAAGATTCGACCCTGTGGGATGGGAACAGGTGTTACCTGAACGCGGATCGAACCGCCGAGCCGAGCCGACTCAAAATTCCAACCTCCAGACACAAAAAAGACCCCAACCGAAGTTGGGGTCTTTAATAATTTTAACCGGGCGACGCGCTTATCTGGCAAGAGACTACTCTCTAACTACTTCCGCCGCTGAGAAGCTTAACTGCTGTGTTCGGGATGGGAACAGGTGTTTCCTTCTCGCTATGATCACCCGGAAACCGTCTAGCGCTAAAAGCGCTTAGACAGTTGCACATGATCTTTCCGTTGCGTCATTTGATCACTCGTAAGGCTTGGTCTATTAAGCCCTCGACCACTTAGTATCGCTAACCTTAACACATTACTGCGCTCACAGCTGCGACCTATCAAACCGGTAGTCTTCCGGGGGTCTTACTTTTTCAATGGGAAATCTAATCTTGAGGTGGGCTTGGCGCTTAGATGCTTTCAGCGCTTATCCCTGCCCGACGTGGCTACCCAGCGTATGCCCTTGGCAGGACAACTGGTACACCAGAGGTCGGTTCACTCCGGTCCTCTCGTACTAAGAGCGACTCCTCTCAAATTTCCTACGTGCGTAGTGGATAGGGACCGAACTGGCTCACGCCGTTCTGAACCCAGCTCGCGTGCCGCTTTAATCCGTGAACTCCGGAACCCTTGGGACCGTGTACAGCCCCAGGATGC